>Ga0325405_1007462_pt1 | contig 11007 bp, 7 predicted proteins | sample PopdelMetagenome_21_FD_205663 | JGI IMG/M metagenome (GOLD analysis project Ga0325405, IMG submission 205663) | Populus deltoides microbial communities from Bellville, Georgia, United States - Xylem-Control-R2 | ecosystem: Host-associated > Plants > Phyllosphere > Stem > Wood/Secondary xylem...
TAGAGGCGTCAATTTAGTTGATGACCAGGATACAAATTGATTCCACAAATAAAGAAAGATTGGTTTAATAATTGATTGCCTATGTATAATTGAAGTAGAAGATTTCTTTATCTTGCTATAATATATTGTAGCTATTACTAATTGTCATAAACTTAATTGTTTACAGGATCTTCACAAGTTCGCGATATGTAGTAGATCACTATTATAGTTTTGTTAAATAGTTATTAAAGGTGTAATTAAGGAAACATAAACTCCTTTTTGTAATTTTGAGTATGTTTTTTTGGTATGTAAGTAAATTTTAATATTAGGATGCATCAATCGACTAAATTTATTAAACTACGACTTTAGAAATTCTTAAATCATTCATTCTTTTTATTTACATTTACAAATGCATAAGATTTAAATTATGATTCTTTTACCTTATAATTATTGATTAGTTATAGTGTGATGAATATGTTGTGATTATTGATTAAGGTATGGAATGATTGATCAAAAGAATAGATGTGGTCTATTTTTAATGGTGTTAAATTATGTAATTGATCTAGGATGATTGGATTGATAATGAAGATTAAAATATAAAAGTGAAATAGGTCTATGTTGATAACTTGAGATCTCTCGGTAAATTTTAATAGAAATTTGAATAAGATTATATGTAACTTACGACATATATATAATTTTTTTCAGTTTTTATGTTCATCCATTATTGTATAGATTAAATTTTATTGGTAAAAGCTGAGTTTATTATAGTTGGTATAAGAGACCTGGCTTGAGTTCAGGATTTATCATGGAATACATATATGTTGAATTGTTTCAGGATGGTCTGTACAAGGCATGGTACGAGGACAAATCCCTTTCCTGCATGAAGGAGGGTTAGATGTATAAATTTTGAGGATAGGTAGAGGGAGGATCTCTTAGATGATACTACTTCTCATGTGACCTCAACAATTATTCAGTCGAGGCAGAAGGAGTCATTTGGACTCCAAGATGATACTACTTTCTAAACAGGATGGATTGTCACAACCAAAGAAATTAGGTCATGAGGGACATGCAGTTGTATCTCCACTCGTGGGACTTATAGGAGCCCTCACACCCTTTATAAATCCTGGTTTTTTAGAGCAACTGGTAAGTGTGATAAAGGCAGGCATGTCTGACACTACAGCTCTAGTAACTTCAGTAGCTCCAACATCTATAGGCTAGGTGGTAAAAAACATGTGAGAAGTGGGTTGAGAATATTTTTTTAGGGAACAGGATGCCGAGGTTGCTAGGAGATGGATCGGGAAAGTGAAAAGACATTGTTTTAGATAGCAGTACCTAAGGAATTACGAGTGGATTATGCCACTTAGTTACTTTTGCATAATGCACATTCTTGGTGGGAGACTGCAAATGAAGATATCTACTAAGGTGTTATCTTGGGGTGATTTTAAAATAGAGTTTGAAAATAATTTTTATTTGACATATCATAAAAAAAATTAAGGAATAAAAGTTATTAGCTTTCAAATAATAAGGGATGGAAATTATAAAGTATAAGAGGATATTTCACAATCTCTATGTGTTTGCTTCTCATTATAGAGTATGATTGATAGGCTGGGAAATGAATTTAAACAAGATATGAAAAAGGGACTGATAACTCTATAGTTTAAGACAATTAGATATTTAATTGAAGTAGCTCAAGCTTTAAAGGCATGCAATAATGAGGGCCAACATGGTCAGTTAAAAGTAAGCAAAAGAAGGATATTGACTTTTTTAGGTAGACCACCATTTTCAAAGAAGAGTAAAATAGGACAGTACAGTTAGAACTAGAAAAAAGAGTGGGAATCCTAGTTAGGGACGAATGACATCTGGGTCTTTCTAGGGTGCTAGTGGTGGGACAACATGGGGAAAATCAAAATCTAAAGCTAGTTCGACTGGGGGGCCTAAAAAGTTGAAAGCCATCATTTATTCTCAATCTATTCGATGTGAGTAGAGACATCTATGAGATTGCTTAGTATCGTCAGGTCAATGTTATGCTTATAGAAAGAAGGTCTATAAATGAAGGGATTATTGGTATTTTGGCTCGTGATGATTATTAAGGAGACAAAGGGCATTTTAAGAGAGAGTGTCCTTGTAGAGTGGCTGAATAGACAAAAGGACAAGGATAATCAATGCAAAGCCAGCAGCAATCTATTATTATGGATAGGCCTAGGAGGCTTGCTTAATCAGGGGCCAATGGTAATATAGATAGATTTAGAGCTTAGGGGGACAAAACTTAATGAAGGGTGTTCCATATGACCCAAGAAGAGGTCCAAGTTTCCTTGAAAGTTGTAGCAGGTATCGTACTTTTAAATTCCAAGTAAGCTCTAATTGATCCTGGAACTACTCATTTTTTTATAGCTAGAAAGTTTAAAGGTAAACTAAAAGTGCAATCAATTAAGTTAGAAAAGAAGGTTTATAATTAGTTCACCACCTAGAGATGATGTGTGTGTAGGCTATATATATAAAGGTTTTAGGGTGAATATAGGGGGGCTGAATCTGAAGGTGAATGTAATGTATTTAAAGTTACACGAATTTGATTTGATCTTAAGAATGAATTGGATGAGTGATCATAAGGCTCAGATGGATTGTTTTGCTAAATTAGTGACCCTTTAGGGAATAAATGTTAAGTAGGTAGTTTTTAGGGGACAAACAAATATCTTATTGAATTGTGTGATTTCAACTTTGACAACCAGGAAATTGTTGAGTAAAGGGTGCCCAACTTACCTTGCATATGTAAGAGATGTAGAACAAGTATGATGAAGTTAAGTGATCTTCCTATTGCAAGGGAATTTTCGGATGTGTTCTTGGAAGAATTACCAGGATTGCCTCTAGAAAGGGAGATTAAAGTTTTCATTGATTTACTTCCTGGTACATCTCATGTAGCTTAATAGCCTTATAGAATGGCAGTTGCAAAGTTGGTTGAATGAATAATCTAGTTACAAGAGTTGCTAGATAAGAGATTTATATGTCCAAGTAGTTCACCCTAGGGAGCCTAGTATTGTTTATGAAGAAGAAACATGGGAGTCTTAAGCTTTATATTGATTACAAACAATTGAATAGGGTGACGGTGAAGAATAAATATCCACTTTCATGGATAGATGACTTATTCGACCAATTAAAATGGGCTAGAGTATTATTAAAGATAGACATAAGGTTGAGGTATTATCAATTGAAAATTAATGATAAAAACATATCAAAGACTACTTTTAGGACTTGTTATAGACATTACAAGTTCCTAGTAATGTTATTTAGGCTAACAAATGCTCTCGTTGAGTTCATGGATCTCATGAATCGAGTCTTCTAACCTTATCTAGATCAATTTGTGGTAGTATTCATAGATGATATTTTAATCTATTCTTGTTCATATACAAAGCATGGACAACACCTAAGGTGTGTATTGTAGATTTTAAAGGATTAAAAATTGTATGCCAAGTTTAGTAAATGTGAATTTTGGCTAAAGAAAGTTGTTTTACTATGACATGTCCTATCTTCGGAAGAGATATTTATGGACTCTAAGAAGGTTAAGGTAGTGTTGAAGTGGGAAAGACCTTTAAATATCATAGAAATTTATAGTTTCTTTAGGTTAATAGGGTATTATAGAAGGTTTATCGAGGGATTCTCAATCATAAAAACACCTTTGACATGATTGACTTAGAAATAAGTGAAGTACGAATGACCAAAGAAATGTGAAGAAAGCTTACAGGAATTAAAGAAGAGGCTTACTATTGCCCTAATACTAATAATTCCTTTAGGATCTGAAGGAGTTGTGGTTTATAATGATGCTTCAAAGAAGAGATTGGGTTGTTTCAATGTAACATGAAAGGGTAATTGCTATGCATCAAGACAAATGAAGCCTCATGAAATAAGTTATCCAATTCATGATTTAAAACTAATTATTGTGGTGTTTTCCTTATGAGTATAAAGGTACTATTTGTATGAATTTCAAGTTAAAAATTTTATTGGTCATAAAAGATTGAGATATTTGATGAGGTAGAAAGAATTGAATATGCAAAAAATAAGGTGGGTTGAATTAATTAATTAAAGATTATGATTGTATTATAGACTACCACCCAGGGAAAGAAAATGTTGTTATTGATGCTCTTAGTTGTAAGAAAAAAACAATATTGGATGAGTCTATGGATTGCAATAAAAAGGAATTGGTTGAGTTAAAAAAAAATTGATGTTCAATTGGAAGGGTCTTTGTTGAAACAATTAAAAGTACGATTTGTAGTTCAGGATAGTGTTAAAAGCCCAACAATTAAATGTTGAGGTGAGTAAAGTGAGAGACAAGGTAAAAGCAGGAGTTGAGATTCCTTTTTTAAACTTAGAGGATGAGATGATTGTATTTACCCAATAATAAAACTCTTAAGAATGAGGTATTGAATGAGGCACATGAATCTTGGCTTATTGTACATTCGAAAAGTACTAAGATGTACAAGGATTTAAAACAGTGCTACTGGTGGTTGAATATGAAAAAAGAAATGGTAGAGTATGTGTCTAAGTGTCGTGTGTGTCAATAAATTAAAGCGGAACATTAAAAGCCAATAAGGCCTTTACAACTACTCAGAATTCCTGAATGGAAATGGAAACATATCATAATGGATTTTGTGTTAGGATTACCTAAAGGAAAAAGGAAAGTGATGCCATTTAGGTTATAATTACTCAATTGACTAAGTTAACATTGTTCATGACCATTAAGATGATAGATCCAGTTGACAAGATTGTATGTAAATATAGTAGTGAGATTATATGGGGTGCTAATGTCAATTTTTTTAGATAGAGATCCCAGGTTCACTTCTCGATTATGTCCAAATATACAGGGTGCCTTAGGAACAAGATTAAACTTGAGCATTGCCTTTCATCCTCAAATAGATAGTTAATTTGAGAGAACAATCCAAACATTGGAAGACTTATTGAAAACATGTATTTTGGAGTTTGGGATAACTGGAACGACCACTTATCATTAGTTGATTTTACATATTATAATAGTTATCAAGCTATATTAAGGATGACTCCTTATGAGGCTTTGTATGGATGAAGGTGTCGAACACTTGTGTGTTGGGAAGAAGTAGGTGATAGAAAGTTAATGTGGCTAGAATTGGTGCATATTACGTTAGAAAAAGTAAGGATTATAAATGATAGAATAAAAGCAACTCAAGATAAACATAAAAGTTATACAAGCATTAAAAAAAGGCCTCTTGAATTTAATGTGGGAGATAAAGTATTCTTGAAAGTGGCTTCGTGAAAGAATATGTTGCGTTTTGGCATGAAGGGAAAATTGACACCGAGATACAACATACATTTTGAAATTGAAAAGAGGATTAGACCTATAGCATACAAATTGGTTTTGTCCCCATACTTGGTAAAGATTCATGATGTGTTCACTCATATCTCTTTATTGTGAAAGACCAAAATAGATTAATCTAGAGTACTACCTCAAGTTTTTTTAGAGATTGAAGAAGTCTTAACTTTAGAAGTAAGGCCGATAAACATACTAGATCGAAGTGAAAAAAAAAACTCATAAATAAAAAGATACATATAATGAAGGTATTATAGAGAAGCTCCCAAATTGAAGAGTAGACTTGGGAAAAGTAATCAAAGATGAGGAGAAAACATCTCGAACTATTTTTATATTTAGGTATGAGATTTAAATTTTGAGGATGAAATTTTCATTTAGGAAGGGAGAATGTAAACCCCAGTTAAAAAAATTGAAACATTAAAAATCTTGACTCGGTAATGAAATGAGTTAAATAAAAAATCAAAGAAAATTAATTTAAAGAAAATGGATGAAATTGAATGGAATGAGATGTAATAGCATTAAATTTTAAGAGAATGACTAGTTAGAAATTAGTGGGGTTAAAAATAAAAATATGAAATAAAATGAGTCAAGATGTAAATTCTAAAAGATCAAACTATAAATACATTTGTCTTTTCTCACTCTTAAGGATGACAACTCAATAAAGAAAGAAGGGCATGATTATCTTTTTCTTCTCAATCTCTTAATGAAATCACTTGGAAAAGGTTAACAAAAAGTGATTAAAAAAGTTGATGAATGATTAAAAGAAGAAATTAGGTGGTTTACAGGGTTCTAAAATAGTTAAAAAGTTAGAGTTAGGGAGTTTAGAATAAAACAAGGAGGAGGGACGAGAATTTGACTTGTTCTTGCAATTTACAACTTGGATTAGCATTCAATTAAGGTGAGAGAAACTCATTTAAAAATGTTGATTTTGAATGGTTATGCAATATGTGAATGGATGAATGTTTTAATGTTGTGTAGATGTTGAATTTCAAAAATTTGTTACTTAAAATGTTAAATTTATGATGGAATAATGTTTAATGACATGAATAATGATTGAGTTTCATTTCAATTGAGACAATTGAAGAGGAAAAAATTCATCCTCCATATAAAGCCAATTTAGCCTAGGAGAGGAAAAAGAGAGTAGTGTAGGAAAAATTCAACTATTTATAAGTCAAAACCATTTTATCACCAGGTTATGGGCATTAGACTTAAATAGGCAAGCATAAATGAATTCAATTATGAATTTATACCTAAATTGTAAGTTTTAAGTTGATGTAATTGGGATAGAGATGAATGAAAAAAACATAGAATATACATAAATGAAAAAAATATTCCTAATGTTATTGAAGGGTTAGTGTCGACCATAAAAGGGAAGAGTTGGGAAAATGCATAAATGTTATTTTTTATACTTATTATAGCATGTATTGAGATGTGGAGAATGGAAAAGAAATGGAAATCTTGTATTTGAATTTTAATGAAAAGGTTGTTTGTGCCTTAAATTACAAACATTGGAACTTTGTAAGAATTACATATTTTTTGTGTTGTGTTGAATAATTGTTTGATGAAGAAATATTTAAGAAAATGAATATGTTCCTTTGAGAGAGTTTTAATTATTTCAAGTGGGATGTGAAAAGGACTAATTGATTGATTAGGAGGTTCTGTTTAATGATGTTATAAGACATTTGGAAGAGAGATACTTAACTTAAATGGTAAGGAAAATAAATGAAACTACTTAGTTGCATGTTAGAAACATTAGATTGGAGACTAGACAAATTCATCACTTAAGTTCTAGATGAGTTTAGGACTTGAAATGATAAAATTTAGAATGATTTTCTCATAAAAGTTGTAGTTAGGGCTATTAGCTTTTAAACAAAACTAAATTTGCTTAATTTGAAATTATAAAACTTCATATATATGCTAAAATTTGAGGGGAGGCTGAACTAAACAGTTTTACATGTTGCGATAACATGAAGTTTGGGTGTGTTAATGGCGAAAACAAGTTTTATTTTCTTCAACAAAGTTATAGTTGAGTATCTTAGCTTTAAGAAGAAACAAGTCAATCCCAAAACTGAATTTCATAGCTTAAGATAAAATCAAATTAGTAACTAGTGTTCTTGGAATTAAGTAAAAATGACTAGAGTAGCCAACTTTAAGAACTTGCCTTTGATAAAAGACTTAAATGATAGAGGTTTTGAGAGTGGAATTTTCATTATAAGCTAAATTGTTATTGGTGATTAATTTATGGGTGAACTTATATTGAATTAATAAATGGGTAATGATGTGTATACATATTGTTACATGAGAGGTTGTTGGAGCAAGATTTTAGGGTTGAGAAGGAAGACCTTTATGAGCAGCAAGTAGGAGACTAACTCCTTTATTATAAACATGTTAAAGCTATTGATTATATTTCTTTTTAGTATTTATAAATTAGATGTATTTGGTTGTGTGAGATGTGAGATGAATATTAGAAGGAAATATAAATCTTACTACTACTCAGGATAATACTAGAGGCATCAATTTGATTTAATGACCGAGGATATGCGTTGACTAGTATTTGGTGTAGTACTAGAGGCATCAATTTGATTAATAATTAGGAATATGAAATTGGCTAGTAGTTAGTGTAATACTAGAGGCATCAATGTGATTTAATGACTCAGAATATGAAAATGACTAGTACTTGGTGTAGTACTAGAGGCATCGATTTAATTTGATGATTAGGAATATGAGATTAACTAGTACTCGATGTAGTACTAGAGACATCAATTTGATTTGATGAACAAGAATATGAAATTAACTAGTACTCGGTATAGTACTAGAAGCATCAACTTAGTTGACGACTGAGATACGAATTAATTCTGCAAAAGAAAAAGATCGGATAAATAATTGTTTGCCTATGTATAGTTTAAGTAGAAGATTTCTTTATCTTGCTATAACATACTATAGCTATTGCTAATTGTTATAAACTATATTGTTTATAGGATCTTCACAAGCTCACGATGTGCAATAGATCACTTTTGTAGTTTTGTTCAATAGTTATTAAAGTTGTAATTAAGGAAAACATCAAATTCTTTTGTAATTTTAAGTATGTTCTTTTGGTATATAAGAAAATTTTAATATTATGATGCATGTATCAGCTAACTTTATTAAACTACGACTTTATAAATTCTTAAATCATTCCTTCTTCTTTACATTTACAAATACATTAGATTTAAATTATGATTCTTCTACCTTATAATTACTGCTTAGTTACTGTGTGATGAATATGTTGTGATTAATGATTGAAGTATGGAATGATTGATTGAAAGAGTAGATGTGGTTTATTTTTTATGGTGTTAAATTGTGGAATTGATCCAGGATGATTGGATCGATAATAAAGATTTAAAAATATAAATGAAATAGGTTTATACTTATAACTTGGGATCTCCTGGTATAGAGGAGAATCTATCAAAATTTCAATAAAAATTTGAATAAGATTTTATACAACTTACAACATATATATATATATATATATATATATATATATATATATATATATATATATATATGCAATTGTTGTATTCATCTATCATTATATAGATTGAGTTATGTTGATAAAAGTCGGGGTTGTTACATGTAATAGGTTAATTTTTGAAAGAAAAGGGTGATTAAATAAGGTTTATTTAGTCCTTAAACTTGCACATGGGCTTGGGCTATAAGGGTTCCTAATGTGGCTTGGATTTAAGGAAGAATTGGTGTCCATACTTTACAAGGATTCTAAGTCCCACATGGACTTGATGTGGTGGCATCTAAGATGATCTTTCTCTTGAGTTTTTTTTCCTTATTTTACAGGTATTACTAACACATCAAGGAGACAAAGAGGAGGCAATATAAGGAAGTATATTCTAGCAATCAAAATAAAATTTCCTAGTTGAATTCCCACACTAAAAGTTTTGGCCAAAACACTACTTAGAAGAGCTTGAAGATTTCAGCTACATGAAGAATTCTAACATAAGTACTTTGTTTTTACTATTCTATTTTATTTATTTTATCTTAAATAATTATTTTTAATTTGGATTTGTTATGGCTCATTAGATATTATTTAGAGGTTTATTTCATTATCGGACTTATATTAGTTAATTCCTAGTTATTAGCTTGCAATCCGAAAACGATTTATTAGAGTTATTTAAAGGAGACTATATAATGTTTGGAGCTCAAAATTTTGGCAACTTGGTGATAATAAATGTGAGTTTTTTCTTTTAATTGTTTGTGGTAAGACATTCATTCTTTGCAGGGACAAATGTCGCACATCTTATCTATCAAAAATTAACTAACTTTGTGGTGTCATTTACATACTTCAGGTTCTTAGGTACACGGTTATCTTTGGATCCAAGTTTATTCCAATAACTTTGGTTCTGTAGGTACGAGGTTACCTCTAGGTCAGGGTTCTATCAAAATCAGTTTTCAACTTTTTAGGTTGTATTTCAACTTTGTTGTTGGTTGCTTGACTATGTGATCAAGAGATCTATATCCGTTAGTATCAGAGTCAGGCTTTGAAATCAAGTTACATCCCTTCATTTTCCTTTGTTTTGTTTTGGCTCTTTCTAGAATTTGAGTCTTTGTTTTCATTGTCAATTTTCTTCATGTCTAGCACTATGATTTGCGTTAATTAGGGTTTCTTGATAAAAAAAAATCTAATGTCCTAAAACAATTTAACGTTGCCTTGGGATTAAAAAATTTATATTCCAATTTTTTTCAAATTTAAAGATGTCTGAGTCAAGCAATAACATGGCACCATAGAGAGGGGGAAATAAAATTATAACTCTGTTGTGAATTATGAAGCAGCGGATGGATCAAATGACCAATGAATTTGGAGATAGGTTGGATAAGTTGGAGAGACAATGTGCTAATGATCATTGTAGGGTTGTTAGGCAAGTTAACATTGTTGTGGATGAGTTTGTTGCTAATAATATGGATATAAGTGATGTTGATTTTGATGATGTATCCATGGGCCATTGGGAATAGTTTGGACAACAGCAAAATCATCAGTATAGAGGGGATAAATGTTGCGATGTCGCGGTCGTACAAATTAATTACCCTAGCTTCAAACACAACACACACAAGATAGTATAGAGCAAGCAAAGGGTCGATCCCACAAGGAAGATGTAGTTCAGATTTTTATGCTATATGTTATGCAATTGGGGGGTTTTGATTTGTGATGATCTAAACTATGGAAGAAATTAAACTAGCAAACAAAATCAATTAAAACCGAAATTTATCAAGAAAATAAACCTTAGTCGCAAGCACACATCCACCAACGGAAATTAGAACTGATCATGGAAACGAAACATCAATTTATCTCTTCTTAACATTGGTTATTTAACGGATCCACCATATAACTAACCCTAACCATCAAACAACCACAGTGTCCGCACTAGTAATTTAATTCAATGGCAGGCTTAAGAACTAGATAAGTTGATTAATTAAGAAAACATAATTGTCCGCAGTCTATGTTTGATTTGATTGAATGTTCTCCCTAAGATTAATAATATAGATCCACCACAATTATTAAACTCAGTTGCTTCACAAGTTCATATACCACAACTCCGGTTTTGATATCAAACTTAGCAATAGATTGTCTACAATAATAACTTAGAGTCCGCTCTACCAATTAAAATAAACAATCATAGGAAAAATAAGCATAGGAGAACAAACATATT
>Ga0325405_1007466_pt1 | contig 11004 bp, 11 predicted proteins | sample PopdelMetagenome_21_FD_205663 | JGI IMG/M metagenome (GOLD analysis project Ga0325405, IMG submission 205663) | Populus deltoides microbial communities from Bellville, Georgia, United States - Xylem-Control-R2 | ecosystem: Host-associated > Plants > Phyllosphere > Stem > Wood/Secondary xylem...
ATTTTTTTAAGTTTATTAAAATAATGAGGAACAAATCTTACAAATTAAAAAGTTGAATGAGAATGAAATTGAAAAAAAATATAATTTAATAAATTATCTCAGATAAAATAAATAATAATCAAAATAACATAAATCAAATAAAAAATAAAAAAATTGAAAGATGAAGAAATTAAAATAATAATAATTAATATTTCATAAATTATTTCAAATAAAATAAGTAACAATCAAAAGAATGATGATAAAATTTGATAGATAAAAAATTTTAATAAAAAAATGATAAGGAAAAAGTAAATAGCAATTATAAAAATAAGAACCAAAGTTAATATAAAAATTAAATTTTAAGAGTTGAAATTAAAAAATAAATATTCAAAACAAAATATATATAACAATCAAAAGTTTGAGGATAAAATTTGATATAATCAGCAAATAATGACATTTCTAAATTTTTCACAACTTCCGGAAAGTGTTTTCCGGCCAAATTTTCCAGGAAAACACTTTCTTGAAAACCAAGCCAAATTTTCCTTTGACTTTAAAGTGTTTTCCGTTGACTAACTTTTCTAATAGCAAACAAACACATGAAAGTTTGGAAAGTGATTTTTTCGGAAACCATTTTCTGTAAAACAAACACAGTCAAAAGGAAAAACATTTTTCTGGAAACTAAATTAAATTTTTCTTTGACTGGAAAGTGTTTTCCGTTGACCGGAAAGTGTTTTCCTTTGACTGGAAAATGTTTTTTGTTGACCAGAAAGTGTTTTCCGTTGACCACTTTTTTTAATGGCAAATAAATATAGAAAAGTTCGAAAAATAATTTTCTAAAAACTACTTTCTGAAAAATAAATATGGCCTTACATGAAGTTCCAAAAACAAAAGGAAAATATTCAACTATGTTAAAAAGTTAAGTTTTTTTTTTTTTACAAGAACAATTAACACCCTGTCTAAATTTATTAAAAGAAGTAAAAAAAATAACACACTTTCTAATATTGGGACAATCTTGCTAACGCAATTAAAAAAAATTTTTAGAGATTTATGGTAGTCTAATTGCCACAACAAAATATTTTTACTCAAGATATTACGCGACGTCGTCCCAGATCAAACCCTAGACAAAGTAAGATTCCAGAGATGGCTCATGTGGAATTCAACAACATCAACGTGCGTGAATGAATGACGGAGGTATATAGCCATCCTTTTTAGAAAGCCGCCCTTCTATTTGATTTGATTGTTACTTTTTAATCTTTACCTACCGTTCTGAGTGGAAAATGTTCCTCAGTTTTTTAAAATCTTACAACTCTAAATTATAAAAAAAAAAAAAAGGTTACGATTTCTATGGAGAAAACTCTTAAGACTTTGAAGGTTTCTAAGAAGTCTTTATTTATTATTTCCCTTCTGAAAAATATCTAACAGTGTTGTTTAAATATAAAATTAAAAAATGTTATAACTAATAAAAGCCAGAGTAAATTTAAAGTACTAATTAATTTAAATGGGAAAAATAGTTTTTAAATTTAATGTAATGACGTTGATTTCTCAAAAAAAATCTTACGGTCGTTAAAATGATCATCACAAATGAATGGAGGTAGTACATCGATCATAGCCGCCCCTTTCGGTGACATCACATGGGCAGGCATGTAATAAATAGGCAAGGTGGGTTTGGAGATCGATCTCACTTGCTAGCTAACACAGTTTCTAAAGAAGTAAAAATGATTCGGCTAACAGAGTTGATAAAAAAATTATCAAGTGCATCTCTCCATCGTTTCATCCACCAAGACTTCCATGAAGCTGTTGATAGGATGACGATTATTGATGCTTTTCTTTTCCTGGTAAAACCCTGCTCCTCCTCTATATATATATATTTTTTATTTTTTATTTTATTAATCCATCATAAATATTAGTAATATTTACGTTTTATACGTGCAGATTGTGCACTCCATTGATAAGCTGGGGTTATGGCATCGGTTGCCTGTATTCTTAGGCCTGCTCTATTTATCTGTACGGAGGCACCTTCACCAGGAGTACAGCTTGTTCAATGTTGGGAGATCCCCTACCGGAGTTCGCTATAACCCTGCAGATTATCCGTATAGAACAGCCGATGGAAAATATAACGAGCCCTTCAACGAGGGTGCAGGGAGCCAAGGAACTTTCTTTGGAAGAAACGTTCTCCCAGTAAATCAAAAAGATAAGGTACGTACACATATATGTGTTCCTCATGATTTCCCCTAAGAATTAATGGTAATGACAATTATAATTATTATTTTTAATTACATGATCCCGAGTTTAGATTTATAAATTTTAATTCAATGATATTCCAGTAAAAGAGATATTGTAGAAGGCAGAAAAATATAATTATAATAATAATAAATTTTCTTCAAGAAGACGTTAATTTTTTTTTTTAATGAATTAACAATACAAGATTAATCTATATTTTATATATGTAGCTAAAGAAGCCAGACCCTATGGTCGTTGCCACAAGACTACTAGCTCGGAAAAAATTTATAGACACAGGAAAGCAATTCAACATGATAGCAGCTTCATGGATTCAGTTTATGATACATGACTGGGTTGATCACTTGGAAGAAACTGAGCAGGTACGGCCTCATGAGAGTTTATAATATGTTTTTTTTTAACCAAATTAAAGATCAGATATTTGACTTTTTAATCCAATTATAACTAAATATTTGCAGATTGAGCTTGTTGCACCAAAGGAAGTTGCAAATCAATGCCCACTTAAATCTTTCAGGTTTTACAAGACGAAGGAAGTCCCCACTGGATTCTGGGATATCAAGAGTGGAGCATTGAATATTCGTACACCTTGGTGGTATTTTTCGATGCTTAAGTAAAAACAGCTTAATCAAAAGGATTTCAAAACTTTACTATTTTTAATGGGTTCAGTAAATAAAAACCACAGTGGACACATGAGTGAGCTCGATCTCTCCATTTAGATTTCCACATTCTGAGATGCTAAAATGCTCGTTGTCTTCTATTTCTTGAAAATAGGGTATTTAAGAGAGACAAGCGGTCACAATATTTTTCAAAATAGCAGGTCCAAAAAAAAAAAAGAACTTGATACATTCTAAGAAATTAATACATGCAGGGATGGAAGTGCTATATACGGGAGCAATGAAAAAAGGTTGCATAAGGTTAGAACTTTCAAAGATGGGAAGCTCAAGATATCTGAAGACGGCCTTCTCCTTCATGACCAAGATGGGATTGCTGTTTCAGGAGATGTTCGCAATAGTTGGGCAGGTGTTTCCATTTTGCAAGCCCTCTTCGTTAAAGAGCATAACGCAGTTTGTGACACCCTCAAGGTTTGTGTGTGTGTGTGTGTGTGTGTGTCACATTCATAAGAAATACGCGGTTGCATTAATTTCATTTCTTGAAATTAAATTTTTATCCATAGATTAACTGATTTTATACGCTGCATGTTTAGAGGGAATATAAGGACCTGGGAGACGAAGAGCTATACCGGCATGCAAGGCTAGTGACTTCTGCAGTAATTGCAAAAGTTCATACAATTGATTGGACTGTTGAGCTTCTCAAAACTGATACACTATTAGCAGGGATGCGAGGCAATTGGTATGTGAACCTCCAGCTCCGATAACATGGGTTGCTGGGAAAAAAATTCCCACAAATATGCACTATCTGTACAAGATCATAACAGCGAATTAATACTGGCCATGATCCAAATTTAATTTATTGTCAATCGTTTCTGTTTGTTAGGTATGGGTTGTTGGGGAAAAACTTCAAGGACAAGTTTGGTCATGTTGGAGGAGCTATCTTGGGAGGTGTTGTGGGGCTTAAGAAGCCTGAAAACCATGGTGTCCCATATTCATTAACTGAGGAGTTTGTCTCTGTTTACAGAATGCACTCACTTCTCCCTGATTACCTTCAGCTTAGAGACATATCAGCTGCACCGGACTCTCACAAATCTCCGCCTTCAACTGACAAGTAAAATTCAAGTTGCCTTTTATTTTGATAAAATGGATTGGACATCCCTTTCCTCTTTCTTTCTTTCTTTTTTCTTTTCAAAAAATATATAAATAGATAAAATACTTTAAAGGTATTTAAGGAAAGCATGCTGATTATAAAAGAAGCAGGAGCAAAAGCACTCTCCTCTATTTACTACTCTTTTTGAGATAAGATGCATGCATGCATCTTATCTCAAAAAGAGTAGTAAAAGTTAATTGTATGTATACATTGCATGTATGTATATTTTCTTCAAAAGACAAGTTCTTTGTCCCTTGTACTCTTAAAAATCAAATTAAAAGCTGCTAATTTACAAGCACAACACAGTTCAATAGATTCTTGATCTCACGATTCTTGTTTTACAAAAAAGCAATATTGCCTATTTTGATAACTTCATGCATTGACCATTCTGTCTTGGTTAGACTAATAAGAACGCTAGTCAACGTAATTATAATGTATCTTAGACATTGTTAATTAGTGTATTTAAAAAGAAGGAAGATAAATATGGAGAAAAGTTCTGTTGTTGTTGATTTCGTGCATGCACGCGCAGGATACCTATGCCAAGTTTGATAGGTCGTGGAGGAGAAAAAACATTATCTGGAATTGGATTTATCAAACTTATGGTTTCAATGGGCCACCAAGCTTCTGGGGCATTGGAACCATGGAATTATCCCATGTGGCTCAGGGACGTCGTAGCACAGGATGTTGATGGTATGGACCGGCCTGATCATGTAGACCTTGCCGCTCTTGAAGGTAACGCTAGCCAGTCATATGATCGTATTGTGAATATAGAAACTATTCAAAACTGAAGATTTGATGAAATTATTCCACGTTTAAGAAAATTTTCTTGTACTTTTACAGTCAACTCCTTTGACATTAAAAGTATTTTTGGGTACAAAAAGTAACATAGTATTTTGAAAAAATGAATGCTTTTTATAATCTTATGATTCTTCAGGAAGTCATTGTAAATATTTACATCTGTATTAATACGCCTAAAGCATGTAAATAACGTGGAGCTAATGCACATATATTTTGTTTGATCAAATATGAATAAATCGTCGCACAGTTTACCGGGACAGGGAGAGGAATGTTGCGAGGTACAATGAGTTTCGTAGGGCTCTACTACTGATACCCATCTCAAAATGGGAAGATGTAACGGATGATCAGGAGGTGATAGAAGCTCTTCATGAAGTCTATGGTGATGAAGTGGAAGAGCTCGATCTTCTAGTGGGACTCATGGCTGAGAAGAAAATTAAAGGATTTGCAATTAGCGAGACTGCTTTTATTATATTCCTTCTCATGGCAACCAGGTAAATATTTTATATTTGTCGTAAGATGCGTGCATGTTGACCAATCTAACCCCACTTCCTCTTATTAAATTCGTAATATAAAATCGGTCGAAATTGAGAGACTTGTCTTTGCCGCCGCCCCCCCCCCCCCCCCCTGAAAAAACTATTTCTTCAACAACTGCCCACTATGCCATGTGGATTAATAAAAAAAAAAAAAAAAGGGTGGGAAAGAGCACACCTAACTATAGTCACCTGGTACTAGACGGAACATGCATGTTAATTAAGAGATTTTCCAGGTGATGCTAATTCATGTCCGAATATTTCAACCTCTGGAAAAATTATTGCAAAAGTTTTTATACATGTAATTTATAAGTAGAAGTTACCTTTTTCCATAAAACAATATATCAATCACTTGTTATTATAATTCCTATGATCCAAAATATATATCATGAGTTTTGATGACCCGAGGGATTCATGGACATGCAGGAGGCTAGAGGCAGATAGGTTCTTCACAAGCAATTTCAACGAGGAAACATACACGAAGAAAGGATTTGAATGGGTGAATTCAACAGAGAGTCTGAAAGATGTCCTTGATCGTCATTATCCAGAAATGACTGCAAAATGGATGAACTCAGCAAGTGCTTTCTCTGTTTGGGACTCGCCTCCACCTTCTCCCAATCCCATTCCTCTTCTTTTTCGAGTTCCGAAGTGAAACCAAGCCCATCCAATATCTATTCTCGCAATCATGTGTGTTATATATAACAAAATAAAATGCTCTGGCTAGATTTCGTTTGGGGCTTGGGATCGCTCGGAGATTGTTTTTTTTTTTTATTAGTATTAATAATAATATTCCTTCAGCAATGTTATGCCTCAATATAAATAAATAAAGAAGGAAGTTTCTTGTTCAGGGTTTTTACCTCTAGCTAGTTCCGTACAAAATTGAGAATTGTGGATCAAAATAAGGGGAATTGATTTTTACCACGTTAAGAATGCTATGCTTCTTTAAATTTCCAGGAAAGGTTTGTGAAAGGAAAGGTTTGTGAACGGATTACAAGTTTAATTAGTCTAGACTGTTGTTTTACGAGTTTAGATTGATGGAAGGAACTTAGCAGCAACAGTTCGTCATTGCTAGTATATTTTGTATGTGTTGATTAGCATAATTAGCATGTGAAGATTAGTTAGTTGGTTAAGAGCTAGTTGCATGAAATTAGCAGATAGTTAGAAGGAGAGTTCATTGTATAAATAAGAATGTATGAGAATGGTGGAACCCAGGCAATAAGATTTACATTTTAGCAGTGTGAGCTGTTATTAGTTCTATCTCTCTCTCAATTTATTCAACTTCTCCCTCGATTTTCTTCTAAACTCTTGTAATTTGGTTCCAAGTGTGAGTGTTTGCCAATCTCTTTTTTAAGCTTGAATTGGTAATTTGGTGGAGAAGGGTACTCGCAGTGCAATACATTCTCTTTCTGCCTGGAAGTTCATGTGCGATATATTCTCTTGTAGTTGCAGAAGTGTTTTTTATGATTGCCTTGGATTTAACATGGATCAATTTGATCCAAATAGAATGACATTGGATGCATGCTTCGGGCAGGAAATCCGAGATACTAGCAGCTGAGGATGGTACTATGAGAGAATGTTCCAGCACTTGAAGATAGATGGTTGATCAAGGGCAAACTTCGCCAAATTTAGCATGTCATCTTTTTATCAAGCAGTGCTGTTGCTTAAGAATTTTGCTTCTGGAAATTCATGCTCTCTTGACTGGAATGGCAAATGCCTCATAGCCACTTCTTTCTATTTCTGCTTGGAGGTTAATTCCATCAACATGCAGGATCAGACAGAAGAATTGCACTAAGAAATATAAATCACGTTAATGGAAATATTGGTTTAATAAAATCCAAGGGAAACAAACATTCATGCATGGACAAAATTTACAATCTACACAATATTTGATTTTGTTAAAGATTTTACTTTCCGTTCTTTTATTAAGTACTTGAATATATTCCATGAGCACACCCAAAAGAAAAAAACAAATTAGTCCACGAACTGTAGGCTGATTCTCATTTAAGTCCGCAAAGGTTTTTTCTTAATACAATCTTTAAAGGCTCAGAATTGAATCCCCATCTGATAATCCTAAAATTGGATTTTATGCAATTAAAAAAAAATTAAGGAATTTGGCATTTTATGTAAAAAATATGTGATGATTTTAGACAGATGAATTGAGAAGTTCTAATTTTTTGTAAATCCAACGAGGAAAAAATGTGAAATTTAGGGCTAATTTGAAAGGTTTTTTCCCAAAAAAAAAAAAACTCGAAAGGACAAAAGAAGACGATCTAGTTGATTCAATGAGATGGTCAATTGGTCAGTTAGGCTCTTGAGTCTTGACCTCCAATAGGGATTTTAACACAGGTTTTTGACCCTTTGAGTACCCAATCGCGATAAAAAGGAATATTTAAGAACTCAATTGAGAAGCAATATATAGTTTCTGGGACTAACTTGAAATTTACTCTATAAAAATCTCCTCCATGATTTTTCCTGAACCCATCTTCACATCCTTCTGAGCTAACTAATTTAACTATCATTACAATCTCTACTAGTTTCAGTCCAAAAACCAATCTTGCCAGACATGAGCATATCTTCTTCCACTCCTTATCTCTCACCAGTACCCAGCAAAACCACAGCACTCAACTCTCAACAAAAACAGCAGTTAAGAAAACCTGACCATGCCATTTCTCTTCTCCAAAACTGCAAAAACCCTAAAGATCTAATACAACTACACACCCTTCTCATAAAAACCTCTCTTATCAAAGAAAAGTATGCCTTTGGCCGTCTTTTATTGTCATTTGCCTCATTTGACAATCTGGGCTCTCTTAATTACGCTCAAAAACTGTTTGATACTGCTGATATCCCAAGAAACTCATTTATGTATACGACCATGATAAAAGCCTATGCAAATTTTGGTAATCCAAGGGAGGCATTTGCTTTTTATTCAAGAATGTTGTGTGATCAGCATTATGTGTATCCTAATGATTTTACCTTTACTTATGTGTTTTCTGCTTGTTCTAAGTTTAATGGTGTTTTTGAAGGCAAGCAGGCTCATGCCCAGATGATAAAATTTCCTTTTGAGTTTGGTGTTCATTCTTGGAATTCTTTATTGGATTTTTATGGGAAAGTAGGGGAGGTGGGGATTGTGGTTCGTCGAGTATTTGATAAAATTGAGGGTCCTGATGTTGTTTCTTGGAATTGCTTGATTAACGGGTATGTGAAGTCAGGAGATTTGGATGAGGCACGAAGGCTTTTTGATGAAATGCCTGAAAGAGATGTTGTGTCTTGGACTATAATGCTTGTGGGTTACGCTGATGCTGGTTTTTTGCGTGAGGCATCTTGTTTGTTTGATGAAATGCCGAAAAGGAACTTGGTTTCTTGGAGTGCATTGATTAAGGGTTATATACAAATTGGTTGTTATAGTAAGGCTTTGGAGCTTTTCAAGGAGATGCAAGTTGCTAAAGTTAAAATGGATGAGGTCATAGTAACGACTTTGCTCTCTGCATGTGCTAGGCTGGGGGCTTTGGATCAGGGTCGTTGGCTCCACATGTATATAGATAAACATGGGATCAAAGTTGATGCCCATTTATCAACAGCTTTGATTGATATGTACAGTAAATGTGGGCGAATTGACATGGCCTGGAAAGTTTTTCAAGAAACAGGGGATAAGAAGGTATTTGTGTGGAGTTCTATGATTGGTGGGCTGGCAATGCACTCGTTTGGGGAGAAAGCTATTGAGCTCTTCGCCAAGATGATAGAGTGTGGAATTGAACCGAGTGAAATTACATACATCAACATTTTAGCAGCGTGTACTCATTCAGGTCTTGTTGACGTTGGGTTGCAGATATTTAATAGAATGGTGGAAAATCAGAAACCAAAACCAAGAATGGAGCATTATGGATGCATTGTAGATTTACTAGGTCGTGCAGGTCTGTTGTATGATGCATTTCGGGTTGTTGAAACAATGCCTGTGAAAGCGGATCCAGCTATATGGAGAGCCCTCCTCAGTGCTTGTAAACTACATAGAAATGTCGAGTTGGGAGAGCAAGTCGGGAGGATTTTAATTAAGATGGAGCCACAAAATGACATGAACTACGTGCTTTTCTCCAATGTTTATGCAGCAGTTAATAGATGGGATATTTCTGGGAAGTTGAGGAGAGAGATGAAGGTAAGAGGTATGCAAAAAAATCCTGGATGCAGCTCCATTGAACTCAATGGTGCAGTCCATGAGTTTGTTTCTAGAGACCATTCTCATCCCCAGAGTCAAGTAATTTATGAGTTGTTGCATTTATTGACCAATCATATGGTGCAAGAAGATCATGAACCAATGATGACTATCATGGCTGAGAACCGGGGCATACGGTGAAAAGATGGAAATCTACGGCCCACTGTTAGTTGCAAGCAATGGACATATATATGGTGCAAGATGAGCATGAGCTGATGACGACTATTGCTGCAGAGAACCGAGATACAGCTGGTCAAAACACCCAGATAGTGCCCTATAAATTTGTTTGCGATGCCCGTGTTTCAAGTTTTGGGGTGAACATGCCATTATTGGGGTTGGTGACCAAATGATTATATTCCTCGAAGACATTCTTTCCACATGCCCATTAAGAATTTTATGGAGTTTATTGATGAGTTTCTAGGAAGGCATAGCTTGCTGACCATCAGATAAACTCGACAAGAGGAGCTTGATTACTAATAATTGTTCAGGAACTGCATCATTGCAAATGGTGTCGAAAGGAGCTTTACAAGATGCAAGTCAAAATATGTGCTTGTACTTTGCCTATTTTAAGTAGCTGGTGGGGGTAGATGTAACCGAGGTAAGAATTGTACATCTAATATTAGAAGCTTCAACTTGATATGCTATATTTTTCATTACATGCCTTTTATGTTTATTAACCGTACCATTCACTTTATGTAAAGGAAACAAATTATAGAATAGTGGTTTTCCTAATAGTTCATCCTCTTCGTATTTTTGAGTCGTTTTGAATCCTAGTGCTAGGTGACTTTCGATGCTTGTGCGGTTGGTTGATAACCATCACGATTTTTTCCTTTCTGATGTAGAAAATACCTTTATTGAGCACATAAATCGCAGGCACACGAGTGACAATTTCGTATGGAAAATGAAAATTGACATTTTCAAATGATAAGTGATGGAGGGAACACATATGCTAGATGGATAAACAGAGGATTCAGGGCATCAATGAAAGGCAAAAAATAGTATTTTTGCTGGCGAATAGTCAATTCTTCAATTGTGTTCCCATGGTTGAAGGAATTGACAGACTTAGATATCAGAACATTAGCTAAGTCGTTAGGTGGAACCGGGCCATTGATTCAATAACAATTGGCCTTGAAAATTTGTACGTGCAACAATAACTGAATTTATGACGTCATCAGCAGGACGAAAGACTGAAAGAACTTCAAAGCCTTGAAGCTCGCTAGGAATTTGTATATTGGTTAGTGGCAACATTTTCAGTCAGTATATCTTATTAATTTGGGGTATTTATAGCGTCTTCCCCATTTATTAATCCTTAATTTGGTCTCTAGAAAAGGTCGTAAGAGAATTCTTTTGTATTCATATATGATTGGTCCTATAATAGCTTTTACATAGATTTTCTGCATGCAATATCTTTAACATCTGACTGATTGCAGCAGAAAACGCTCCTCGTAATCAGAGACAAACAGCAGCATAAAGGAAGAGTCTTTTCTTCTT
>Ga0325405_1007467_pt1 | contig 11004 bp, 9 predicted proteins | sample PopdelMetagenome_21_FD_205663 | JGI IMG/M metagenome (GOLD analysis project Ga0325405, IMG submission 205663) | Populus deltoides microbial communities from Bellville, Georgia, United States - Xylem-Control-R2 | ecosystem: Host-associated > Plants > Phyllosphere > Stem > Wood/Secondary xylem...
TATGCTTGCATGAGTTAATTAACAACAACTGCATCTCATTTATGCCTGTACATGTTTTTCAATAACAGTAATAGCGTGATACAAATATTTTGATTCTGGAAGACAGAAATTCCAAATTTCCCATGCCCTTTAGGATAGGCAACCTCAAGAGGCTCTCCAGCCAGAAATATAAATTTCAAAGAACAAGAACATGTCTCGGAACAAAGACATCAATTTGATTAGTTTTTCTGTATTAATACATGCTTGAAACATCAATCATGCCGTAATATGATTTTTTTATATGAAAAAAACATGATTTTATTTACGAGAATATAAAAAAAAAATGAAAGTGGCAGGTTGATTAAAACTTTTTTAACCATCTTGCTGACAGATTTCTTCCACACGCATGGTATTCGAAAGTACATGCGTGCGTACCTACCATGTCTGAGATGTTTTATACACTTTTCTCCCACATAAAAATATAATTTTTATAACAGATCTGGGCTTTCAGACTACAAAATACACTAACATAAATATTGAAGCCTGCCGAAGCATCGCGCCTGATATTATTGGACCAGTAGCAAGTTGAAACATCCACCGGAATGTTCAGGTACGAACGCTCAAATACAATGTACTCCTGTACTATATCCATTCGCAATGGAATTCTTTCACATCTGTATTCATCCAATGTATATACTGAAATAATTCCCGGCCGATGAAAGATGTGCCATCGACAGTGCTTTTGCTTCTAACAAAAAGCAGAATCGAAACTCAAAAATCTCAAGAAGTGATGCCATATCTTGCATGGAAGATACGTGATTGTGAATTGTGATGTTAAAACTCCAATACATTGCAAACATAGACAGCGAGCAAATAGCATTCTCAAACTGAGATTCTATAGTTACTGATTTTTGTGATCATCTTGGACAAAGCATTCCTTTCTTGCTTTGCCTCAGAAGCTAAGCTGGAAACCTGCAAGCCGATCAGATCATCCATTAAAAACAAATTTAATAGCTTATATTTAAAAATAAATAAATAAAAAGGAAAGTAAAAGAAAAGAAAAGTGTAAGCCAAATCAACTTGCAGTTTTATTTATACCAGCTTGAGAAGCTATAGTGTTGTTGAATAAAAAAAATACTAAAATAATACAAAATTATATTAAAAAAATGTAAATCAAATGTTTTTATGATGAGCATGATTTTATATATTTTTTATGAGCTTTAAACTATTTATGTACTTGTAAATTACAAAAATTTTAAAATCTATTATAATAATTTTCACAAATAACTTGACTAATTAAAACATCACATTAAATATCATTTACTAAACTACGCATGTTACTAATTTTTTGTTGGGCCTATACATTTAGAATTGATATGAATAAAATCTTAACTGTAGTTAAAGATTGCAAGTTGATATTAAAAAAAAGTTAGTTAAAATGAAGGGTAATTACTAATTAGTCATTCCATAACAACTGCTGGAGTCAAAACAAAACCAACGTTTACATTTAGTAGTTTGTTTTCAGGATGGCATTTATTCTATGAGTATTTAAATTAGATCTACTCCTTAAGGCCCAAATAGGTTTTACCTGGAATTCTAAAATCTTGCCTTTTAGCGGTACTGCAATGGAGTAATATGTAAGAAAAATCTGTATAGACGGGAAACTTAGGGTAATGCATTTGCACATAAATGCATCGTCACTTATCCCATGATGTTATAACATATTTATGTGCAAATGCATACCTAACAGATTTTTCGTGCATTTTAACTTCACTGCAGAGTATAAGAATATGAGTTCAGCAAGATTGTTTTCTTTTTCAATCAAATTAAGATATAAACCATGATAAATTACAAACACGCAACCCCCTTCCCTATTATGTATGCGAACCAACAGCAACAAGAGGGAGACCATTTCTGGAGGTAAGACCTCTATGAAAGGCTCTTTTTTCCCATAGCAGCAATAACAGAACACCAAGCATGAGTTTTGAATACCCTTTTCAAATCTTGGTAGAATATAGACACACACACACACACACACACGGAAAGCATGTCTTGGGTTATTATCTGAAATACTTACTTGTGACTGAAATCTAGATGCATCTGCTCTAGGCAACTCCCCAAGAATATCCCTCAAACCTGATGCAACAAAGCATATTTGAATTAACAAATGTTTTATCCGTCCAACTTTTTTGCTTAATGACAACACTAAGGGGGCTGTAGTATTTACATACCTGTAGCTTGTCTTTCAATCTTGTAAGCTGAGCAAATTACACCTTGGATCTGCTTCCCTGCTTGCCTGTAACAATAAAGAACAAAGTTTCCACAGGATAGATCAGCCAGATGGAAAATTTCCCTTCCATGCTTTTCAAAAGTGAACATCAGAAACCCTTTCTCTGAAATCACAAACCTGAGCTTTGTCCTTCCCCTAATCAATTCTTCTTCAGCTAACGATGCCCTCCTCTGAAAATCAGTAACTGTATGTCACGGTATACTAGTTGAAGAGGATAACTAAGAATAGCAGCAGACAGATTGAGATGAGGAATGCATTATCTGTCCCCACCCCTATTCTCAACTCTTTTCCCATCCTCATCCTGTACTATGTCCCCAGCAGGTACAGGGCAAAGACTGGAATTCCTCACCAACATAAATCTAATAACTAATTAATTCTTAAGAGTTCAATTGTCAACTAGCACCCCCAAAGAGAGACCATGTTAATTTTCCCCTATGTACTGTATCCCATCAGAACCCATTCCCAACACCAAGCCCTATCAGGAGCAATCTTGTCTTCCATCCCTCCTGGTAGGGCAAAGAATTTCCCTCAAATCTGTTTATATTGCAGGAACGCTGTTGAGATGGAGCATCTTTCCATTCCTGCTGATATTTTGACATGATTGCAAAAACTAATGCATTATCTTAATGTATGCACATGTATTTGGTATAATGACATCTTCCATACAGATTAATGACAGAGCTCTGTTGGTATATAAAACTTCTTCAGCAGTTTGTTTTTCTGTCAAAATGTGTTCTTCGTTTGTCTTTTCTTATTGAAGTAGGGAGGTTACAACAGATAAAAATCAGTATATTCAGCTCCTGTCAAATTTTCACTGAGGCATACAATGCATCACAAATTCATGATGCGATGGAATGTAAATTCCATTTTCTCCATTAAATGTAATTATAGTTCATAAGTGGAGCCCTCACTTCCATGAATAGCCACTAAATAAATGTCCGAGTGCATAGTTGATGTCACCATCCATTGGTTGTTCTTAAAAATTAAAATGAAAAGAATGTTGAGAGGGAGATATTTTTGAACTAAGGAAAAATCTCACAGGAAACAGCTATCTGCTTTTAGAGTTCAGACACGATGGAACCAAAAAGATTAAAAGGAAAAAAAAGGCACTTTGAGCACAAAATTGATAACATATCATGAAAAAATGATAGGTGAGGGAAAGATTACCTTCAAATTCTCACTTTCAGCCTTCAGGAGGCTAATCGACTGTTGCAATTCCTTTACTTTAGCATCAGCTTGGGAAAGCAAGGCCTGCGGCAAGAAAAAGGGTTGCAAGTAAAGTTCTGTTCAGTACAGACATGTTTACTGCACTCACCACAACTGCTTACACATTAGGACGGTGCTTCTGCACTTGTAGAGTTGTAAACATAACGGATAGCAAGTTGAATTATTGGATCAAAAGTATATCAGAATAGTAATCAGTAAAGAAATATTGACTAGAGTGATAAAGTCACCAAAACTACATGTCCCCTCATCAATAAGGGAATTTGAAAAACATTATGTAAGATGCAGTGAACTCCATTTTGTAGCATAGCATTAATGGTTCACATAATGCAAACATTGGTAGTTTTAATTACATTTGCAGGGAGATGTCTACTCAAGCCTAGCATCCTTTACATGGAGCCTTACATATCCTACTGACACATATCCTATACAAGTGTGCATGTACATGTTCAAGAGTTACAAGTTCACAATGGAGGAACTGAGATCCAGATGACTCGTGACCATCTTAGCAACCTTTGGAGTGTAAGTCCTCACGTTAGCAGGTTTGCCATCTGCCAGTGAAGGGGTGCAGAGAAACCCCATTACAACAGGTTACTAAACAAAGAAGTTGTTATTGAAGGAGCACGATGGGAGTTAATTAGGCTATTTTGGAGCCTAATTGGTTGCCTTTTTTGTTACATGCCTCTTACAGGGACAGAAAAAAGAAAACAAAAGGCGGGGAGTCTTGTGCTCACCTCTTCACTCGTAAAAAGACGCAAGGTCTTGTAGTACAAAATTTGTCTTGGTCCTGCATGGCATGAATTGTAGCAATAACCATCAGAGTGAGAGAGCCAACAAGTTTCGGAGACAATCAGAGAAAAAAACAGACTGCTTCTTATATGTTCTTGAACCTAATCATTCTTTGACACTAAATTACAAATCAGAAACATTATCTAACTTCAAAGTTTCAGTACATTTCACATTCAATCTTAGCTAGCTTTGTTCCAGCTCCTTACACAACAAATTAACAACTCATTGCATTATATGGCAGATATCTCATAAAATAACAAAAAAAGGTAAGCTCTGACTCATTGAGCAAATAATTTGAGGATCATACTTTTAAGAGCCACAAGTCCCAATCCAACAGCAACAGCGCTCGTAATCAACGGATGCGAAGCTGCAACATTAATCTCCTCTACCAAAAAAAAAATTCACCGAACTTTAAAACCTCAAACAATAAATAAAAATCCTGAACGCCAATTACAACGTGAACGGTGAATTCTTTTATACCTTTAACCTTGCCAAATAATTTACGCTCATAAACACCAATCTCTGACTTAACATGTTGCAAGGAATCATACAATTAATTCATAGTCAAGTAAAAAAATGCGTATAAATTTATATATATATAATGTACATTTATGAGTGCAAATTTTATGAATGAAATAATGAGCTTACAATCGTTTGGCTGAAATGAGCTTGAGAAGTCGAGGTGATTTCAGAAAAGCGAGATTTTGAAGCTTCTATGGCAGTGTCAAGGGAGTCTTGGATGTTTTTTTGGTAAATAAGAGCTTGTTGCATTGCGTTATCGATCCATGGCGCGGTTTCTTCTACTGGCTTCGATTTTATTATCGAAGTCAAATAAGTTTCTGCTGGTGGTGGCCGCTGGGTGCTAGGCTTCTCCTGCGGTGATGGTGATTCGACGTCTGTCGCCATTTTGGGAGCTATGGTTGGCTTCGATCAAACACGATGTTCTGAGTTTATTTTATCGATTCGCTTGCGTTAGTGGTGATTTGGGCCTGGATGACCCGCCCTCATTTTTATTCGGGTCTAGATGATATTTTGGGCCATAAATTAGTTCGTGAGCCCGTGAACGACCATTTTTTTGCTCATCTGCACGGACCAGACGGACTTTGACTAAAATTCAGATTTTTTCATAGATTCACCCGTATTACACGGTGGATCAAGATCAAAAAACTTCTATACGTAAAAAAATATTCAAACATTTATAATATATTTTTTAATAAAAATAAAAATTAAAATTAAAGTATGTAACAGTTGATGTAATGTTTATTGACTTGATGATTTAAATATAAATTGAACAAAAAATATATAGTTTGATAAAAAAAATCAATATATTATCTTTATTTTTTTAATATTAAGATAATAATATATTTTATCAACTCGGGTCAACTTGTCAAATTCACAACCCAAATTATGAGGTAATAATAACCTCATATAAAGTATATGCAAAACAAATTATGAAGTTAGATTCTTATTCAACTCCATATTTATGAATGAAATTGAAAAAAAATCAATTAAAAAATGACAAGAAACAACTCGAGTCAATTTGTAAAATCCATAACGTAAGTCATGAGACCATAATAACATCATAAAAAATAAATTGAAACAAATTATGAAGTTTGATTCTTAATTAACCCAATGTTGAAAGATAAATTTGAAAAAAAAATAATGAAGAAAAGGACACAAAAACAACTCGGATAAACTTGTTAAACTCATGATCCATGAGATTGTGATAACCTTATAGAAAGCAAATCGAAAAAACAACCCAAATCAACTTAGGTTACCTTATCAAATCCGTAACTTGGATCATGAGACTAAGATAACCTTGTATAAGCAGGTTGAAACAAATTATAAAGCACAATTCGCAACCAACCAATTGTTAATGGATAAAATTGAAAAAAATAAAACTAAAAAAAGACACAATAAAATGATCAAATTCAACCCATGTTAACCCGCAACATAACCCTAGTCACAAGACTGAGATGACCTAATATAAAGCAAACCAAAAAAATCACAAAAGTAAATTCATAATCAACCTAATGTTTAAAGATAAAATTGAAAAAAAAAAGAAAACAAACAAGTCAGCCAAGTTAACTTGCTAAACCCATAAAACAGGTCATGAGACTAGGATAACCACGTATAAAATAAACTGCAACAAATTATGAAGATCATTCTCTAATAAATTGAATATCAAATAATACAATAATAATTAAAAAAAAACTAGAGGCAAAAACAAAAAAAACACCATTACAACCAATAGTGTCTTCTAAGATAATACATGTTAAAAGCATCACCCCTTTTAAATTTTTTTAATTAATTGGAGGATTACTTTTTTTTAACTCTACCCCCGTTTCTTTATAAATTATAGTTTACATCATACATCAACACAATTCTTAAATTTAAACCAAAAAAAATGAATCTACTTATAAATTATAGTTTACATCATACATCAACACAATTCTTAAATTTAAACAAAAAAAGAATGAATCTACCCAAGCATGTAATGTCACTTGGTATTCCATATGACATCTCGATTCATCATACCTCACATGTTATATTCCTCTCTCGAATTCAAGATCTCTTTTTTCCCTCGATCAATTCAATTTTCTTCATCTATATCTATCAAATATACTGCTAAGAATTAAAATCTATTTTGCATATACAAGTGGAGAAAAAATGAAGGCATGCCTAGTGGCATGTAAGATTTTCCCCAAACGCATGAAAATGTTGTTTGAAATTGAAAAACTCATTTCGTGGAAATTGAAAAAACTCATTTCATAAATTGAAGACCAATTAAAAAATAGAGAAGAATTTAAGTGAACAGGAAATGAGAGAGTCTAGCCTAATGGACGAGGAAGAAAATGAGGTGTTATCGCCAATGTAGATATAAAGAAAACTTACTTGTGATGTGAGAATTCGCTTTCTTGTTCCTGGATTGCTTCAATGCTAATTTGATTACTAGAACCAAAGAGATATTTCAGAGTATGAATATATTTGTAAATCTTGTCAAGTTAATGCTAAGAGTCCAAGATGGGAGAAAATAAAAGGAAAACTATATCCTTTCAATAATGAATAAAACTAACTTTCATATGGGTTATGTCCCTATGTATACAAGCAAAGAAAGTGATTACTTCCTTTAGTAACTCCTCTAAATACTTAAACCAGGCCAATCCCTCATGGGTGGACCATGCCTAACCTAATAACAACATCTCACACTCGCCCATGAAAGACAGAAAATCTAATACATTATATTTCAAACTTGCACAAAAATTTCATACTTGATGAACAAATTGTGCAACCCGAAGCACGCAATGAAAGGAGCTCCAATATATAAACCTAATACGAACCACATAGGAGACATCAACCTCATAATTAATCATTCATTAAAGTGTACTAATATACCCCAAGTATTTTTAGTTACACATGACTGAATATAATTCAATCACTCAAGAATTTCATACTCAATCTATCATTACAATTACAAGTATTCTAAATTATATCAAAGTTATTCAAGTGATATGATCTCGTCCAGTGAATATAAGTAATAGGTGTAGAACTAAAATTACATTTTCTTTCGCACTCATATCAATCAAGTCTGAATTAACTCGTTTTTCTAATAGTATTTTTTTAAGTCGAATCATTCTATAACCATAGAATATACTTCTAAAATAGCGATCATTTATACATTCTATGGTTATACTGTTAAAAGTCATAAAAGGGTAAGATTTTGAAATTTTAGATATGATCTCCAGGGCTCATGTAATAAAGAAGCAAGGATCCATTCTTTATTCCTGTAATGGTCATTAACACTTGTAGTATGAAATACATGTTATGACATAGCTTACTCTTTTCTTTTTTGAAGATAAAAAGTGTACGTTATTGCTCTTCTTGTTGTAGAAAATACATCATATGAGTCATAGTCTTGTTGCTAAACAATATAGACTTCAAATTAGAAATTCTTATTTACTCATTGTCATTAGTGACAGATGAATAATTTAAAACTCGACTTCAATCATAATAGACACATGAACGATGAGAATTCATTTATATCGATTCTTTTATTTAAGAACCTCATTGTGGTCCCAATCAAGGTGACTTTTCAACGACATAACATATATTAAAACATGTGCACATCATTACACACATCAAACTACCGATGACACTGACATAAGGTACTTTGGACATTTTCTCTTTTTTTTCTAGAGTTTTGGGACACATATTATGGCTCAAGCTTAAGCTTTTATCAACAGGGGTGTCCATTGGTTTGTTATCTTGCATGTGATAATGCTCTAACATCGTTTTGATGTAAGTCTTTAGAGTTAAATCCAAAAATCTTTTAGCGTGTTCTTTTATGATTTTCACACCAAGAACATAGCTGGCCTCTCCCATGTTTTTTATTTCAAAATTTAATGATAACCACATTTTAGTAGTATTAATTATTTCTTTGTTATTTCCAGCTATTAAGATGTCGTCAACATACAAAGATAATATTATAAAACTATTTTTAGAACGTTTTAAGTACATGCAATGGTTTTCTTCCATCTTCGTAAAACCATTATTAAAGATAGCTTAATGAAACTTGATGTTCAATTATCTAGAAGCTTGCTTAAGATCATATATGGATCTTTTAAACTTGAAAATTTTGCGCTTATGTCCTTTAGTCTCAAATCCTAAAGGCTGATCCATATATATCTTCTCATTTAGTTATCTATTGAGAAATGTAGTTCTAACACCCATTTGGTATAACCCTAGGTCCATATATACAACTATAACTAAATGAGGCAAACTGAAGTAATTCTTACAACTGATGAGAATGTATCTTCATAACCAATTCGTTCTTTTTTAATGTAACATTTCGCTACTAGTTGAGCCTTAAAGTGTTCTATTGAACTATCCATCTTACATTTAATTTTAAGAACTTATTTATTTCTAATAGATCTTCGTCCTGATGATAAATCGATTAAGTCTCAGACTTGATTAGTTTTCATCAACTCTATTTCTTCTTCCATAACTTTAATACATTCTCTTGCTTTAGGACCAAATGGAGTATGACTAAATGTTTTAGGCTCTTCATCATCTTGCAAAGTAATCATGAAGACTTCCCTCTCAATCTCAAATCGAGAATGAGGAATTGGTTTACAAATGCTTCTACGAGGTTGAGATTGCTCATGAGCTAGCTATATTTTCTTGAGGATTAAGAGTTTCTTTTAAATCCTCTATTGAATGGCTTATTGTGCCATAGTTTAGATTTTTCATTTTATATAATTGAAAATCTTTATTAACCTCACCTATCATTGAAAAATCATTTTCTAAGAATATAACATCACACGATTCAATCTCCGTCACTTTTCCATCAGCTTTTTCACCGATAAATACAAATTATTTGGAATGTTCCATAATATTTAGAGGAGATACTAAAAGAAGTAGTCCTTTCCAAATGAGCAATTATACCACATACCCATCTTTCATAAATAGACCAAGCCCAATAACCAACAGTCAGAGATGGAAAACTTTGTGTAACTGCAGAGAATTGAAAAACCCACTTGTTTGTTTTGGTATACGAAGAACAATAAATCGTTTTGGATATGGAATTTCTTATGATGGCTATAACAACATGGATTCACTCCTCTGGTGGATCTGAATCATGAAAATCTCGAGGATGGGGGAGATCATTGACAACAATCTTATATACGATTAAACCATTAGTTGCCTTTACAACACCTCTATCCAGTCTAAATCACAAAGCACGCAACATCTTTCACAACATCAATATACATTGAAATCACCACACCTGCAAACTTCTCACCAATAATCATCATATTTGCAAGCAGGTATTTGGATTTGTGGTTTTTGCTTGCAAATTTTGTAAGACAAAAGACACCAAGATGAAAACCCAGTGAGATTATGTTGTTGTTTTGGTTTATTGGGCGTGGGTGGCTTAGATTTAGACAATGAGAGAAAACTAAGCCATTTTTTTATAAGAAAATAAAAACTTTATGGCAATTTTATAATTCTAACACTACCAGGCTATTTATTCATTACTTGGAATACAATAAAATTTTTCATTACTTGGAATACAATGACGATCTTTAAAATTTTTTAAACTTTTTTATTTTGTAGATTCTTTATATCACGCATCAAAAAAGATGCAGAGTGTTATGTAATTTGTAAATTTTTTCAAAAAATAAAAATAAAAGTGTACTAAAAAAATAATCGGATCATAAAAATGTGAACTTTTCCAGGTTTTATTTCATGCATCTCTTGGTTTCATACACACAAGTTTTATTTATTCCTGGTTGTTGTGATTTATGGACCTGAATGCATTTATTTTGTGTAGTTTAAAACAATGCTTTACACAAAAAATTAAGCCAAGTACTAGTGATTATCTAATAAATAAAAACAATTTATTTTCAATTGAATTTAATTTACTCAAGAACATTGTCAATAAAAATGTTAGGTATTTCACTAAAAAACAATAGTATATAAAATTTGTTACAAATTCATTATCATCCATAATTTGAGAAGTGACAAAAAAAAAAAACGATTGAAGTTGTCTGATATAATTTATATGAGCTACTTAACCCGTACTTCATCATGGATCATAAATTTTTCCTTTTAAAAAACCGGATATGCATGCTATTTTAATATATATTTTACATAAAAAAATCAAAATGTTAATCAAAACGTTTATGCAAACATATAATCAAATAAATTGATAATTATTAATA
>Ga0325405_1007468_pt1 | contig 11003 bp, 7 predicted proteins | sample PopdelMetagenome_21_FD_205663 | JGI IMG/M metagenome (GOLD analysis project Ga0325405, IMG submission 205663) | Populus deltoides microbial communities from Bellville, Georgia, United States - Xylem-Control-R2 | ecosystem: Host-associated > Plants > Phyllosphere > Stem > Wood/Secondary xylem...
AAAAGAAGATTCATTAAAAGAAGTTTAAGTAAAGGGGGCATGAACTAGGGGACATAACCATATGATGTGTAGAGGATGCATTAAGCTTTGATCGATTGCTTTTCATTCATAATTTTTTTAAAAAAAATTTATGGCGTGCGGGTCATGTTTCCAAGAAAAAGAAAACAAAAGAAAAAAAAAAAAAAAAAACCCTCCAAAGTCTTATGACAACGAGGGCTAGTCTAGGGCCTAGGCATTGGTGGATGCCATGGCTCAGCTAACTAGCACCACATATAAAATGAATTATAGTTCCATTGATAGCTTCATTCGGGAAATGCTGGTTACAATTGATGAATCTTTCAGGAAAAAATGCGTCGCCCTCGTGCCAAAGAAGAGAAAAGGGAGCAAAGCTGGGCGGTGACAAGTGATGTAAAGGAATCGCCAAGCCCACCTCCGATGTCGACCAGGCCAACACCTAAGCCAGTTGACGAGGACTTGTATAAAATCTCACCGGAGCTCCTTTATGCAAAAACCAAAAAGGTAGGGCTCACATTACTTTTCTTATCCTTCTTTCAAATTGAGATTCCATCACTACTTTGCTTATAAAATATTTTTTCTTTTTATTTACATGCCTCACAAAGCTATTAGTTTCTTCTCTTTTGACTTTCATTAAGTTTCAATGTTTTTCTCCTCTCTTTTTTCTCCTGCAGAGGGGAGGGCTGTGCTTCTTTTCAAGCTGCTTGATGCCCACCTGTGCTCTTTGAAGGCCGTAGGACTGCGTAAATATATTTATATTAATATATATTATATATTATAGTAAGGGGATGAGAAGCACATATTATTTAGTGCCCGTTTGGTAACGCTGTTAAGTATGTTACTGGCCGCATTACCAAACGTAACCGATTCCTTAACGTGACAGAAATTACGTTATATTACTACTAGTTAGCCAGCTAGCTGAGACTTGTTGCCGAGTGGTGAAGGGTGGTTTTTCATTTCTTTTGTTTCGGGTGGTTCTTTTTTCTTTTTTTTTTCTTTGAAAGTCTCTATGGCATTTGAAACTAGGGACGAATTAGAAAGGTTTTAAAAAGATAAGGGGGCTTATTGACGTGTGGGGTAAGTTTGTATTCCCTTTATGTGGAAAAGAAAAGCAAAAAGGCTCTCAAGCAATTTCATCCTCTCATTTAGTTCCTTCTTTCTTTCTTTCCTTCCCTTTCCATGCCCAATTTAGAGTCACTCGTGCGTGGATGGATTGACTGACTGCTGGCTGGCCGATCAAATAATTTGTATGATATGATCACACCAGAGTGCTTCTTTTACTATCAAATGTACCTCCATGGAATTTGTATGAAATTATTCGAAGTTTGGAATTTGAAACTTTAGAAGGAAAAAATGTACTACTAAATTTCTTGTTTGGTATTTCTAATTTGTGACGCAGACTTTGTTTTTTAAATCAATTTTCAAGTTGATTTTAAAAGCATGGTTTTAAGGTCTTGCTTTATATAAAATCAAAATAAGAAATCAAATCCCATAGTCAAGTGCCCGAAATCTTTCAAAATAAAACTTTTTTTTATGATTTTTTTTCCAACTCTTTGTTGAGGTCAAGTGGTCGTGTTTATAGCCTAGTTGAGAATAATAAAAAGCCTAACTTATTAGTTGTTTTCATAAATATATACGAGTCTATAATAATATTATAATATATCATCTCAAGATGAAGGTAGAGATTTAACCCGAAACTTGAACCTAAAATTAGTATAAAAAAAAAGGAAAAGGGGCGTTGTATTTCAATGGCATTAGTAACAACTTTGTCACGTAACAACCTTGTCATGTATAATACGATAATCAACCACAATATACTTAGTACGAATATGATAAATATGTTTCGCAGACAAATAAGTGTTAGTATTATGGTTACGATAATGATTTAATCATATGTTTTGATGATAACATAAACATTGGATATAATGAAACATTGTTTTGATATAGTTTTGATAATAATAATGATAATAATGATATTAATGGTAATGATACTAATAATAATAGTAATAACAACGATAATAATAATGAAATTAAAAAAATAACTAAAATAACTTCTGTGATCTTTCAAATGAATAACGTGTATTGTTTAAAAATAAATAATATTATCTTAGTCTTAATTAATGTAATTTTACATTTATTATTACCGGTTTTTAATATCATTTTTCGAAGCGAAAGCCAATAACCACGAGAAAAAAGAACAATCCCCCCACGGGAGAAAGAACAGTAATGGAAGGGAAAGAAAACCCAGTAAATGCTCTGTCTTCTGGTCTAGGCGTGCAAGATTTCATCATGACCGGTCTTCTTTCCTTCCTTGACACCATCTTTTATTTCCTGTTTGAACGTACTAGCTTGTCGAGTAATCATATTCTGTAAAGTCTCCAATCCCTTAATCAATGCCATGAACGCGAGCACAGAACTTGTATGGTGTTCAAGATTCAAAAGAACAACCAGAGGAATCTGAGCGAGGTGACTGCCTGACCGGACTCTTTCACTTGATTAGAGTTTAGATGTGTATGGTCAAGGGCTCAACGAGTGGATCGATCGGACCTCTAACCTCGAGCGTGTGTTTCTTCTTTGAGCTGTATAATTATATAATTTTATTTTTTAAAAAATAAATTAACATTTTTATTTATTAATATTCTAATGTTGGAGTAATTTTAATCTTTTTATTTCTTAAAACACTTTTTGCAGTTTTAAGCAATTTTCCTATTACAGCCTTATATACAATTGGATGGCTTGTACATGTGTTACTATTATTTTTTAATTTAATCTACTAATTCAAAAAAAAAAAAAAACAAATCTTCCTTGTCCAATAAGGAAATACAATCAAACCGCCTCTCCATGTACAACGACATCAGTTCCTTGTTAACTCTGGTTGACAAGGAAACTTCTGTGTCTGCCTGTTTTACTTCGCTTATTAGCACTACAAATCTCTGATATTTCTTTCTTTTTGAGCGATTCTTACGTTTACATTATACACATTTCCCTCTTCCTTCTTCTTCTTCTTCTTCTTCCAAGGTTGATACTGGTTTCTTGATCTTTTCTTGGGTATTGTTACTTGATCATCACTAGTCTTTGTGCACTGACAATGATCGTAGCTGCTGATGCCGACGCTGGTTTTCCCAGCTCGAAAGATTCCGGCCCAGCTCCGGCAATGACTTTTTGGTACGTGTTCTTGCTCTGCATTGATTCTTTAATTACTTCTTGATTTGATATAACTCTTGAGAAGAGAAAATTATATTCCTTCTTTCTTGTTGTTGATTGTTTTGGGTTTTTACCTGTTTATCAAATTAAATTGAGAAATCAATAGGGTATATGTTCAAGCATGTTATTAGCAAGGCACCATTCCACCATGGCCTCCTCCTCCTACTGCCCGCATGGCTTAATCTCTTACACTACTCGCCTCTTCTTTCCTGGGTACCATGATTTTGAGTTGAAGATTTTATTTAGCCACTGTGGGGTTTACCAAGATCAATAATGATTAACGGGTGTGGATGAATTTTGGAATTTTTTTTTTTGAAAAACAATAACAATACCAATAGGTTTTCCTTTAGAACATAGGTTTTGGTTTGGTTGCGAGTAAATCGTGAAAGTAACCGTGCAATAGCTACTCAGATTCTTTTTTGGTTTCTTTTATCAACGTGTGTTTTCCTTGTCCTTTTTTTTTTTTTTTCTTTTTAGGATGATTTTGTTTGTTTAGTATTGTGGTGTAAAACTCATTTTAAAAGTGTATTTTAACTTGAGAATATATTATAATAAGTTTTTTGTAGTTTTTTTTTTTAATTTTTTAACATTAACATATCAAAAATATATTAAAAAAATCATCAACTTAATGATGATTTGGTTTTCATTAACAGGGCGAGTAAATGGAAGGGATGGCTTCCTCAGGTTGAGGGTTTGGCCAATGCAAGCATGAAAGTGAATGAAAACAAGCTAACTGTGGCCTCCAAAAAGACCTGCGTTTGTGCACCAACTAGCCATGCTGGTTCGTTCAGGTGCCATCTTCACCGAGCTACTAGAAGCACTGCTGCTCAAATGTCAGAGGAGTATAACAGTGACAAGGAAAGTAGTGAAAATCTTGACTTCATGAAGATGATCCTGTATCGCAAGTTCTCCAACGAAAAACCTCAGTTATCAAGGTTTGGCAGGGCTGCTGCTGCTGCGGCTGTTAACAATGCTTATAGCAATTCTAATTAAGAGCTTGAACTCCACGAGGTGTAGATGACCCTTTTGTCTCCCCCGAGTCTTCAATTGGTAAAATGTAAATGACTGGAGTCGGATGCTATGCACATATTCTGTTGCTTTCTCAGTCATATAATACAAATATATATATAGTGCTATTATTCCTTCTTCTGTCCACGCCCTTTTTTCATTTTTCTTTTGAATGTGATGAGGCACTTGCGGTCCCTCTATCTGTGGAGTGAAAGTGATAGATAACAGGCATAACATAGAAGGTAACGAAAAAACATGCTGTAGCCCGTAGTATGTTTGGCCAATATAACAGATAAATGGACTACATGCAATGCCATATGTTTAAAAGAAAAATATCCAAATTGAAGGTCTCATATTTGGCAAAAATTATCTTGATTCTAGAATTTCAAATGGTTACAAGAACAAGTTACAAACGAAAAGGAAAACACTACCATCGCCAAAATGATAACGAACCAACTCTTGAGCTGTAGATGCAATCCTTCCAAGAACTTCTTTCATCTATATATTATAGCCAAAGATTTCAAAAATTACTCTAACCACCCACTTTTCCATGCTAAGGTATGAAGAAACCAGTGTGCATTTACTCAGTTCTTGCAGTACAGGGAGTTTCGACACCAGCCTGCCTCAAACCAACGACTACCACCCCTTCTACTTTATATTTTTATTTGTTATATTCCTTTTAATAATGATTGCGGTGGTGGTGATGGGTAGAGGAAGCTGGTGTATCATTCTAATTTTGAGTTTTAAAAATTTGTCCTGAGCCGATACATTTGAGTCTGATACAATAATCAAATTTAAAGTTAAAGATCTATAGAATCTCTTGCAAGCTGAAGGGTGCAGCGATGAACAAAGGACCAGCATAGAGTTTTCCGGAAGCAACTTCTGGGAAAAATGTATTGTAGAAAAAATTCTAAGCTTTATGCTTCAAAGTTTAACTTGCTTACAATTAATGATCCAGATAAACTAAGCTTACAGGCAATTTCGTTCATGAAAGGGACATCATAAGCTAGATTATTCACAAAACTAATAACTTGGTTAAAAAATGATGCGCAATCCATGTGTTATCAGAGACCCCTTGCTTCCTGGTGTGGTAGACAATGGTCAATCGGTGTATGGCATGGATTTCAGGACCAAATACCATTAAACGCTCTTCTTGCAAATCTCCACTTTGTGCCCCCAATGGTTTTAACTTTAGGGAACTTGACAGTAGGACTGCATTAATGTCTTCTTCACATGATCGTTCGCAATCCTTTTTAAGAGTCCCCTTCATCAGGGAAGTATCGTTGAGTGTCAAATGGCCGATTCTGGGTGTTTGAATGAGGCAAGTCAAAAGAAGTTCCTCTATTCATCGGCGCAAATGCTGCAAATAAAATACGTAAAATAAATGAGATCTGCAAGTACAAATTTGGTTGAAAAGGACTCTTATAAAGGATTGCGAATGATCATGTAAAATAACTGCAGTTGTATGAGATTCAAACATGTTATTTGGTTCTCAATCAGCTAGGTTTTCAATGACCAAAACTGAAACATTACTGGAGAAAGCTATATAATGTATATCGTGGATGGTTGAATAGGAAAATTCATACCCAGCCCAGCTATACAAGATTTTGGTTTCTTTTGTACTTGACACGATATGTTCAATGCAACCTGTCCTCTGACTATCAGCTTGACAAAAGCATTTGCTTCATGTAATGTGAGCGGATTGAAGGGCTTTTCTTTTTCCAGGTTATATTGAACTGTTTGTGCACTCAGAATCACAATAATGCATTTTCATAAATATGAGATTCGATGTTGACTTGTAAATAAAATCAAGATTCTATGAAAGAGAAACAGATCGTTTAGCACCTTGACAAATGCCACGCACATTCAAGAGCTTATTTCAGTAACAGGTGACATAAAGCATCAGATGTGAGCACTAAAAAACAAAAACCTGACTTGGCTGCAACTGTGCATGAACACTATTCTACAATAGATCACCAGGTAAATAAGAAGATACTTTATGTTGAAATGTCCTCTTCTATCTAGAATGCTTTGAACAGGAGAAAGCAAAATTTGTATACTTCAGTGCTCTTCAGAAGAAGAAAACACAAAACATATATGTATACATGTGTATATGTAAATACATATAGGTGCTTGTCTACATACATATGTTTGTTAGTCAATCAAAACCAAGCTTATGGATGCTCAAACTCCAGCTCTGCAATTTATAACGAGCATGCTAAACACAAAGATTTAATCATGGACTGCCTAACAGACAAACAATCTGATAAAAGAAATCAACTTGAAGTTATTATTGAGCATATCAGCTACTTATACCTACAAGAATGACCCCTTGACCAATTTATCCCGAGAAATATAAGTGACCACACATTGAGTAAATTATATGCATTGAACGTACCTTTCTCCCTCATTCTTTTCTCTCTGTCATATTCAAATTTATCTCGAATTTGGCCAACCTTTTCCCATGTATCACCTTGCCTGTTTCTCCCAAAATCCTGGTCCTGCATTCAAAACCCAGTCATATACATGTTATAACAACATATTTATTTACAGTAAAAAAGGAAGGAGATCAAACTGTTTGAAATCTCTAACATCATTTTAGACTGAAAAAAAGAAAGAAGATGCTACTAAAAGCTAGGCCTCCTGCATCCTGCACCATCCTATTGCAAAAGAGAAACATCCATGCATGCGTACGTTTCCCACTATTGGATTAGAAAAGATTAAAACATAAAACTTTCAGAAATTTCTATAATAACAAATAGAATCAATTCAATGTAGCCTGTGACAAAGGACAAACTGACCAAAAACAATAAAAATCATATGTTTGCAAAGCTGATACATCATGTTTGGTGTCCATTATTTCTTTCTTTTTTTTAAAAAAAAAACATCGTGGGGAGAGTGGGTGTGAAAATCAGGGCTAATAGCTCAAATGTATATCATGTCATCAGTATCAAAGAGATCACTTTATCATGACCAGTACCAGTTCCAAAAAATTAAACAGAGTTGTCAAAGGATCCGTACCTTCACCTGTTCAGGTCGCTTGCTCCTGTTGCAAACAAGCAAAAAAAAAGACTGATTATCCGTCTCTAGAGAAAATTTGAACATATAACAAATAAATCAGCATTATTTACACATCAATAAAACAAGAAATCGATTGACATAAACCATAAACAAATGACAGAAAAACAGAGAAACATAGATCGAGTATTAAAAGTATAAACACTACAACCTTAACAATTTATATTCATCACCAGTAAATGAAAGACTTTCTAAATGAACTAAGGGAAGCCTTTTCTTTCTCACTCCATCCCCCCATAAATGACCATTATGGGAAAAATCAAAACAAACGAGGGTAGAAACTGGCATTGACAAACCTGTACGGGTTAAAATCTTGATCATCATCCTCAGCAGACTCATAATTTGCATGATCTCGCGCAATTTTCTTGGAATAGCCCTCATCCCAGTATAGCCGCTCCCAATTCTCTCTAAGCTCCTGATATAGTTCCATGTATCTTTTGCACCAAGGTTCATGCTCCTTCAATTACAAAAACAGGGCACAATCCAAAATTCAGGCACATGCTTAGATTAACATTTTTATACTAAACAGCCCACCATTGCTCCCTAGTTTTCTACAAAATCATCAAGCATGCTGTTTTGTACCCAAGCAAGAAAACGACCAGTCAAATTCTCAAACAGATTGCAGGTAAATCCATGACATACTTAAAGATGTACCTAGTTGATGGATGGTACATGGCATCCCAAAATTTGAAAAGTTTCGCATTGCAGTCCTAAAAGTTTGAAATTTTATTATACCCTTCAATTTTACAAGCTTAGCATCCAAAAAATCAATTATTTTCTTATTCGCCCCCTCAATCCGGAATTTCTAGCTCCACCCTGTAGCAAGCAGAAGAGGCATGGAGGAATGAGCACTTACTGATTCCTTGATAACAAGGCGAGTGCGGCGCATGAACTGTTCACGAAGTTGCTTTCGCCGCTTGTTGGGGACGTTGTCTCTAGGGATAACAAATCGCTCACGTGGGGGCACGTGTTCTCCTATCTCGTGCATCTCGCCGTCGACTATCCACCAGTCCGATTTCTCATCAGTCTTCTTGGCTGCAAAGGGAGGGGACTTGGATCGCCGCCTGTTTGGGCCGGCCCCGGTTCTTAATTGGCGGAGCTGGTGGGCGGTGGACTGCAGGCATGGGGATAGGTGGTGGAGTCGTTTTACGAGAGAAGACATGAGGAAGGTAGGGCTGAGGATTTCGGGTTGGGACTTGGGAGCGAAGGTGTAGTGAGTGCGTAAACCGGGATTCATTTTGAGCAGGAAAATCGAGTGAACCGGTTAGGAATACTGACCCGACTTGCCGCGGGTAATCTGACTCATTTCAATTTTCATCCGCATTTGATATTGTCTTTCAAAGAGTAAACCTTTTTTTAAAAAAATTATTTAAAATTAATTTTTTATATTTTTAAATTATTTTGATGTGTTAATATTAAAAATAATTTTTTAAAAATAATAAAAATATTATTTTAAAATAAAAAATAACTAATAACACACTCTAAAACTCCCTTCTCTTAACCTAATTTGTTTGGTTATTTATAAATTATGATTTTAATAGTTTTTTTTTCTTGACATAGTTTAGGTATATTTTTTTTTCAAGACATATAATTGTTATTTATTTATTGGGTAGTCTCTCTGTTACGTAATAATCAAATAAATAATAATCAGATAAATTATACTCAATAACAATAAAAGGTTGCCCTTTATGTTACATAATAATCATGAGAAATTATTAAAAATATCATGTATTTTAAATACAAAACTATTTTATATACCATTTTTTTTATTAATTACAATTTATATCTTTATTCAACGCATATTAATGATAGAAATATAAAAATATATTTATTTATTAATAAAACCCATCTTTTAAACACAAAAATATTTTTTTATTAATTACAAATAAATCAACTTCATCCTTTATATTCACTATTTTTTTTTTAGTATTTTACGTAATGGCATAATGTTTTATATATACAAAGAAAACATATCATTATATAGGGGTAATCATTTTCGGTTCGATTTGGTTTTTTTAAAAAATAATTAAAATCAGTTTTTTTAAAAGAAACCGAAACCGAACCAAAACTGGTTCAAACTGACCATTTCGGTTCCGTTATTTTGGTGAAAACACCGGTTCAAACTGGTTTGTTTGGTTTTTTCCAGTTTGGCTTGGTTTTTTTCCAGTTAGGATTCGGTTCGGTTTTTTCGGTTTTAAGCTTATAAAACTGAAACCGAACCGAAACGATCGATTTTTTCAAAATTCTAATCAGTTTTTTTTCATGATTTAATTTTTTAATTATTTTTTTCTCAATTTAATTAATTTTTTAATTTTTTTCTCACCCTATCACCATATCAATATCTATCAATTACGCAACATTAACAATGAAACTGAACTTGCCCATGCCCTTGCATCATCTAATTCAATATTTTTGAACAAAAACTTTTATTTTTCTTGAAATTATCTTTATTCATCTGCTTCATTTAATTTTTATTTACATAATGATTATTTAAAACTGTGATGATACACAATGTTTTTTAAAATAGTTTTTTATCTATTAATATATTAAAATAATATTTTTATAAAGTTTTTTTACATAAAAAACATTAATTTTTTTAAAAAATTAAAATACAAATACTTTTAAAAAACAGCTAAAATCACTTCCTTTACGCAATCTCGAGAAAGAAAATCGAACGGTCCGCTTCGTTCGGTCTCTACTGCATTGCACGCAGCACAAGAGAAGAAAAAAAAAAGAAAACAATTTGTTCCCGCTCATATTCCAGTAAATAGTTTCATGGTACCTCAAGGTTAGGAGATTGATTATACTAGTCCCTTTTCTTTATATTTAGTCCATCAATACCTTTTAATTTCAATTATTGGCTGCACATTGTCTCTCCTTCCAAAATTGTCCTATTTGTGGTGTTAATTTTAAGAAATAAATTATTTTTATTACATCCCATTAATCTATAATGAAATAAAAAAATTAAAATCAAATAAAAAATAAAAGAAGGAGAGCCAAAATGAAAATTCAAATTACAAAAAAAAAAAAGAATCTAAAATGCTAAGTTCCAAAGACACAAATATACTTATTTTATTTAAGAAAATACAAAATTTTGATACTGAAAGTTTCTTTATTTCTTTTTTTATTTTTGCATCAATATGATCCATTTAAATAGCTCAATCAAAATCATTTACAATATAAAATTGACGTCATTTATTAGTCACCCTCTCACAACAAAATAGAAGGAAGGACCACACTGACCAACAATTACAAGTATAAGATCCTGTATAATCAAGATTAATATATAGTGGCAAACATGACTAAGTGTTGAGACTTAAGGGACCGTAAATGTATTTTACCCCTAAACGAAGTCAGGTGGGCGGAGGCATTAAGAAGAGGAAAGTCACCAGTTGCAATCGACGACGAGAACTGAAAGAGGGAGCAGCACAGCAGAAAGGAAAAGATAAGATGTGCGGTAGAGCGCGTTGCACTCTCAGAGCCGACGAAATCCCCAGCGCATGCCACCGCAACACCGCCACCGTCCGCTCCGTCAATATGGACCGGTAATCTCTCTCCCTGTCTATTGAACTGTTGGCTTGTTGTTTGATATAATTTTGAGTTTCATTTTAGGTACCGCCCATCCTACAACGCATCACCGGGTTCGAATTTGGCGGTTGTCCGTAGAGACGACGCTGCCAGTGGCGAGGACGGTTATG
>Ga0325405_1007469_pt1 | contig 11002 bp, 7 predicted proteins | sample PopdelMetagenome_21_FD_205663 | JGI IMG/M metagenome (GOLD analysis project Ga0325405, IMG submission 205663) | Populus deltoides microbial communities from Bellville, Georgia, United States - Xylem-Control-R2 | ecosystem: Host-associated > Plants > Phyllosphere > Stem > Wood/Secondary xylem...
GGTGGATGTATGCTTGCGACCAAGGTTTGTTTTCTTGATAAGTTTCGGTTTTAATTGATTTTGTTTGCTAGTTTAATTGCTGCCATAGTTTAGATAATCACAAACCAAATCCCCCCAATTACATAACGTACAACATAAAAATCTGACTTGAAACTTCCTCGTGGGATCGACCCCTTGCTTGCTCTATACTATCTTGTGTGTTGTGTTTGAAGCTAAGGTAATTAATTTGTGCGACCGCGACATCGCAACAATAATATTTGGTATGTACTAAAATACCAAACTATCACTCAATCAACTTCCTTATAACAAAAAAATCAGGATTAAAATACAAGAAACCCCTTAAACACCGGTCAAAAAAATTTACTTTTAAGAATATTTCAATCATTTTTAAAATGTGAAAATGTTAAAAAAAAAAACTCCTATACTCTAATTAAATAAATATTACTTGTCAAGATAATTCAATCATTTTATAGTGCTTAAAAATAAATTTTGTTTTTAAAAGTAATTTAGATATTTTACAATGCTGTAAAAATATAAAAAGACCATACTATCTCTATTTAATATGATAATAACCAATAAGTCCTAAAAAAAACATATTGCATTCAATAACTAATTCATTGATTTTTTATTTAGAAAAACAATTTCATTAATACAAAGTTTTAATCCAAAATACAAAGCTTCTAGGTGTACAGTGAATTATATCACTCACTCACTCACATGCTTTAAATTGAAATTTACTCTCTTTTTAATTGAAGTTTTAAATTGAAATTTACTCTCTTTTTAATTTAAGTTTAAACTCTTTATTGACCTACTTGATCGAGACTAAGGAAGAGCAAATCTTCTCTATTATTCACTTTCTCCCTTTTCTTTGATGCCCCCTCTCACTCTTCCTCTCCCGACTGTAACTAATACATACTTAGCAGTTTTCTTCCAAAATCATTTAAGTAATTACTTTACAAATCAATATCAAAAGTTCGAAGCAGGGCTACATCACCACCATTTCTGAGCCCCCTTTGCAGCCCAAATAAAAATTAACCACAATAAACATTCTGATATCATAATTAAATTTTAAAAAATAATTAAAAATATTATTTTACTACATTTATAGATAAAAAAACACTTTATAAAAGAACTATCACACTTTCAAATCCCCCCTCCAAACAAAGATTCATGTTCAATGAAAAAGCTAGATTTGTTTTCCGGAAATGAAATGAAACATTATTATTTGAAAAGTTGAGGAAAAGTGTGGTTTAAAAAGATAGCAAAAAAAAAAAATTAACAATTAATTGTGGAAACAGATTCTGACTTTAAAAGAAGCATGTAATCCCGTGCTTAAGGGATTACTACTTAAAAAGCTAAAAATAATAAATATAGATTTGATTTTACCAAACACTGTCATGTTGAAATTTAAAAGCACTGTAAATAGATCCACATTTCATAACATTCATTGGAGATGAACTGTAAATACAACCAATAAAACAGTGATACCAAGGGGATATTATATTCAATTATTCACTATATTCTGATAGATAATTGAAGATTACCAAGTTGGTGACACATCATGATAAAAAGTAATTCAAGACAGCCCTGCAGAGAAAGAAACAAGGATAACGAACACAAACGAAAGCTCCACGAGGCAGGATACAAATTTGAAGAACTAAATTCAGCTTACGCAATCTTTATATACATTGTCTGTTCACGTTTCAATGCACACTGGATGCGTAGGACAGGCAGAAACTCTATCATACAACATGGCCAATCTATAAATAATCTCTTCATTCTCGAACATGATGCCTGCAACAGTCAACCCAGAAAATCAACTCTACAAGCACTTGCCGACACTGCAGCCATATTCAACTGCATTCAAGTGTTATTTTGTTGAAAGAAATAACTTCAACATATGGTGTAACATTTTGGGCTCAATGCATCCAACTTGCAATCTATTTTTCCTTAATGGTTCAGCTATCAACTACTAGCTAGTGCATTAGTGTCTGAAAAGAAGGATCAGATGATTGTTTATAAGAGAATGAAAAGTAGAACCTGCTCAAAGGGCCATCTCAGCCTGTAAGTTAGCAAGTTCTTCTTCCTCAGCTGTGCGTTTTTGAGGAACTGGTCTCTTGCCAGCTGGGACCTGCACTGGAGCAGCAGGAGCTGTTGTTGCTGGCTGAAGAAGCTGCTCTTCCAATTCAGCTCCTTCCAGTTCTTCAAGTTCTGCCTCCAATTCATCCTGAAAAGTTCCAACTATTTTAGATGCTCCAGCAGATGAGAACTTATGCACAATTTCAAGAGCTATGGCTTTAGAATTGAAATCAGCAACTGAAACACTGACCTCATCGAAATCAGCTGCAGCACCAATGGGGGTTGATAATGCTTCTTGAATCTGTTTCATGTTCTCTGTCTGCTCATTGATCTCATCCATCGTCTTGTCCACGTCATCAATATTCCTATAATCCATCATTTTCACACATATTAACCACATGTATTCATATCATACAACTTCATTATTCAGATATCGACTGGACCAAGATGAAGCCAAATAAAGATGGTGTTTCCAAGTTAGCAACCATTTGAAAAGAAATACTTAAAGGGAACATGAGAATGAGAAACACAAAAATTTTCAGGGTGAAACAAGCTTTATACAGTTAAGATTTGGGCACAGCAACCAGGAAAGTGAATATGTTGCCACCAAAGACAATAAGTACACCATGCGTGAAGATTCCATTAATATGTTTAACTGATAAAATTGGTACATACGTTGCTTTCTGCATTGCCTTCATAGCAGCTGCACCAGTTCTTAACGCATCTACAGTTTCAGTAGTAGCTTTTGCACCTTCTAACATTATCATCTGCAACAATGACATCCAGAGCACAAAATTTAAGGTCTTACTCATTTAGCCAAAAACTTGCACAGATTTATTAAGATACAGTTGAACCATAAGCAATAGTAAAAACACCAGCTGACCTGATCATGAATGCGCAATTGAAAGTTTCCAAGTTGTTCTATTTGCTGCTCATACAGCCTCTTCCTCTTCAAACATTGAATTGCAGCTGAAAAAAGCATTGTCAATCAGTGTTTGACTAGCAAACAACCCAAATTTTATAAATAATGCTGCAATTGTTTCAAGATATATATATATATATATATATATATATATTCATGCAATAGATGTCTGTCTGATAAAAACCATTGCCAACAGTTCTTCACTTGATTACAGTATAAAGATGATACTCCACATCCATAGTCACAAGATTCAACAAGCCACGATGGTAAAGCATAAAAACATTTCAAAGTATAAGATTTAATAGCTCAGTAGAGTTGTCAATTTCAATTAAGGAGTTATCCACAAAATCATTATCTAAGTAAAGAACTCCTAATGAGAATATCAGAAATATGAGAATCAATGAAGATTGAAATCATGACACCATGACAGGAGTTGGATAACTAAAAGTCACTTGATGTTCCATGCAAAAGCAACGAGGGGACATTGACAGAAAAATAATGTGAATATTTAGCCATAAAAGTTAAGGGAAAAAAAAGGCCTATAGCATTATAATCCAATTACGAACATCAAACATCATAAATGGCCATTACGAACAAGCAACATCATACCCCTTTTGTTTTTCCCTCGGGTGAATTCCTTAGCCTTTTCAACTTCGGCAGCTGCCTTTTTAAGGAGCACCTTCTCCTTTTTCTCTAGCATTTCAAGTGTCTATATAATGCGGAGAATTAACATCTAAGTTAAATAATAATAATAAATAATAATAAAAGAACAATTTTACATGTACAACTAAAAAAAGTCCAACTAACGCATAAATATAAAAAAAATTTGTTCCTAATCATAAATCCCAGATGACTCATTCTCATAACCAACAAGAAATTCATCAAAAAAATAAAAAAGAAGAAGCCCATGTCTACAATAATAATTACTTTCGAAACACATTATTTCAATTTTCAAAATAAAAGGCAACGAAATCTAACAAACTAAGGACAAGAAAAAAAAAAGAAAAAAAACCCGACCTCGTTTAATTTGTCTAACGTAGTTAGAGCATTGGTTTCCTGCTTAGGTTTTCCAAATAAGCGGTTAAACATGGCGGATTGTTTTCGTTTAAAAACCCTGTCTGTATGTTTTTCCTCGCGATCTTCTACATCGCAAACATAAAACTTAACGTTAGAATATCAAATCAAACCCAAAATCCAAGAATCAAAACAGATAGATCTACTTAAATCGAATTAAATTCAATTGAATAAAAGATCACGATAGAAACAGACCTGTGAAAATCGATCGAATTCAGAGAATAGGGTTCTTGATGATGTTGAAGAACAGAGAGAGAGAGAGGAGTTTTTTTGTTTTGGTTTTTTTTTTTTTTTTTCTCTCTTAAGCGTGTTGATCTTGTATTGGAGAGAGAAGAGGAAGCTACTTTGCACTTAATTCGTTCTTTTTCTTTTTTTTGGGGTCCCACTTTCCTTACTCCTTGAGATTTCATTGACTTCTTTAACCAAATACTTCATAGACTTTCTTTCTTTTTCCTCCTGAAGAGGTACAGGCGAGGAAAAGGTTAAAAAAAAAAAAAATTAATTATAGCATCATCAATATTGTTAGAAAAATCTAATAAAATAAATTTAAAAACACCAAAAAAAAAATTATAAAGAATAAACAAAGTAAATCACATTAGTTATCCAAAAATATCAAGATTTACTTCTCTTTGAGCTGCTGGTGTGGTAAACTCTGATCATCATTTATGATTTTTTTTTGGTATTGTTAGATTTATTTTATCGAGATCTTTCTAGCGGTACCAGTAATGTTGTCATTAGATTTTCAATGTATTTTTATAATCTTTTTTCTTTTTTTTTTTCTTTTCTCTCTCTCCTCTCTCCTTGTTGAATCTTATGTCCATCAATTTTATAATTTGAGACAATTGCAAATGACACTTAAGACTCGAGAATCGTAAATATCTATAAACTATATTATTTTTCTAAATATTTTTTACATTGTGTTATTTTATCAAAAAATTTTACTATGCTAGAATCCCAAAAACTCCATATTTTAGCAATAATATGGTCTTATGTTTTGATTGTTTAGTGGTAAGGTCGACTCCCACCTACTTAGGTTGAATGGATTTTTGTGTGAAAAATCATGATAGAACACAAGGTTCTTTTTATATTGTCTAATGCAAGTTCAAGGTCACAGACAAAAGGTGTTCAAATTCAATATTCTCTTCATTACATTATTGAGTGTTAAGTGTTGAAATTTGTTTTAATAAAAATATGGTTAATGGACATATTTGATACTAAATTTAAATTAGGTTCCATTTAATTTTAATGTCAAAATTTTGTTGGAAATTATCTTTTACATAAGTCCTTTAATATGAAATATTAACATGGTTAAAACAAATTATGAACGAATGAGAAATTGATCTAGAAAACCCTTGGTTAACATGTTTGTTATAAATTCAAAAACCTTCTATCTTACATGGAAAAAAAATACAACTCTATCTGAACATATCTTTTAAATAATATAAACTAATAAGATAATTAAAGAGAAAATAATGCTAACTAATCTTGATAAACTTCTTTCTTAGCCAAATTATTTTTTTACTAACCGTAAAAATATCTTTACGAATCTAAACCAACAAAATGATATTTATAGATTCCATTCACTACATGGAGTTCTTAATGCTATCGTAAACTTATATGGTAGCCTGTTGCGATGTCGCGGTCGCACAAATTAATTACCCTAGCTTCAAACACAACACACAAGATAGTATAGAGCAAGCAAGGGGTCGATCCCACAAGGAAGTTCAAGTCGGATTTTTATGCTAGATGATATGCAATTTGGGGGGGATTGGACGTTATCTAGGCTAAAGCAAAAAAAAACAAAAAACTATCAAACGAAATTTAATAAAATCAGAAAATTATCAAAAGAACAAACCTTGGCCACAAGTACACATCCACCTACAGAAATCAGAACTGATCATGGAAACGAAACATCAATTTATATTCTGAATATTTATCTCTTCTTAACATTGGTTAGTTAACGGACCCGCCGTATAACTAGCCCTAACCATCAAACAACCACAGTGTCCGCACTAGTAATTTAATTTAATGGCAGCCTTAAGAACTAGATAAGTTGATTAATCAAGAAAATATAACTGTCTGCAGTCTATGTTTGATTTGATTGAATGTTCTCCCTAAGATTAATAACGTAGATACGCCATAATTATTAAACTCAGTTGCTTCATAAGTTCATATACCACAACTCTGGTTTTGATATCAAACTTAGCAATAGATTGTCTACAATAATAACTTAGAGTCCGCTCTAGCAATTAAAATAAACAATCATAGGAAAAATAAGCATAAGAGAACAAACATATTTATCATATAAACTGAAAAGAAAAGGTAAAATAAATCTCACAGTTCTTGAAATCCGAAGGTTTATGTGTCCTTGCAATCAAGAAAAAGTGTTTAGTCTTACATGTTTGTTGAACAACTAATCAAAAAAAAGGAAGAATGCATAATTTAGGGTTTCTTAGAGGAAGGGAGTGTTTTTCTCTTCTTGGTTGGTTGCCTCCCTTCTCTTCTCTCATTCTTTTTATATCTTAGGAAACCCTAGGTCTCTATTTTACAAAATAGTCCTCTATTAAGTAGACTGTTTACATTTAAGTACTTCAATAACTATTTTCTTAAAAAAAAGAGAAATAGCCTTGCATGAAATCTTCAAGCTTTGACTTAGAGGAGCTAAATTGCTGAAATAAAAACTTGGATATTGGTTTAGATGCTTCAGAACGTAATTTGGACTCGTTTCTTCACGAAACCTGTTTGCTAGCAGAATTCAGATGTCATCTTTGAAAAATCATATCTCCCTCATATGACATTGATTTTGGCTAAAATTTGGAGCTTTTATAGAACTTTGAGTAAAGAATCCAAAAAAATTAAGTTTGCATCAATTGAACTTCTGTAACTCCAGATAATCAAGTTGGAATGGCCAAATGTCAACACTGGCAGATTGCAAGATTTGACTTTAAAGGCTGCGATTTTCATGCTATTCCTTATTTTATTTTCTTGCCTTAGATGTTCAGAAAGGTATGGATGTTAGCTTTTTAATCCCACTAGAATAACTTCATTTCAACCTCTAGAACTCACACTCTGCACAAAACATCGACTGAAGGTTAAATCTGCCAATTATCTCCAATTTACTCCTTTTTGCATCTTTCATCCAAAAGTGCCTTCAAAACATAAAACAAAGAATATCAAGGCATTATATATATAAAACATAGGCAAAACACTAGTTAAATATGGGTGAAACTATTGAATAATATGGTTGCATCATAGTCTTTGGCTTATTTATTTTAAAAATATCTCATATCAAACAAGAAGAATTAACTGGTTAGAAATTAATTCTTATTTTATAAGGCACCAGGCTTTTCTTCAATATGGATTCTTCGACAATTATTTCTTTTGGGTATTTTTTATTATCATATATGATGAAGGGTGAAAAATAATCTTAGACTATTGTCTTATTTATTTTTTTAAATCTTATTTTATTAGTTTGAGCTTTATTTAAATTGAGTGCATGTCTGACTAATGCAACCATATTATTCAATAGTTTCACCCACATTTAACTAGTTTTTTGCCTATGTTTTATATATAAAATGCCTTGATATTCTTTGTTTTATGTTTTGAAGGCACTTTTGGATGAAAGATGCAAAAAGGAGTAAATTGGAGATAATTGGCAGATTTGACCTTCAGTCGATATTTTGTGCAGAGCGTGAGCTCTAGAGGTTGAAATGAAGTGATTCTAGTGAATTAAAAAGATAACATCCATACCTTTCTGGAAATATAAGGCAAGAAAATAAAATAAGGAAGAGCATGGAAATCGCAGCCTTCAAAGTCAAATCTCGCAATCTGCCAGTGTTGACCTTCGGCCATTCCAACTTGAATATCTGGAGCTACAGAAGTCCAATTAATGCAAACTCAATTTTTTTGGATTCATGACTCAAATTTATATAAACGCTCCAAATTTCAGCCAAAAAATATGTCATATGAGGGAGATGTGATTTTTCAAAGATGACATCTAAATTCTGCCAGCAAACAGGTTTCGTGAAGAAACGAGTCCAAATTACGTTCTGAAGCATCTAAATCGATATCCAAGTTTTTATTTCAGCAATTTAGCTCCTCTAAGTCAAAGCTTGAAGATTTCATGCAAGGCTATTTCTTCTTTTTTAGGAAAATAGTTATTGAAGTACTTAAATGTAAACAGTCTACTTAATGGAGGACTATTTTGTAAAATAGAGACCTAGGGTTTCTTAGGATATAAAAAGAATGAGAGAAGAGAAGGGGGGCAGCCAGCCAAGAAGAGAAAAACGCCCCCTTCCTCTAAGAAACCCTAAATTATGCATTCTTCCTTCTTTTTGATTAGTTGTTCGACAAACATGCAAGGCTAAACACTTTTTCTTGGTTGCAAGGACACGGAAACCTTCGGATTTCAAGAACTGTGAGATTTATTTTACCTTTTCTTTTTAGTTTATATGATAAATATGTTTGTTCTCCTATGCTTATTTTTCCTATGATTGTTTATTTTAATTGCTAGAGCGGACTCTAAGTTATTATTGTAGACAATCTATTGCTAAGTTTGATATCAAAACCGGAGTTATGGTATATGAACTTGTGAAGCAACTGAGTTTAATAATTGTGGCGGATCTATGTTATTAATCTTAGGGAGAACATTCAATCAAATCAAACATAGACTGCGGACATTTATGTTTTCTTGATTAATCAACTTATCTAGTTCTTAAGGCTGCCATTAAATTAAATTACTAGTGCGGACACTATAGTTGTTTAATGGTTAGGGTTAGTTATACAGCGGATCCGTTAACTAACCAATGTTAAGAAGAGATAAATATTCAGAATATAAATTGATGTTTCGTTTCCATGATCAGTTCTGATTTCTGTAGGTGGATGTGTGCTTGTGACCAAGGTTTGTTCTCTTGATAATTTTCTGATTTTATTAAATTTCGTTTGATAGTTTTCTATTTTCTTTTGCTTTAGCCTAGATAACGTCCAAACCCCCCCAAATTGCATATCATCTAGCATAAAAATCTGACTTGAACTTCCTCGTGGGATCGACCCCTTCTTACTCTATACTATCTTGTGTGTTGTGCTTGAAGCTAAGGTAATTAATTTTGTGCGACCGCGACATCACAACAGTACTCTTCTTCTGATGGTTTACCTTTGATAGATCCTACTTTATACCACACTATTGTTGGGAGTTTGGTAGATCTCACCATTACTCGTCCAGATTGTCGCACGTCAGAAAATCCGCACGGCGTCGGCTGGTGATTTTTTTTCATTGTGTGGTTTTGCTTTGATTGATTCATTGGAGTCGCCACCTAGTAATTTATTGAAGGCTACTAGGAAACCAGATGTACTGGTCTTGTCAGAGATTCGCAGGTAAAGGACTGGTTGTGGTTAGAGAATGTATTAGCACCCCTAACGCACCCTACCTGAGGTAAGCTGCTTCGTGATTTTGACGTGTTAAAGAAGTTTTAATAATTGTTTTTTTCATCGAATATTAGAAATACAACTTACGTATAAGTTAATAATTCTGGACCCGTGAGCAAATCAAAATATTAAATTCTTCTTTATTCTTTGCAATTTTATCATATATAAAAAAAAACATATTCATAAAAAAAACACAAACAACACTTTCACTGTATCTTTTTTTCTTCTTTTTTCTTTTTTTCCTTTTCTTTTCTTTTTTACATCCACATTACAAATTATAAAACTTCAAAACTAACCAAAGAAATTACATTAAACAATTTAAAAATTACAAAACAACCCCTGAAAATCCCTAACAGTGTTGGGAAACATTCTGGCGAGCATGAACAGTAGTGGCGCGTCTCCTCCACGCGCCACCGCCACTTGTGGCACCTCTCCTCCACGCGCCACCGCCACTGGCGGCGCGTGGATTCACGCACCGCCACGAAAGCAACTGGGAAACAGGGCAGTCAAGGTCGGCTTCTTCTCCTCTGTCTTCCTACGACGGCGGTAGGGTCACCGTCACTTGCAACAACCAAAAAAACACATAAATGGCAGTCGGTTTTAATTTTTCTTTCCTTTACAGACCTGCTTCTCTTTCTCTTCTTCTTCGTTTCGGATCTGCTTCTCTCTACAGATCGGTTCTTTTCCTTTGCTTTCTCATTCTTCTCTGTTTCAGGTGGCAGCGGAGTTGGAGGTGTCGCCGCTGTGGTCCAGGCGTTGATGGTTTTTGCTCCTCTTGGTATATCTGGCGGCGGCGGCCGTGGAAGGAGCGCCGGGAGGCCGGTCTGTGCAAAGGAGAGCTGGTGGATGAGGAAGGGGACGATGTCTGTGGGTGTCGCTGCTGTGTTTTGTGTGATGTGAGGCTGTGAGCGGCGGCTTGGAAGAAACAAAATCAAAACCGGGGAAAGGGAAGAAGAAGATGTGGCTACGGTGTGGAGGGAGAGGCGGCTGTGTTTGGGCTGAGGCTGAAGGAAGAAGACACCAAATCCAGGGGGGCGCCGCCGGCTGGTTTGTATCTGTGAATGGGAGTGGGGCGGCTGGTTTCGAAGAAAGAAAATCAAAACCGGGTGGGGGGCGGTTGTTTGGCTTAGATATGTTTAGGGTTAGGTTTGCCTTTTTTTTTTTTTTTTTGTATTTTTCTTTCAAAATTGTCCCCTCTTATGCAAGTGTTGAAAACTCCTATTTATAGGTAAATATATTGCTAGGACCTCAAAATTGATCCCTCAACTTCTTCTTTTTTTGTAAATTTTGATTTTTCTTATTTTTTTGTATTTTTTGAAAACGAGCAATATCAACATCGACTCAATGAGGAAAATCAATGATTTTAAAAATAACGTGTTAAAAGTTGAACGCGTTCCAAATATCTTTGAAAATTTAAATTCTTTTGAGACGATGCTAAAAATGCTAAAAACGATGCAAGTGTATTAGAAATGTATTTTTTTGGATTTTCAATGTTTTTCGCTA
>Ga0325405_1007471_pt1 | contig 10999 bp, 8 predicted proteins | sample PopdelMetagenome_21_FD_205663 | JGI IMG/M metagenome (GOLD analysis project Ga0325405, IMG submission 205663) | Populus deltoides microbial communities from Bellville, Georgia, United States - Xylem-Control-R2 | ecosystem: Host-associated > Plants > Phyllosphere > Stem > Wood/Secondary xylem...
TATTGCATATTTCAGTGGGTTTAATTTTGTCGAGCCTTTTATCACATATAATTAAAGCAAGCATACTTTGGCAGGGGACAAGATGTATTTCTTTTGAACAGTGGGTTGGGAAATGAAGAAATACAGAGAAAAGTTAAGGAGCTTCTGCAAGTTGAGACACCTAAAGCTCCAGAAGATTCTGGTCTGTGTAAAAAATGGCTCATGCATTGTTATTTTTTATGGCCAGCGGGAATTTACTTATTTTTTGCCATTTATTGGTTATTTATAGGCAACAAGGTGTCTGGCTGGAGCTGGCTTCAAGATGATGAACATGAAGGAATCAGGTTAAGGCATTTCAAGGTAATTTTCTTTGCTCATTTTGAACATTGGTGAACTAGACTATTTTACTAGTTTTAATGGAAGATATTCATTTGAAAACTTTTTTCTTATTCATCCCGCACTTTCTTTTGCTCTTGCAGGCTGTATATTCAGTTGAATGGCATCGTAAAGGAGACTATTTCTCAACTGTGATGCCAGCTGATATCCTTTTCTTTCATTGTCATTTGATTGTAGTTTCGTTTCTAGTTCTATAAAGTATTGTTCCATGCATGAAGTCTACCGGTCTCACTTAACTTTTCTGTGCTCATTTTTGTTACTTAGTTTTCCTTTTATTTATCCTTTTCTGGCTCTTATTCATTCTTATTCTTTGTAAGAAAACAATTTCATGATTGCAGAGGAATGCTTTTTCCTTCATATGCAGTGAGGGGATGTGTTGCATTCAGTGCCAATGGTTGGTAGATGTGAGCTGCATGTTATTGTGGATGATGTTTCTAAACTAAAAAAGCATGCATTTCTCATCTTTTGTAGATTCATTGGGTAGTTTTTATTTCCACTTTTTGACAATCCTTTGATCTTATTATGTCCATGAGCTTAGAATTGCTGTTTTGTGTTCTAGTGTTACTAGTCCATGGGGATTTTTTGCATCTTTTTGCCAAAGCAAGGCCATGCTCTGAAGCTCACCCATCTTTTATACTGTATTCTGGTTTTGTTTTCATTTGATTCCAAGGACTGTTAATCTTCTTGTGAAATTAACACGCGTAATGCGGGAAACTCTATATCGAAAAGTGTGATTCATTTATCAGAAATAGGTAGGTATGCATGCTCAAGTCACTTTGAGATATCCATGTAATTAGACATGCATACTAATGGCATGCAAACAAAAGCACATGTCAGAGCAATTTTACTTAAAGCCAAAAGAAACAAGAATGCCAATTGCCTATGATCTGTAGCCTTAACCAATTAATTACGTGATTCAAAAGCTATTCTTATCCACCAGCTCTCTAAGAAATTTACACAAAGACATCCATTTAAGCTGCATGGACTTCCGGTGTCAGCAGTTTTTCATCCTACTCGCTCCATCTTCTTTGTTTCAACAAAGAAGAATGTCCGTGTTTATGATCTGTTGAAGCAAAAGCTGATTAAGAAGCTGGAGACTGGATTACGTGAAGTCTCCTCTATTTCAATTCATCCTGCTGGTCTGCTCCTCATTCTTGTTGATAGATTTTCCAAGTCATCATATATATCTCTTTTCCTACAACATTCTTATTCCGGGTTTGACTTCCATGCAGGTGATAATGTAATTGTGGGAAGCAGAGAGGGCAAATTATGTTGGTTTGACATGGACCTTTCATCTAAACCTTACAAAGTTCTCAAGTATGAATTCTGATCATATTATTTGGTCAACTAATTTTAAATCAATATGAAATTTTAAAACAAGTGACATATTTCAAGCATTCAGCCATATGAATCTTGCGGAAAATGTATACATGTAAAATCATGTGCTTACTCTTAAATTTGGTGTTTGCCCACCTTTTATGCTTTTATTTCATGTGATGACCATCTTTTCCTGATGTGATTTTCTTTTCATGCCTTATATGATGTGAATTTCTAATTTCTCAGGTGTCATCCCAAAGACATAACCAATGTGGCCTTCCACCGTTCATACCCATTATTTGCATCATGCTCTGATGATTGCACTGCATATGTTTTTCATGGGACAGTTTATTCAGATCTTAATCAGAATCCTCTTATTGTTCCTCTGGAAATTCTCCGTGGGCATGCAAGTTCAAATGGAAGAGGTCAGTGCTTGGTGATACACATGTCACATACACATATGCACACATATTGTCAAGTATGGGGTGGATACATGTCCTATTCCTGAATTAGGATTGGGTTGAAATTTGAGCATATACTACTAGTAGTTACTCTGAGCAAAGCTGGCTCCTCATAAGCACTTGAAGGATATGACTTTCCAATAATAGAACAGTTTTGGCCAAAAGCGCAGCCATAATTTGTTTTACAAGATCTGAGTTGGGGCAAAAAAATCCATGTTCATTACAGATCTGATACAACTTCACCTCTGTGATGTTCAACATATTTTGATTCTCATAATCATCACTCTACATCTTCATTGGCTGGTTGGACGGATATAACAGGAAGTACTGATCCATTTTGGCTATTAATACTCTCCTCTCGTCACATAATGATACAAGTTATCAAATTGATTCTTATTTATTGCTAGAAGTGATAGTATGGGGTTGCATTGTGGTTAAACTTTCTGTTTCCTGTGTAGTATTTGTAGCATGTCATATTGTATATGTGCTATGAATTTACATACCAGTCAAAAGTACCCTCCCAACATCAACTGTTGAGATGAAACTGACACAGTTGTAATTGATTCTGGATTGTATTGTAGGAGTATTGGACTGCAAGTTCCACCCACGGCAACCTTGGTTATTCACTGCTGGTGCTGATTCTTTGATAAAACTTTATTGTCACTAGATGATGCAAAAAGAAGAATGTATTATTTCAGGCCAGTTTGAGAAAGATTGCAAGCCAAATCACGTAGGGATTAATGAAGTTGGAGCTGTATTGTGTGGTAGAAATTACAGTCCAGGCATTACAAATAGGTTCAGCTACTGATATTCCATCATTTGGTGTTTCATGTGGTATTCGCACAGGCCTTGATTATAATTTTGACGGTGACAGAAAATTTATTCTTATTATCATTTTAATCCAATGTTGATTCTCTTCGTTTTGGTGCCTGGGAATTTCTTTTATTCAATTAATTGAGTCATTCAATTCTTAATAGTAGCTTCAATTAACCAATGAAGTAAAGCAATGGTGAGAAGAGATACTGCCTGGAAACATAACAGAGATGGCTTGGATGTGGAACTGATTCAAATAGGTATTCTAAGCTTCCTATTCTGGAGTCTGTTCTATGCTTTTATTCCAGCTCTATTTTTAGAACAGCATCCGTAGACCATTTGCCAATGACTATCTGATGATCTGACTGCTGGCCACTGCAAGTTTCCATTGTGGCTATAAAACTATGGCTGGCTGCCACTTCGCATCACAAAAAAGAGTTACAAGACTCCAAAGATCTTTTCGGAGCATGTTCTTAATAAAATATAAACTTGGGTGAAGTTTAAAATATGATTTATTGTTCTTTAACATGTTGGAATTTGATGGTTTATAATAGCCTAAGCTATTTCTATTTTTATAATGTACTAGATAGGTTGCCTGTGCGGCGGGTTGGTTATTTCTGAAAACATATGGTAAGATAATTAAAAAAAAATTGTTTTTTAAATATGTATTCATGAACTAGTAGCATTAAAAATATATAATTTGTTTTTTAAGTAACAAATAAGTAACATGAAAAAAATTTAATTAAATTGTGTCTCGAAATTCATATAAAAATTTAATTATAAAATGTAAAAAGATATCAATCTAACATAGAAATTTTTCGAGCAACTCAAAATAAAAAGTGACATGATAAATAAAACAAATATGAAAGCTCAACTTTTAAGTAAGGAATAAAGTCTCAACAACTATTAGCAAGTAAAGAATAATAAATGTTTGTCAACTTTTTGTTACTGCAAGGACTTTAATAACTTAGTTAAGTGTCTGTAAAAATATTTTATGTTTGGACCTAATGTATAAAATGAATATGGTACATACCTCAAACACTCATCTTATAACATAAATTCCCCCCCAAGAGAAAGCAACTTAAGAGCACCTGAAACCTTTAAACTTTCTTAATCAAGCATTGGCCAAAAAACTCTTAGATGTAAATCAAAAAACCTATGTACGCATCTAATTAAACAATCCAATAACCATTGTGTAAAGTAATGAAAAAAAATTCATCAACAATAAACAAAAATAAAATTGAGAAAACCAAGCGAAAAATAAAAATCAAGATATCTCACATCGCAACACCAGTAATTTACGTGGTTATGTTTAATAAAATCCTCTATAAAAATAAATATATAATAGAAAAACATATAAAATTTGTAATAAAAACTGACACACACATAAAAATTATTGAACAATAATTATATATATAAAAAAAATTTAAGGCTGCACGTAACACATAAAATTTATTGAACAATAATTAAAAAAAAAAAACAGTGCAAGGCTGTATATATGAAAAATCTTATAAAAAAATCAATATTCAAAAACAATATTTAATCTATATAAAGTTAAAAAAAACCACAGATAAATCATACCTATCTAAACATAAACCAAAAATTTATTTGAAACAATATATACAAATGATGCATTATTTTTTAAAAAAAATTTTAAAAAAAATAATATAAAAAAAAACTAGGCCAAGCGCTTGCGGGCTTGGTAAGCTAAGCAATTGGACAACATGATTTTCTAGGACAAGAGAGAGGAGAGAGGAAGGGAGGGAAAAACCCCGGTTGGAGCTCCTTCGTGATCTGCGGCACACACACCATGCCATTATACCTGGGGTGGCGAGGCATATCGAATGCCGCCTTTTATGGCGACACTCGATTCTGTTTTGTGACCACACGCGTCGCTCAAATGGCATGGACAACACACACCCATGGGCACGGGCACATGCTTAGTACGCGTTAACTATTTCTGAATATAAATAATAATTTATATACATATCAATACTCAATTACCCCTAACCCAACATGATATTTACAATAAAATCATATGGAAACGATGAAAACACCTCTACATGCAACCTTGTTTTTGTTGAAACCCAAGGGTAATTTCGTATTTAAATTGTGTTCAATAAACAGAAAAGACAGAAAAGCCCCTCAACACATGCATATTTTCTCCCCCTTCAAGGGCATGACTGTATCTTCACTATTTATTTATTTTTTTTTTGAAAAAGACAAAAGAAGCTCTCAATCCAAAGGTTAAAATTTTGTGCCCTGAAAGACTAATTTGTATCTATATTGTAGCCCAAAAAACCCGAATGGATCATTTTATCCTCAATCATTCTTTCAATACCAAATGTATCACATGGAAAAGACAATCCTACCCTCAACTGCATACTAAACGACTTTCTTTAGCAAAAATAATTTCACCATTACACTGCTTCAATCTATAATAATCTATGTCTAGATAAAGAGTGAAATGAATACTGGTTTTTTATTTTTGTTATAATATTAAATCATCTTTATTCAATATTAATTTAATGATTTAGATTAAATTCAAGACAAAACATGACATGAAAGAACATTGAAGAATCAGACTCTCATAAAATTCATTAGTCACCAGAGCCTTGTTGACATGTTTTCTTCCCCTTCCTGTTCATTCATTAAACTTGATAAAGCTTTTCGACCTTGAGAGCTGCTCAAATTTGCAAGGAAGTGGTAGAACCCTAAATTACAACCCCAGTTTTAAAAGAAGCTCCTTCCATCTTGGCGTGACTTCCTCAAAAATGTAGGTTAAAGGAGAAACTAAAACACCGCTGCCTCCAATCTACATCAAAATATGTACAAGAAGCCATGTTAACCCATTCCTGTTAGGATGGGATTCAGATAATAAATCTAGCCATGGTTTAAATGCATGCATCAGAGGTAATGATGTAGAGTTCACAGAGTGACATTACGACATTGTCACATACACATAATAGAATTCAAGCCAATACAGAAGGGTTCTGGAGACCTGTCATGTCCACACCAAACCAAAAGTTTGTCGTGTCAGGATTGCCAAGTTAAATTATGCAGAGCTGTCATTGATATATAAGTTATCTACAGAGATTGAGGGATGTAGTGTTCAATGAGACAAAAGATTACCACTCCGCCGACCCAAACCCCTCCTGATTAGATTTACGGCAACTAACAGCGAGAGTAAGAATAAACAGAATATCAAGTGCACTCTTCTCAGCATTGTATATGGATCCAGTTTGTGTATCACGGCATCCTGCTTCTATTAGTCTATTATGGTTAGACAACTCACCTCTCTCAGCTGCTGCACAGACTTGTATAATGCTTTCTTTGGAACACATATCACTATAGCATAGTAATCAGGGGTAACCTTTCCATTATGTTTGCAGAAAACTGGACTTATAGTAGGTCCCTGTAATAAAAAGAACACACATGAGCTTCCAAATTGCAAAAACCTGAGGGGGTAGATAGGTGGTTAGCATCTCAGCATTCTCGGCCTCATGAGGCTTTGGTCTTTGATTTTACCCGTTTTGGTAGTGTGGATTTGGTCAAGCAAAAATACTGGATATGCTAGTCATTAATTGGATCTTAAACTAAAGATAGAGGGCACGAGAAACTTTGCTTCTGTCTCCAACCTCACCTCCAATCCGGACAGAGATGGTTGGCTGCACACTCGTCCAGCCACTTCCTCTGCACTACTTCCTCTCATGTGTGCAGTCACCTGCCATGAGATGAGAAAGTGTTAAAACAACAGAACCTGAACAGGAAAGAGAATATGGTGGGAGAGTGAAGATTGAGAATGATGATAACCACACCGTGAACTGATCAACCGCCCTCAAATGAGCCTCAAACCTTTCTAGAATCTCTTTTGTTCTGCACCTCACGTCCTTTTGTTCGACCAATGATTTTCTCCTAGCAACAAGAACAGCCTGAAGAATGTATGAATTTTAAGGTAAGACAAAAGGTATCAAAGGCAGAATGTAAAACCAGTTATTAAAACAGGTTATAAACAAAAATGAAGAAAAGAAAAGAAAAGAGAAACCCTCTACTGAGCTACAATCAATGCACCTTGATCGCATACCTGGCTCTCCAACAAAACTCCACCTTCAATTTCTTTCAAGTTGTTTTCTTTCAGTGTTGTTCCACTGCTCACAAGGTCCAAAATAGCATCAGCTATCCCCATCTACAATAATAGAAAAACGATAGTCTCAGTAGATACATGTGTACGGCCAGATTATAAAATTCACATAATTATCATTGCTCAAGAGGTGGAAGTCGCAAGTGAATACAGCAGAAGTGCAGCTCATTAAGACTATTGTTAATGATAATTAGAATTTTCCAGATTAAGAACACTTGACCTCATTGCAGCCCCACTTGGCTTAAAATATCTCTAACCAAGAGGATGTCAAAACGTGAAAAGTTGGATGGAAATTAATATGTTAGTCACTGAATATTCATAGCATGTCAACAAGGTCAGATCTTTAACTTTTGACTCATGCAAATAATCCAATGAAAAACAAATAAATACTGTGATGCACGGTTTCAAAGAAAAGAGAGGATACAGAGAAGACGGGGAAGGGAGGAAGACATGTAATCTCCATGTAAGCGTGGGGATACAGAGCATCATCATCCAAGATAAGAAACTCTTAAACCAAGAAGCAAGAGACAACTGGAGAAGTGCAGCTCAACAGGATCAAGTTATGTAATCTTTTCTAGATTAAGAACTGAAATCTCGACCTTATCAACTCCTTTTTTCCTGACTAAACCACCAGGACTAAAACATTAACCATGACAATGTCTAAATGTTGAAAATTGAAATGAAATATTCTCATTGCACTGAAATCACAGGTCAATGGATTTTCATGGTTAGTGAAGACAGTCGAATTCTGTGAAGTTATTTACTGATTTGTTAATAGTTTAATGAGAAAAATCAAACGGAAAGACAATGTCATATAAAAGAAAAGTTGAGCATGTCTCATAATTTGTTTCTGCAGGAAAAAAAGGAGATTGATAAATATGAAATGATGAACTGGGGGATCACGTAAGAACTGTAGGTCTACTGCAGCCTGCTGAGTTGTGGTAAAATAAATCAAAACTATCTTCCAAGAACCTCATTCACGAGGCAAGAACCTCGGTGGGTCAAGATAAAAAAACAGGATTCCTCCCCGTTTCTCTTTGCATTAATGCACCAGACTAGAAAGAATTGGACTTTCGAAGTTCTCTTTCTAATCTGTGCAAAGATAAAGTTTATTATAAAACACCAAATAGTTAAGTCCTGTAAAAAGAATCAAAATAGACAAGGATAAAAACTAAGCAAAAGAAAAGAAACCTAACAAAAAAGGGGCTGGGGCACTTTCTAATCGGTGAAAAGATTATGTTCATTATAAATTCAAAATAGCTGTCCCGTAAACGCAAAAGATAAGAAGTCCAACGAAAAAAGAAGCAGAGACAGGGCCGGTGTCATGAAGCTAAATCTTCAATATGTAATGGTAGTAAATATATGACATACAATAACTGTATAAATAAGCTTAGTTACTGGCAACATTCTATTGGCTTTTCATTCAGGCTTACCTGAAATATCAAATCATTCAAAACAATATTCGATAAGGAAAAAAGTGATTCACTTATATTAAAGAATCGATTCTCACCGCAGGAGCAGCTTCCAGTGCTCCATCAGCAGTTGAAAATGTCACATTCACGAACCCATTATCCCTCATAAATTTAGGACCAAGCTGTACATGAAGGCAAAAGAGAATTAAATTCAAATGGTTCACCAAAGGCAAATGCAAGAGAAAATGTTCCCAGAAAGCATTCATCAGGGTATGTTATAATAAAGTTATCATACGTGAGTGAAGCCAGTAGCTATTCGTAGAGGTTTCGAAGCTGTCCATTGAGGCATTTGTGATAGCTCCCTCAGTGAATTTATACTTTCAAATATCCCATGATTAGGAATCTGAAAGGAAAAAAAAATGAAATGTTATGGACGGTGAAAACTATGTGCAAATCAGCTTCAAAGGTTGAAGTTGACTTCAAGTAGAAAAAGGGAAAATTTACTGCAAGGGATAAACGGCAGTCCCCGTATCCAAGAGCATCATGAACAATGATAAGATCTTCATTTCCCTGACAAGGAGTTTTAGTTTGAATAATAAGTTTCCAATGTAAATGCACTCTTTAATTGTGATAGAAAGAAACAGAAACAAGCTTGGAAAGGAAATGATGCAACCAAATGATTTTCATTTCTCCAACCATTTACTTTTTCATATTAAAACAGAGAAACAACGGTTGAATTCACCAGGTAAAGAATAAAATAACCAATGCTCGATCCTAAGCTTGGGAATTTAGCTTTGCAGTAAGAGTTTATGGCCTAAAGGCTGTGTATACCGAGTATTTTGCAAGGTACAAGAATTCAGTTGTCTTAGTATTGTAGGGAACCCTTTATGTAGTTGAGATTTGTTCAATTAGAAATCATCATTAACAACAGCAACACTCAAGAACCCTTGATAATTGAGATTCGACCATTAGCAACATTAACAGCATTTACCATGTTCCAGCTATTCACAATTTAGGAAAGGAAAAACGAAGGGAAGGGAGATAATGTATCACCAGATTAAACATGCATCTATTGCATTTTAACCTCACTTCTAAAGATGGAAATGCTTTAAGAATCGAACAAGAACATGTGCCAACGGTTTCCTACACTGAATCTCAATGCCAACATTTCAAAAACACATAAAATCAGTTGTCTCTATGAGGTTGAAACTAAAAAGGGGAGAAGAAGATTCAATGTGCTCTAATAAATGAACATTAATTACTCACTAAAAGATCCAATGAGTAGTATCCTTTGTATGTTTTAATTAATACACAAAAGGGGTGAGTAACTTCTCCAGCTTGGATCTCATGGACATCAATGAATAGACATAAATCCCAAGTAAAAAAAAGATAGCCAAATAACATCCACAGTACACTATAGTTAGTCCTTAATTCTGCTTACCAGTCCATATTCACTGAAAGTATCAAAACCCACAATTCCAAGGTCCAGATCTCCTGACAACAACTTTCTTACAATGTCTTTGGGTCGTTGAAACCACACTTCCAAGTTGGAAAGCTGTACAAGAGTCAAGAGTAGTTGCAGTAGTAATAATGTAAACAAAAAACTATTACAAATGCCCGTTTATCGTATATAGTATCAATCAAATTAACATCTCGAGAGAGATTAGAAACCTGAGGAATTTCTGCAACGTACTGTCGAGGGTTGACTTGCTTCACCAACAACTGACAATCCTAAACCCAACAATAATCAAGACAGACTTCATTTATATACGTGGGGACAAAACAGAAAATTGAAAGAGACAGACATTACCATGCACTGATGTAGAATGCAGTAACATTACCTTGAGGAGATCGAGAGTATCGGCAGCCATGCGTCCTTTGCTAGGCAAACCGAAACGAATCACTTTTCTTTCAGACAGTACACTAGTACTAGTCTCATTTTTCTCAATAACAGCAACAGATTGCTGCTGCTGGGGCAAGCGGCAAGCAATGCTGCTGCTCCAAGTGGCATGTGGCCATCGTATTTGAGAGCAAGGGACATGAAAACATGGAGCGAGAGAAAGGGAGGAAGAGAGAGGAGAGGAGCATTGTTGGAAGTTTGGCAAGTGAAGTCGCAGAGACATCTCTATTGAGTGTGGGACTGAGCGAAGAGAGAAAGAGAGAGATGAGGCAGCAGGGAAGAAGATGGATATGCTGTAATTGATTCTCTTGGCTTTCTGCTGTTTTGTCAGCTACACTCGTGGTCGGAAAATGAACTATTTACGGTGATAACCACGTGCTTCACAACACATTGTCCTTTGGAAAACTTCAAACGATAAAGCTTACCACCATTACTGCTTACTGCTTATTTTATCATGATAACTTTAGCATCAAATTATTAGAAGTATAATAATTTTGATTTGACGTGCTATTAGTTCTATAAAATTAACAAAAACTTTAAATGCATCAGTAAAATAATATAACAAAAGACACATTCTAAT
>Ga0325405_1007474_pt1 | contig 10996 bp, 16 predicted proteins | sample PopdelMetagenome_21_FD_205663 | JGI IMG/M metagenome (GOLD analysis project Ga0325405, IMG submission 205663) | Populus deltoides microbial communities from Bellville, Georgia, United States - Xylem-Control-R2 | ecosystem: Host-associated > Plants > Phyllosphere > Stem > Wood/Secondary xylem...
AATGAATAACTTTTATTATATCCTTTTGTTTAAATTCGTAATGGCTATTAGTAGGATAGGAATGCAAACTCATGTCTATGTATGTATATTTTTAATATGAACTTCTAATCATGCAACCATAATATTACGTGTTTATGTAAGATTCACTTTTAAATGAAATGTTGATTGTATGGATTGCATTTTGATGATGTGAGGGATCAGGTTCACTGATTACCTGTACCATGTGTGTTAGGTATATATATATATATATATAACCGGGTTGTTACAGGAAAACACATGATCTTATTAACAAGAAAGGCTTATTTGATAGAGAAAGTCTTGTTGTATTATAAGCCAAATTACCAACAAGACTGAAATAGGTTGAAGAATTAAATAAGATATAATAATAGGGCAGGCTTCATCCTTCCATTTTCATAAATCTCCTTCTCACAACAACTCTTGTAGAGGTCTCATTGACAGTGGGGACAAAAACTGTGGTCAAAATTCAAGTCCTTCAAAATTTATGCTGCCTTTTTCGCACCCTACCTTGACCATCGGTGCTTTCTGAGCATTCTGCCTCTAGTGCCTTTACCGATCCACCGCTTCAAGCATGATTAGGTAGAGGGTTCGTGTTCATATTAGGAGCATCTTCCAGTGCTATCGGCATTGCAAGTATGAATGCTATGTCCAGCAACACCAACATGATATTCGCAAGTGAGCTTTGGCTTGTACCAGCTAGGGTAAGGTGGTTGCACAGGTGTCAGAGGTTTGGGAGCTACCTGCCCGATGCTTAATAGCTTCTGATACATCTCATTCAAGGGTTGTGGTAATGGAGGTAGTTATTTTTGGACCCTTTGGTAATTTTCAATTTGGCTTTTGGCTTGAAAGTTTTGAGCCTCAGGTTTTTTGATGTTGGCAACTTAGGATGGAGTATGGTAATTTTAGGATGAGTTTTTCCTACCCCTATAGTTGTCTCCAACATGGTTGACCTCTTTCTTTTCGAAGCCTCTTTTCTCGGTGGGTGTAGAAATTCTACCACTCTTAACGCCTTGCTCTATACGTTCATACACTACCACAGCGTCAGTGTATTGCTGGGCCGAAATACCCATCACATGCTCATAATATGGTGCTTTGAGTGTGTTGGCAAATAAAGTGACCATCTCCTTATCCAAAAGTGGAGGATGGACTTGAGCAGCTGATTCTCGCCATTTTTGAGCATATTCCCTTATGCTTTCTTTGTCCCTTTTCTCTAGATTGGACAAGCTGGTTCTGTTAGGAGCAATGTCCATGTTGTACTTGTACTGCTTGATAAAAGTATCCACTAGGTCTTTCCATCTCCGGATCTTTGTGTTGTCAAATCTCATGTACCAGCTCAATGTTGCCCCACTTAAGCTATCTTAAAAAAAGTGCATCAATAGTTTTTCATCATGTACTACTTCTGCCATTTTATTGCAATAGGACTTGAGATGAGTCATGAGGCATTGTGTTCCACTATATTTGATGAACTCAGGAACACGAAACTTTTCGGGACAACCACATTTGGGACCAGACACATCTCTGCTACCCGTACTGGATCATATAAGTCTACCCCCTCAATTACTCTGATTCTGGCTTCTAGCGCCTCTATCTTACCTTAATCAACATAAATGTTGGATTATGTTGAGGCTCTTAACCATGTTCACTCATTCTTTCTTCGGGCTGAGTCATTATTGGAATCTGATTAAAGGTGACCGGTCGGTTATAAGGACCTTCACCAGAGGTATTTCTTAGTGTTTGCTTGAGTAAGCTAGTGAGGCGAGCCACACTTGTCTTTAGAGACAACAACTCTTCTTGAAAATGGGCGTCACGGTGAGCGCGCTCTTCATCTTCCATGTTTCTCGCTCGAAGTCGGGTGTTGTAGACTCTTTGGGGACCTATATTTCAACCTGATGCATGTATGTATGTTATTTACAATGAATGGATGTATGTGTACGATGCAAATATATGTACATGCGTATTAGGGAGTTCATACTCTAAGGATAGGTTTGGACCATTACATGATGGGTGGCTTTCTACCTGGTCTCAAAATGGTCTCTTGATGTTCTAGTGATCACCCTCATGAAGGCAATTAGGGGCTCAATAGGTAATGGGATGGCATATGCACTAACCATTACCAGTCTAAGCACTCAGCGAAGAGTTGGGGTTTACACAAACTTAAACCTTGACTAAAAGTCGTAAGGTAAGCTGCTAGTCCCCCACTTAACCTAAAGTTTTTCTCAATATAAACTCTTATAAAATGTGAATGATGCATAAAATAATTTTATACAATGCATGAATAAATATATACAAATTCAAAGTGTATGAGCAATTGAGGAAATGAAAATTAACAATAACACAAAACCAAACACGATAACCAGACAAAAACAAAGCTTAGTCCACAAGGTCCCCAGTGGAGTCGCCATTCTATCGCACGTGTGCAGCGTCGCGGCGATCGTCCTCCATACTCAATGTGTGTGTATCTGGAAAATATAGGGAGACAAGGAATTCTCGTCTTTTATTAGTGGAAAAAATGGAATGGGAGTCGCCATCTAGTTTTTGGTTACTAGGAACCCTGACTGGTCTCAGAGATCAGGTACGGAGATTGATTGTTTAAGGGAAGGTATTAGCAGCCCAAATACGTTCTACCTAAGGTAAGCTACATTGTTTTATTATCTGATAAAAATCTGAGGTCTCATCATGTTGGTCCATCTATGGTTCAAGAAAAGCCCTCCTTAATAAGGAAGTTTTTATCTTATGGGGTAACACCTATCCGTTCTAATGTCTATAAAAGAACTATTGTTTTAATATCGGGAATACGTTTTACGTGTAAATTCATAATCCTTGATATAAAAAGAAAACAAAATATATTTTTTTTGGATTTTTTTGAAATATTGGTCAAGTTCTCGTGACTTTAATAAACTGGTTATTAAAGCCAAAATGCATGCTAAAACATTTTCTTTTTAAGTTTTCTTTATTGTATGAAAATATGATGTGATTTTTTCTTTGAGAAACTTGGTCATATGCATGAAAAAAAAACATTTTGTTTTAAGTTTTGATGAAAATCGGGTATTTTAATACTGGACGTGTATCTTTACGGTATAAAAATACAAATCAAAATTAAGCAAAATTCTGTAACAAAATACGCGGGAAAATCCCAAATTTTTCTAAAAATATTTTTGAATATATTTTTACTGGGCTGGGCCAACTCATTTTTGGCTGAGCCAGACCCGACCTAAAAAAGAAATTTGGGCCCTCAGCTACAGGGTTGGACTCAGCCCAGCCGCGTGGGCTGGGCTGATGTTCCAACCCGAAAAAACAAAAGGCTAGCTGCTGGTTACTGTGCTGAGCACAGAACGTGAATTGCTCACGTTCTGCATGCAAATGAAGACGAACCAAAAAATGGACAGTAGAGGGGGGAGGAAGGTTACCTGAAATGAGAGAGCGTGGTTACTGTCTCCGATGGTGGTGGTGGCGGGTCACGGCTGAGGACGGTGGTTCTTCTTCTTCTCCCGTGTCGCATGATGGCTCGGGTATCGTTAAAGAGAGAGAAAGTGCTTCATTTTCACGCCGTTGCGTTTCCTTTCTCTTCTCCTCTTTGTCTACCTCAGCTTCCCCCTGTTTCTTTGTTCTTCTTTTATTATCTGCTGGTGGCAGTGGCAGCGACTGGGACTGCGGACGGTGGCTGGGAAACCAAGTGACAGCTGTTGTGATGGTGGTTCTGCGGCGATTCTTCTTCTCTGTTCTGTTTTTTTCTTCTGCTCCGTTCTTCCTCCTGCTCCCTGTTTTATTCCTTCTCCCACTCTCTGGTCGTTCTTATGTTTCTGTGGTGGCAGCTGTTGTTGATGGCGTTGTAGGTGGCGGAGGGGTTGTTGCCACTGCAATGAGGCAGACAGGCGGTGTTTGCTACAGTTTGTTTTTTTTCTTTCCCGTGCAGAGGCGCAAGCCTCTGTTTCTCTGTATTTTTCTTCCTCTCACTTCTTTGTCTCTTCTTCTATTTGTGGACAATGATGGTGTTGTCGAGGGTGACTGGGAGGAACGGTGGAGGCGATGGTGGCAACTATGCGGACTGCAGCCGGTGGTTCTTCCTCCTCTCCTCTATTTCTCTGTTGGTTTCGGCTTTTTTCTATTCTTTCACTCTCTTTACATCCTCAAAATTCCCCGGTTCGTTCCTCTTTTTCACACCAAAAATTCCCCCCTGTTCTTATCTTTCTCTCTGCCCAAAACTCCCCCTGAATCTGTCATTTGCTTATCTCCTTCTCCAAAATTTTTGTCCCCCTGGTTTCCTTTTTTCCTTTTCCTCCCCCTTCTTTTTGTCTTCTTCCTTCTCTGTATTTATAGCCGCAGGAAGAGAAGGGCACCTTACCACTACCATAGCGCAGGGTAAGGTGGCTACCCTGCCCATTTCTTGGCATAGGGTAGGGTGGCCGGTCATGGCTTGCATTAATGGTGGTAGGGTATGGGATGTGGCTTGTGTTTTTGGGCAAGTGAGGAGAGCAAAACAATAGGGAGAATAGCGGGAAAAGATTTAAAATCTTCTTATTCTCTACCTCTGCATGGGCATGGAAGAAGGAGAATAGTGCCGTTCAAAACGACACTATTTTGGTTTGTTGTTTTTTTTTGAAGAAAAGAAAATGTAATTAGAAAGAACCTAAAAATGAGTTATGACAGCTCTTATACCCAAACAAATGTATGATAATCAAATAAAGCTTTAGAAAGAGAAAAACAAGGTGAGGAACAAGGGGAGAGAGGACCATAAGATTTAGCCAGAACCTAAAACATCATCGCAACCCATTCAACCACCTATCCAAACATGAACAAACATTTGACCAACATTCTAAACAAATCAGACCATTTGACCATTACCCAAAACACCTAAATCTAGCTGAAAGTGGAGGTAAGACAAGAAAAGTGAATAAAGTCAGTAAATGTGATGAGAATTGTGTGGAAAAACAAAATAAACAACCTAATTTCTATGCTAGGAAGATGAGGCCAGATCTGTATTTTTCACTAAAAAGCCAATGATTTTACTTGTGTACAAGAAGACTTGCTTTAATACTAACGATCTTGATCATGTTGTGCCTAGTGTTGTTGTTTCTTTGTTGTTGGGGCTTGGAGATGTGTTTCCTAAAGATATCTTTAACGGATTACCATCCATGAAGGGATAGAACATCAGATTGATCTTGTACCCGAGGTTGCGATTCCTAATTGACTATTATATAGAAGTAATCCTAATGAGATAAAAAAAGCTTTAAAAGAAAGTTGATGAGCTAATAGAGAAGGGGTACATTCATGAGAGTATGAGCTTGTGTGTTGTGTCAATGTTATTTGTGCATAAGAAAGATGGAATATGAAGGATGTATGTTGATTGCAGTGTCAATAACAATATAAAAATAAAGTATAGATATCTCGTTCCTGGGGTTGATGACATGCTAGATAAGTTTTATGAATCATGTATTTTTCTCAAAAATTGATTTGAAAAGTGGATACCATCAAATTAGGATTAAAAAAGGTGATGGAAAACTATATTTAAAACTAAGCATGATTTGTATGAATGGCTAGTCATTCCGTTTAGACTTACAAATGCACCTAGTATGTTTATGCATTTAATGTATCATGTACTACATGTGTTTATAGGTAAGCTTGTGGTTGTGTATTTTGATGACATTCTGATCTATAACAAGAACTTAAATAAGCATATCAATCATTTGCTTAATATACTTAGTGTGTTGTGTAGTGAGAAATTTTGTGCAAATCTTAAGAAGTATACTTTTTGCATGGAGATGGATGATGAAAAAGTTAAGGTCATCCAGGATTGACCTACACCCAAATTAGTAAGTGAGGTAAGAAGTTTTCATAGGTTAGCTAGTTTTTATAGGTGTTTTGTGAAAGATTTTAGTACATTAGTTGCATCCTCGAATGAAGTTAAAAAGTCGATAAGGTTTAAATTCGGGGGACTGCATGTGTTTATCGGTATGCTTGTGGTTGTGTATTTTGATAATATTCTGATCTATTACAAGAACTTAAATAAGCATGTCGATCATTTGCTTAATGTACTTAGTGTGTTGTGTAGTGAGAAATTATGTGCAAATCTTAAGAAGTGTACTTTTTGTATGGAGATGGATGATGAAAAAGTTAAGGCCATCTAGGATTGACCTACACCCAAATCAGTAAGTGAGGTAAGAAGTTTTCATAGGTTAGCTCGTTTTTATAGGTGTTCTGTGAAAGATTTTAGTACATTAGTTGCATCCTTAAATGAAGTTAAAAAGTCAACGAGGTTTAAATTCAGGGGGGGAATTGGCTTTCGCTCTTTTAAAAGAAAAATTATATTTTACATCTATTTTAGCTTTACCTAACTTTACCAAAAGTTGGAATATATAATGCATGTGGATATTCAACTTTTTGGTAAGTTTAAGAAAAATTATGTTTTGCATCTGTTTTATCTTTACCTAGCTTTACCAAAAGTTGAAATATATAATGCATATGGATATTCGGCTTTTGGTAAGTTTTATTTTATAGATGGTTACTTGTTTAAATATAATCGATTGTGTGTTCCTACTAGTTCTTTGCATGAATTGCTTGTTTGTGGAGCACATGAAGGTGGTTTAATGGGTCATTTTGGGGTTGTAAAAACTTTGTATGTATAACATGAACATTTCTATTAGCAAAGATGAAAAAGGGATGTGCAATGAATCAATAACACAATGCATTACATGTAGAAAAACAAAATCTAGAATACAACCACATGAATTGTATACACTATTAACTGTACCTACTGAACCTTGGGTTGATATCTCTATGGATTTTGTTTTAGGTTTATCTAGGTGAAAGAAAGGTAGAGACTATTTTTTCATTGTTGTTGATAGGTTTTTTAAGATGGTCTATTTTATTGCATGCCATAAGACTAATGATGAATCTCATATTGCAGACTTGTTTTTTAGGGAGATTGTATGTTTGCATGACATTCCTACGAGTATTGTTTCAGATTGTGATGTTAAGTTCCTTAACTATTTTTGAAAGACTTTATAGGGAAAGTTGGGTACTAAACTCTTATTTTCAACAACTTGTCATCCTTAAACAGGTGGACAAATTGAGGTAGTGAATAAAAAATTATCATAACTTTTGTGTGTTATTATTCAAAAGAATCTGAAAAATTAGGAAGAATGTTTTCCTTTTGTTGAGTTTGCTTATAATAGAATTGTGCATTTGACTACTGATTTTTCTTCTTTTGAAATTGTTTATGGGTATAATCCACTAACTTCTATGGACTTAATTCCTTTACCTTTGGAAGAAAGGGTAAGTTTAGTTGGTGAAAAGAAGACAAAGATGGTGAGACAACTTCATGAGGGAGTTCAAGTACAAATAGAGAAAAGGAATAGGTTGTACGCTTCTAAAGCAAATAAGAGGCGTAAACATGTTCTTTTCCAACCCGATCTTTGGATTTAGGTGCACATGCTTAAGAAACAGTTTCCTAACCATAGGATATCAAAGCTATAGCCTCGTGGTGATAATCCATTCCAAGTTTAAGAAAGGATCAATGACTATACCTCAAAGTTGATCTTCCAAGTGAGTATGTTGTTAGTGTTACCTTTAACGTTGCTAATCTTACTTTGTTTACCATATGTTTTGATTCGAGGTTAAATCCTTTTGGAGAGAGAAGAGATGATGTGGATCAACCCATTAATACCAATGACTCATTACATGTTTCAATGGACCAATCATAAGGTCCAAAGCGTAGGCATTGTCTCTTTGGAATAAGTATTGAATGGGTTGGTTGTGCAAGTTTCTACCAAGGCTGAACTTAGGGATCCTTTGGAGCATCAAGAGTAGGCCTTAGTAAATTTAATTCATGTGCAAAAGAGGCCCAATCTACCTTTATTTAGGCCATGAAGTCTCGACAATAAGGCTGCCAATTTTGTATCAGTTTTGGCTAGCCTTGTTTTATGATGTCTCCATGTGTTTTGTGGATTCTTTACTAGTTTTTAATTTTCTTCTATGTGTGAAAAAATTAATTATTTCCTTAAATATTAGGATTTATTATTTTATTTTCTTGTTAACTGAGAAGAAAACACAGCAAATGAAACAATGGAATCCAAACTTACTTAGGAAACACATGTTGCTACAAAGTACAAAGTTTCCTTGTTATGTTAGGAGAGTAATTTTACAACTTATTTGTGTTTTCTAATATTGGAAGGATATCAAGAGGTGGCAAAGAGAAGCATTAAATGCAGCATCCTTTTCCTTTCGGAAGAAGGATAAATACAAGGTTCTTCTCTTTTTGTTCTTAGGATTATTGGGTAGCATTATTGTAAACCCCCAGTTAAAAATAGATAAATCTAGGTTAAATAGGGAAACTATTAATTGAAAAATGATAAATTAAGGAGAAAATCTTATGAATTAGGATGAACACTGACACGATTAAAAGATTGATGTCTTATCCCAAGTGCAGGAGTGTCGAAGTAATAAATAACCCGGCAAGACCGGGGTTGAACCACAGGGAGGTGAGCTATATAAAATTATAAACAACAAATGAAAAGGAGTTGAAGAGAATTTTTTGAGATGTGATATTGATGTAAGGATTAAATAAGGATAAAATAATTTTCAAGGTTAGAGGATCCACTAATGGTATTTCAAGTAAGTATAATTTAAACTCTTTTTATTACTCAACTAAAAACCACACACAAAGGAGGTTCCAATCGGATTATAATTTATTAACATGATTATATTAATTATCGTATTTGAGTAATGCCAATACTTGTAAATGTGGTCAGGTATTCATGGTGATAACTTATGTTAATAATAAATCAAGTTCTTTTCATAGCACAAGTGTCGGTTATACCATACAGTAGGCTATGAAAGTGCCAAGTATTTGTTGTACCAAGGGTTGTATAGCACAAATCTAGATTAATCATTTAACAAGCAGGGTATTAAAAGTGAGTAAGATAACAAATACAAAACATGTTAGTATCAAACATTAAAGTTCATGTTGAGTTTATATTATACTTATTCTTACATCATTAGTGTACCCTTTTCATCTTGACAAAATTAACTTAGCTAAACATAATGAAGAAGAAAAACATAAATAAACAATATAAGAACATAAACATGATACAAGTTAACTAAGTATAGTAAAGGAAATGAAAAATAAAAACAAGAAATTAATATAACATAAAATAAAACTTGAACATTACAAAATACAAAGAAAGAGAGTAAGAGCAAGATCTTGATCTGAAAACTATGTCTAAATGTATGGAAAATACCTCCTTTATAGGCTAAAATTTAGAACTATTGATTTGATGACTAATTATTGAGTGGATGACCACCTTTTGACTTCGTGACAACCATTGTCTTCTTGTATGAACAAAACGTCATTGCTAATATCAGAATTTGAACATATAGTCTCATGAAAGTTCTGGGCATTTATCTCAGCTTTCCAACAAAATAAGAATGAGCTCATTTGGACTTCTAGAACTCGAGCTATGGGCTGAACACTGAACAGTATCTAGGAAGCAGGACAAATTTCGACTTCTCTTTTGTTGCTATAATTTGAACTTGAAAATGACCGTTTTGAATCTTGGACTCTTGATGAAAGTTTTATCTCTATGTCTTACCTTTCCATCTATATAAACCAGACCTAAATCCATGTTCTACAGCTCCAGTTATGATCCAATAACCAAATGATATTCCAGTTTGAATTGAACCAACATCTCTTCTTTAAGCTTAGCCCTCTCTTTGTCTTTTTACTTTCAATAGTTAAACACATCAATCAATCTTTTAAATTGTGATATGCCTGCATTTAAAATGAGCATTAACATAAATTAAAGATATCTTATATTATCAGACTTGTTATTATAAAACATGCTTAAGTTAGGGAATATAATGGTACTTTAAGTGCAATTTAATGATATAAAACCTTGATAAAAATACACTTTTAAGTACTAATCAAACATTTCCAAAAGATTAATTTAGAATTTAGAGAAGCTAAAGTAATAAAATAGTGTGCAAAATATTAGTTAACGATAAATCATGAAAGATCCCTGACCAGGTAAAAATAATAAATTGAATGAGGAAATTTTGTAAATTGGGTGATATTATGTGTAAAATAAAAGGAAACATCAAATAAATTAATGCATGACTCTTTGCGCGAGAAATATTGAATTTCAATATAATCCCCACGCATAATCGCGCTATTAGGACTAAAAATGGTAAGAAACTTAGAAAAACATTTATGATAATTATGAATAGGAATCTACAAAGAATTAGTCTAAGACCCAAGGTGATTTAAGTAAATTATATGGCATGCGAAATTCGGTTTTTTGGCGTGAAATTTTCAATTGTCCAGTTTTACAATATTAAATGTATTTTTCAATCTGACTGTAGGATAGAGCTGTCATTTTATGTGGGATTGTAAGACATAATGTTTTACCTTTGGTTAAAATTTGAGGTCGATTAGAGTTTGGGAAGGTCCAGAAAATAAAGACACAATATCGGGTCAGTGTAATAAACTAAAATTTAGGGGGGGATAAGTTAGGATATAATAGTAATGGACCCATTAAACCTAATGTCATTATGCTTGCTGCTACTGTTTATGTGGAACAACAGCTAAAAAGAGAGAAAAAGGCATCTCTCTTGCATCTCTTAAAAAATCATTCGAGAAATCTTTTCAAATTATGAGATTGAAGCTTACAAATAAGTTTGTGAGGAGAGACACTTTTAGGTTAAAATTAAAAAGCTTACAAATAGACGATCAACATTTCATAGTCGGTTTGACATTCGTCAACAACTCAATCAACATTTCATAGTCGGTTTGACATTCGTCAACAACTCAATCAACATTTCATAGTCGGTTTGACATTCATCGGCAACTCAATCAACATTTCATAGTCGGTTTAACATTCATTAACAATTCAATCAACATTTCATAGTCGGTTTAACATTCGTCAACAACCCAATCAACATTTCATAGTTGGTTTAACATTTGTCAACAAATCAATCAACATTT
>Ga0325405_1007475_pt1 | contig 10995 bp, 5 predicted proteins | sample PopdelMetagenome_21_FD_205663 | JGI IMG/M metagenome (GOLD analysis project Ga0325405, IMG submission 205663) | Populus deltoides microbial communities from Bellville, Georgia, United States - Xylem-Control-R2 | ecosystem: Host-associated > Plants > Phyllosphere > Stem > Wood/Secondary xylem...
CGTAATGTTGTGACTGATGGTGAGAGTGAGCATCGTCGTCGTCGTGGTGAATTTGGATCTAATTCTGATAGATCTTCTTCTAGTGTTTTCGGAACTGTTTCGAATCAACTGAGGGGTTTCAAGTCGAATTCAGGGAATTATGAGAATAGGCGCCGTTTGAATTATGATTATCATGAGAAGGGGAGTGCCAACCAGAGGTGGGTTCATGACAGAGAGATTATGGGCGAATCGCGTGATTCATTGATTGAGTTGGGGAGTAACGAGATTGGTGATGGTGAAAATAGGATTCTTGCTGGGAAACGTGAGCATTATAGGATTAGAGAAGGGAATTTGGAGTTGGAAAGGAATGGTGGTAAAAGAAGTAGAGAGGGTAGTTATGAGTTTAATAAGACTCCAAGGAAGCAGTTACAGAAAAAGAGTGCTCTACTTAGGCTTCAAAAGCCTAGTTATAGGAATAGAGAGGATGAGAGAGTGCATTATTCGAGTTATGCTGATTATACTAAATCTAGTCCTTTTAGAGGTAAACATCAGGAATCCGGTTTTGAAAGAGGCAAAGATAAAGATAAGGTCTTGCATGCAGATCGTGGGATGGTAGAGGGAGCAAGAGAGAGAAGTCCAGTAGAGCTTGATGTTTCTTTCAAGTCTAATTCGTTGGTAGCCAAGGCAATTTTGACGCCTACTTTAAGTTCTGCAGGTGCTTCTGAAATGAATTTGACACCTAGGAATAGAAAAGTTAGGAAAGTGTTGGTCCCTGCTAAGGATAAGGATTGTTTGAATTCGTCAATGCATAAACCCAACAAGGTTGCATTGGGATTGGACGAAGCTGCAGGTGTTGCAAATAAAGCGTCTAGTTCTAAGAAGGAGCTAAAGAAGTCTAAAGAGGTAGTTACCGCTTCTGGTATTACTAATGTGCGAGATAGTAGCTCACTGCCTATGAAGAGGACTGTGTCCCTTAGAAGTGGAACCAATCTTGTTTCTGGTAAAACATCTTCACTCAAGGGTGGAAAGAAGAAAAAAGTTGTTAAGAGAGTAGTGAAGAAAGTTGTAAACCATAAGTCAACTTTATCAAGTTCACAGCCAACAAAAACTTGTGATGAACCTGTGAAAGCTGATAGCTTTGCCTATAAACCAACTGAACCCATTGACCCTGACAAGGCTGCTACTGTGGCTGGCATTGTTGATCCACAGCCTTGTCCAAATGAAGCTACAGCGATGCCTAAGAATGACAAGGTGGAGAGATTTGATAAGTTTATGGAATCAGGGCTGGTTGGCGCTGGTGCAGATTCTGGTAATTTATTTGTATTTAATATCAATGGAAATAAGAGCCGCTCAGCTTCTCCCTCAGGCTTTTCAAATCACGAAGAAACCAAATTTGGTGAGAGTTTTATAAATGGTGATTGTGACAAAGGCTTGCATGCTATTGCAGATACTGAAAACAGTTTAAAGAAATCACTAGATGAAACATTTAGATCCGATATTGGTGGTGTTGAAGATGTCAGCAAGCAGCCTTGTCAGAATGTAGATTCTTGCTTGTTTGAGGACAATGCTGTGAGGGGATCTCTCAAAGTTTTGGATTATATGGAAGGCAATACTGATTTTGGTTCATTAAGTTCAGAGAAAACAATAATTCATGAAGGTCCTATGAATACTTATATGCCTTTGATGGGGTTAGATACTGCTTCAATGAACTCACAAGAGAGAATAACAGTTTTTGACGCGGGGGCATCTGATGTTGGTTGCAAGGAGCCCTGCAGAAATCTAGGGAGTCCATCAGCTGAGAATGGCATCACTGATCTACTTCAGGGTGCTAGTTTCCCTGCAGTAAACAATAGAAGTTTCTCTGTATCTATTTCAGGGGAAACAGGAATTCAGAATGATGTCATACGACCCAATCAGGGAGTAGGGACCATTTTGGTTTCTCCCAGCTGCTGTACCAATTCAGAAGAAATTAATATTTCTGTCCATGGAACTGGTGATGATTTTAGTGAGCAGATATCTCAAGATGGGGTTACTAAAACATTGGAGAGTGCTTCCATCGGAGGTTCTCTAGATACCAAGGTTTCTGCAGGTGGCAGTGACAAGGATGCAACTGACATTACGAAGAATGATAAAAAAATTGAAGTTCCTCAGTTAGATTTGTCAAGGACAGATGTATCTTACATGCATTTGGATCCTGTAAATATGGTCACCAGTACCACTGCACATTGGGTGGATAAAACCTTGAGATTATGTTTTGAAGACAGTGCTACAGCTGAGTGTACATTTTCTGGTTCCCAATTTGTGGATGTTGGCTCACAATCTTGTAATATCGTCAGTGTCCTTAATGAGGGCAGTTTAACAGATGTTTCAGCGGGTGAGGATTCTGTCAGGAGGAGTGATGATGTTGGTCCAAGTAATGTTTCACCAAGGAATGAAAAGAACAGAAAGTTCTCTGCTCCTCAACTGGAATTGAATTCTCCACTAGAATCTGACGCTGACGAGGGACCTGTATTTGCAGGTAACTCTACATCAGGTATGGAAGTGCCCTCCAATTCTGGTGATGGTCAAACACTGCCAGAAGAGGAAGCTGTAGTGTCTGATATGGATTTTCTGTGTACTTCTGACTTTCTGCCTGCACAGAAGCGGATCACTGCATCGCTTGAAAATTGTTCAGCAGGAGAGCACACGGTGGCTGCAGTCAAAGATGCATTTGAAGATGATGGTCAAAAAGATGTTAAATCTCATTTCGCTGTTGAGGAACTGGCGGTTACAAAAGTAACATCCCTTGATCTAGTTGTATTGGGAGGCAAGGACATCATAAATGCTACTCCAGTTGTGGTTGGAAGTAGCAATCCAAATGACTCTATGGATGTTGATGCTGGTGAGGGAGACAAAATGGACATTGATGCTGCAGAGGAGCAAGTTGTTATTGACGGTGGGATTGATCCGTGCCAAATCCCTTCAAAACTTCAGACACAGGTCTTGACTGAAAAATTGCCAGGTATAGATGTGGAGGATAGTGATTTTCATGGTGTGAAGAACAATTCGCCTTGTATGTCAAACAACCTATCTTCATTTGAAGATGGCTTTGGAGTTTCTACTATCAATTCAAGTGAGGAACTTATGGCGTTTGTACCTGAGACACTGTCTGATAGGGGTTTGCCAGAAACCTTGCCTGATGTCCTGGGCACATCGTTAAGCAAAAATCCAGTTGAAAAGGTTCATGGGTATCATGATAAAATTCTAGCTGAGAGGCCTGCAATTAATGTTGGTTCTAACTCATCTATATGTACAACAAGTTCACAGAGTGGTAAAATTGTTTTAAAATCAGATCATGCAGTAGAAGGTGATCGGCTGTTGGCTCGAAGGACAGGGCATTTTCCATCACAGGATTCCAAAATAACAACTCGGACGCAGAATGCTGTGAGTGGGCAATTATATGGAAGGAAGAACCAGACTAATTGTGCTGTATCTGAGATTTATCCAGGTCGCTCATCTATTGTTTTTACTGCTTCAAAGAGTACAGCTTCTTCATCTCGCAACTCAAAAACTCAAACATGGCATCGAACTGATAGTTCTTCTGATTCTGCTCCACCAGCAAAAAAGGCATTCTCGAGCACTGTTAATGCACGAATGCAATTTCCTAGGAAAACTGATAAGCTCCAGATCACCTCTTACATTCGCAAGGGTAACAGTCTTGTTAGAAAACCTATTTCAGTTGCTCAATCCCCGGATCCTCATGGTTTGAGTTCTTCTGTATATCAGCTCAACTCTTCTGGTACTAATGAACCAAAGAAGAGTACTGGCTCTGACAGTAGAATTGATATTGTGGATAAGGTTGATGTTGTGAGAAAAGGAGGCATGAATGCTTCTTGTGAGAGACCGAGAACACCACCTCTATCAAGTGTCCCTAAAATACCAAATCAGGCAACTAACGCTTTGGGGGTTCGGGTATCTTCCCCATTAGCTGAGCATCTTCACTCTCTTTCTACTGAAACTGCAACAGCCCCAGCAGAATTTATGGAAAGCAATGATGTTCCAAAGTCTTCTGACAATTTGTTGAAAATTTCAGAATCTCCAATAACTCAAAATAGCCAAATTAATAATTTGGAATGTAATGGTGATCTAAATGAAGATAATAAGGTAGTTTTGGCAAATGTCAAGAACCTAACATATGTTAAGAGAAAATCAAATCAGTTGGTTGCAACTTCAAATCCATGTGCATCTTCTGTACAAAATGCCTGTAACACATCATCATCTGATAGCTATTACAAGAGGAGGAGAAATCAGCTAATTAGGACTTCACTGGAAAATCAGGTCAAGCAGACAACCAGCATCCCTGATGAAAGTTTGTCAGAGGGACAAACTGCTCTTTACTCTTTTTTCAGCGGAAATTTTAGTAAGAGACGACTGTGTAAAGGTGTGTTTGATTAACTTATTTCTTGCACACGTTCTAATCCTTGTGAGCATCAATCTAAATAAACTGATTGATTACGTGGCTTATGTATCTTGCAACGGTTATACATTTATTATTTTGATAGCACTTTCAACACAGGAACATTTTAGGTATTGTATCCTATCATAGTCATGCTAGAAACCTTTTTTTAAGGGGTGGGTTCACGTAGTCCTGGTTCAGAGCTAAAGGCATCTCTGGATTAGAGTGGTGAGATTCTATATTAGCATGAGCATCTAAGCACTTGGCATGTTCAGTGTAACAGCTGCAGAGCAGCTTTTATTGACTATTGTTATTGTTGATTTATAGAAGATAGAAATATATGTTTCTCACCTTAGGTTCTGTTTTAGATAAAAATCTCTCACCTTATGTTCTTCTCCACATTCCAGTGTTTCTGTTCAATGTGTTCTTGCCTAAGCTATTGGTTTAGTTACTCCGAGGGAGGAAAATTGAGAGCGCTTGGTATGAGCCATTTTTTAAATTGATTGCATCTAGGCCAAGGACATGGCTGGTAGATGAAGTCTCAGACACATGTATTGTATTAATTTCCAGAATCCATATGAAGAGATAAAGTTGGGATCCAGTTTTAGGTTCGAGAGGCTGGAGTTCAGGCAATCCTGCTGCTTGTATCATATATCTAGGAATGAACTGGCAAAATAATCGGAATAATTTAATTTCTATTCACTGATTTTCAGTAAGAAGATATAAATTTGTTTGTGCATGCATCATACATCATGGATTCTTTGGTCCAGCGATCACCCCTAGTTTGGATGTGGCATGCTGGAGTACTTACCTAATGTAATCAAGTTAGTCCGAACTTAAGTTTCAAAAACTGTTTTGGAATCATCTTTTTTTGTTCTCTCTAAAACAAAATGTATGTGGGTTGTTATCTTATACTAGAAATTGAATAGTTTGAAGATCCCAAGTATTCTAATATCCTTTAAACATTATATGGAAATTGAAGTCCTAGCTAAAACTTGATTGTTGAATGGCCTGTGCTTATGAATGGTACTTTTATTAAGCATAGACATTCTTTTCACAACTTTTTTATATCTGTTTTATAATGTCAGTTGTAGCTAATTTTTTTCAAAATTTTTTTGTTTTCTGCAAGTCAACTAATTGTTGCTATGATCAGCTGTAGCCCACGGTGGATAAAATCATAGCTTACTCCCTGAGTATAATTTGAAAATGTTGGGATAGCTTTTCATCATTTTGTAGCAGCTCTAGCTAACATTAATTGTTAAATGGCCTCTGCTTATGAACGCAACTATTTATTAAGCATAGACATTCTTTCCGGATCTTGCATTCTCATTTTTAATTTCAGCTGTAGCAGTTCTGTGTTTTCCCCTGTTTTCCCCTCTAAACATATGTATTGGTGTGTTTCTGCAAGTTAAGTATAGTGGATTAAAGTCATAATTTGCTCCCAGTGGATTAATTTGCAGATATTGTTGGAATAGAGTTTTTGATCATTTTATTTTGGCATGACAACATTCATTATAAAAGAAACTGAAGTTGGCTATCCGTTTGCAGTCTTGACAAAGACCCGTAAACATTCTAAGTTCTCTTTGGTCTGGACACTGCATGGTGCACAGTTATCAAAGAATGATGGTGATTCATTGCATCATGGGAAGGTCTTGTCTCATTTGTTTCCCTGGAAAAGAGCTACGTATTGGAGAAGTTTCTTGCCAAAACCATCTTCAATTTCAAATCATAGTTCCTTATCCTCAATTGGGTACAATGGCTTGTGGTGTTTTCGTTTATGTTTCTGCAGCTTATTTCAGTTTATCTGATGTGTACCTTTGCAAAAAATATAAAAATTTCTTAATCTTTTTTAGCAGGAAACTGCTACTGTTGAGAAAGAGGAATACAGTTTACACAAGGTCAAAACATGGATTTTCACTTCGAAAATCCAAGGTATTAAGTTTTGGTGGGTCTAGTTTAAAATGGTCAAAATCCATTGAAAGGTACTCAAAGAAAGCTAATGAGGTCAGTTGGGCTGGATGGATGACAGAGGCAAAATTTTTATTTTTTTTTCCTATTTTAACAGCTTCGAAGTCTACTTATGTTCACTTTGCAAATGTAAGGGTTTCATCACTCTCAATAATTTTCCTTTCTGCTTCTATGCAGGAAGCTACCTTCGCTGTTGCTGCGGTAGAGAGGAAGAACAGAGAACGGAGAGGTGCTGCCCATGTTGCTTCTCCAACAAAGAGTAGAAACAGTTCTTCTCGTAAGTTAGCTCATAGTATGGAGCTGCACCGAATATGCAGTGGTTCTGGTGTTTGTTGAAGTGTAATATAACGGAATTGAAAAGTTTCTTGCAAATGGAGACATCTGTGAATGCTTTAATGATTATTTTGTGTAATAAAGTGGGTATTGAACTTACAATTTTTTGCAGGAGAACGCATTTTTCGTGTTGGCTTAGTTCACTACAAAATGGACTCTTCAAAGCGGACTCTTCAGAGGATATCAGGTGGTCCTTTATTGATCTTTTCGTTGTTCATGTTTTAGGTTCGTTGTTTGAAATAGAAATTGATTTTATCTACACTTTGGGCTTTGGATGCCTCTAGTTTTATTTTGCTTTGGGCATTATTAACTTGGTCTATGCCACCAAATTGGTGTTTAATAAGCGAAGAGAATGATTTGTAGGTGATGAATCATCATGCTCTGGGGCCCTTCAAAAAGAAAGGGATGCCAAGAAGTCATATGTTCCGAGGAGATTAATGATTGGGAAAGATGAGTACGTCTTTGTTTACATTGTTTTGCATAACTTTAATTCCTGGTGAAATTAGTATATTGTAAACTGCTGATCTGTTAGAAATTTGTAGTTTATGGTTTGGGTTACTGGGTTATAAAAGTGGCTGATCACAATTTGTTTTTTTTACCAAAACTGGCAGATATGTGCGAATTGACAATGGTAACCAGCTTATAAGAGATCCCAAGAAGCGAACTCGCATTTTGGCTAGTGAAAAAGTTCGATGGAGTTTGCACACCGCAAGATCACGATTGGCTAGAAAGAGAAAGTACTGTCAGTTTTTCACAAGATTTGGGAAATGCAACAAAGATGATGGAAAATGTCCCTTCATTCATGATTCCTCCAAAATTGCAGTCTGCACAAAGTTTCTGAATGGTTTATGTTTCAATCCTGAATGCAAATTGACTCATAAGGTTGATAGAAGATCCAGTCAAAAGAACTTAACGTCCCTGTTTCAAATGGCTGATTTGCTTTTGTTGACACTCCACCTTGATTTTGTTTCTTTTGCAGGTCATTCCGGAAAGGATGCCTGATTGTTCTTACTTTTTGCAAGGTGCTCCTCCCTTCCCCCTTCTATTATGCTTTTGTATAATCTATTGGTGATAATGCAGGAATGTGAGAAATTTTCTGGCAGGCCTTTGCACCAATAAAGACTGCCCTTACAGACATGTGCGCGTCAATCCTAATGCTTCTATCTGCGAAGGATTTCTCAGGGGCTATTGTGCCGATGCGAATGAGGTATTGGCATATTCTTTATATTCAAGTAACTTCTTGTTATTGTTTGACTTTTGATGAATAAGTAGTTCTATTTCGTTCAGAGGAGAAAAACATGTGCCAGTTGCTGCTAAAATGATTTACATTACTGCATACAGTAAGATTACAGGGACATGAAAACAATATTCAGCCCATTGCTACGAGACGAGATGCTCTCCATTTACCCTTAAACACCCAGTGATAAAGCCCCTCTAATAACCATTATCATCTGTTTTTTCTTTTTCTGGTAACAGATGTCGTGATACCAATCATGCTGAACTGTCAAAACCCTGGCATCTAACAGAATAGCTTTTCTTGAACTGACCTTTTTAAATTATGGATAAAACCTCTGGTACCCTTACAACCATGCTCGGCACAAACATTAAGCGAAGACATTTGACATCGCCATATTGTGAGCAATGACCATGGTGCTGTGTGAGCTAAGGAACCAAAACTCAAAGCTCAGTGTTCATCTTGTATCCCTTAACCAAGAGTTGTTCAAGCAAAAACCAAATCACACTGCTTAGATGGTTGCACTTCATGTGATTTTATCTTTAGGTCTGCCCATCAACCTGATCTTCGTTTCCTCAAAACTACAGGCTGACACAAGTTGTTCCTGGCCATTACTTTAAGATTATCCAATTGATTAGGCTTTGGGATAAACAAGTTTTTAGAATATTTGCTTGATACTATTTATGATGATCTCTTAGAGAGATCTGTTTTTTTTTTTTTTTTTAAATGCTTGATAACTCTCTCCCCCCCTCCCTCCCTCTCCGCGCACACACTTCACACAAGCTGTAAGTGTAAATGCAATATAACTCTGCTATACAGTGTCTGAAGAAGCACAGCTACGTCTGCCCCACCTATGAAGCAACAGGATCCTGTCCTCAAGGATCCAAATGCAAGCTACACCATCCTAAGAACAGAAGCAAGGAAAAGAAAAGCAAGCGATCACAAGATAACAATGCTCAGGGGCGATATTTTGGTTTGATGCACACCAGCACTACTGAGCTGAGAAATCCAGTGCCTGGAAAACTCAATGTGCTAGATAATGATGCTATTTCTTTCAAAGGAAGCATTGCTGATTATATCAGCCTTGATATTATTGATGAAGTGGTAGAAAATACCATTCCAGCAGATGAGCACACAGCACTTGGTGATAGTGATCCTTTGGAATTGCAATTAGGTGATCTTGATGAGCTAATTAAACCTGTCCGTATAATGAACATGTGATGCTAAGATCACTGGTAGCTCAAATGTGAAGCATCGAGTTTGTGCCATTTATGAAGTCAATTGTACATAAGGTAGATCAGGTTTTAGCATATTCTGATTCCTTCATTGAGCAATAGAATGGTCGGGGAAAGTAGGGAAATGATTTTATGAGGTTACACTGATTTTGATGAGCTTGTAACCTTCTGTGCCTGTGCATGGGGTATTTGTTAGTTTTCTATTCGGAACAGTAATATCAATGGCAAATCCTTCTGTTTTCTCATCTTTTAATTTCTTTTTTCATATATAGTTTATTTATTTATAGGAATGCATTTTGTGGCTTCCGTTGTGTACATAATACAGTGTAATAATTCATTAATGAAATGATGCTGCCAAGCTTTGGAACTACAAAGAATGAGGTGGGGCTTGTTTGTCTTTCCAATTTCTCTAATGCTGTTCTTTCCATGTTCTTTTGGTCCAACAATACAACCGTTATCCCCATGGAGGCTGAAAGTGCTGTGCTGTGCTTAAGAAGCTATGGCCCTGTGTGTAGGCATGGCTCTGAAGTTGAACTTGCATGAGCTTGAATGAGTCGTGAATCTTTTTCAAATTTAATTGCTGGAAAGCAAGGGGAGCCCTCGCTGTTCCAAAAATTTCATATCTGTATAGAGATATTCTAGGTCCTTTTTTTGCACGTCTGAGTTGTAGGACCATTTTCAAAATTAACTTTAATGACGACTTGAAAAACACATGAAATAATTTTAATGATATAAATTATTGAATACAAAATGTATTTCGCATTCAAAATTCTCTTCTTTTATTTATGCATTTTTTTTATTTGACAAAGCCATGAATTATTTTTTAATCAATAGCATGTATTTTTTAATAAAAAATTAAAGCAAATAAAATAGGACTCTATAGGGATTCTAATAATTTAAATTTAGAAGGAAAAGATGTATTTGTTTGAGCGAAACTCTCTTTTTGTTATTTATTTTATTTCCATGAAAAATGCTTTTTTACTTATTATAAGTATGGTTTTTTATATAAAAACTTATCATAATATGTGAATCAATTTTCAACAAAGAAATAAAAAATAATATCTTGATTATTTTTATGTGATTGTATGAAAAATAAAAGAATAATTAATGGTACAAAACAATTTAAAAAATCGACAACAAAAAACAAAAAAACAAATTTTATTCTTATTTAATAGTCATGTCCATTTTTAAAAAAATATTATGCATATTATTTTCATGTATAATTATTAAAAAAAATTAAAAATATAACCATAAAAATCCCTTATCTTATTGAAAAAAATATGATGGGAGAAAATGATTTTTAAAACATCATTTTAATTATTTAAAGAGGATTATACATGTACGAGGGCCACGAGAGTTTATACGTTTGTGTATCTAAAATACAAAAACTAAAAATTAAATTAAATAAAAAAACTCTTTCCTATCTTTTTTTTATCCAGTATATGGAGAGATCCAAACCTCATAAATTAAATACCCCTCTTCAAAATAAATTTATCAATATCAAAATTGATATTTTTTTTATATTGTTGAATTGTGACCAACTAAAAACTCTGTTTTTTTCCCCTCAATAATCTTATCTTTCCTCTCTCAAAGGATTAAAACATAAAAAAAATAAAAATTTAATGACTAAAATAACAAAAACTATCCTAGCTCTGCCTGACAGGAAGACCAATGGGAATTGGGAAGCCATCCGAGTTCTCTTCTGTTACATACTGCAAACTCTAACACCTCTGACGATGAGTCATGAACAAGGCAGGGGAATGATTTTGAACAGAGCCATAGCGGGAAACTTCAAAATCACCAAATGCACC
>Ga0325405_1007479_pt1 | contig 10991 bp, 8 predicted proteins | sample PopdelMetagenome_21_FD_205663 | JGI IMG/M metagenome (GOLD analysis project Ga0325405, IMG submission 205663) | Populus deltoides microbial communities from Bellville, Georgia, United States - Xylem-Control-R2 | ecosystem: Host-associated > Plants > Phyllosphere > Stem > Wood/Secondary xylem...
CTTCAAACACAACACACAAGATAGTATAGAGCAAGCAAAGGGTCGATCCAAAGAGGAAGATTCAAGTCAGATTTTTATGCTAGATGATATGCAATTTGGGGGGGGATTTGGACGTTATCTAGGCTAAAGCAAAAGAAAACAGAAAACTATCAAACAAAATTTAATAAAATTAGAAAATTATCAAGAGAACAAACCTTGGTCGCAAGTAAACATCCACCTATAGAAATCAGAACTGATCATGGAAACAAAACATCAATTTATATTCTGAATATTTATCTCTTCTTAACATTGGTTAGTTAACGGATCCGCCGTATAACTAACCCTAACCATCAAACAACCACAGTATCCGCACTAGTAATTTAATTCAATGGCAGCCTTAAGAACTAGATAAGTTGATTAATCAAGAAAACATAATTGTCCGCAGTCTATGTTTGATTTGATTGAATGTTCTTCCTAAGATTAATAACGTAGATCCGGCACAATTATTAAACTCAGTTGCTTCACAAGTTCATATACCACAACTCCGGTTTTGATATCAAACTTAGCAATAGATTGTCTACAATAATAACTTAGAGTCCGCTCTAGCAATTAAAATAAACAATCATAGGAAAGATAAGCATAGAAGAACAAACATATTCATCATATAAATAGAAAATAAAAGGTAAAATATATCTCACAGTTCTTAAAATCCGAAGGTTTTCGTGTCCTTGTAACCAAGAAAAAGTGTTTAGCCTTGTATGTTTGTTGAACAACTAATCAAAAAGAAGGAAGAATGCATAATTTCGAGTTTCTTAGAGGAGGGGGGCGTTTTTCTCCTCTTGGCTAGCTGCCCCCCTTCTCTTCTCTCATTCTTTTTATATCCTAGGAAACCTTAATCTCTATTTTACAAAATAGTCATCCCTTTAGTAGACTGTTTACATTTAAATACTTCAATAACTATTTTCCTAAAAAAGAAGAAATAGCCTTGCATGAAATCTTCAAGCTTGGACTTAGAGGAGCTAAATTACTGAAATAAAAACTTGGATATCGGTTTAGATGCTTCGGAACATAATTTGGACTCGTTTCTTCAAGAAACCTGTTTGTTGGCAGAATTCAGTTGTCATCTTTGAAAAATCATATCTCCCTCATATGACATCAGTTTTGACTTTAAAGGCTGTGATTTCCATGCTCTTTCTTATTTTATTTTCTTTCCTTAGATGTCTAAAAAGATATGGATGTTGGCTTTTTAATGCCATTGGAATCACTTCATTTCAACCTCTAGAGCTCACGCTCTGCACAAAACATCGACTAAAAGGTCAAATCTGCCAATTATCTCCAATTTACTCCTTTTTGCATCTTTCATCCAAAAGTGTCTTCAAAACATAAAACAAAGAATATCAAGGCATTTTATATATAAAACATAGGCAAAACACTAGTTAAATGTGGGTGAAACTATCGAATAATATGGTTGCATCAGACGCTGAGGAGTTAAATGTTGTTCTGAGCTCTACTAGTGGAAAAAAGAATGTTGTTGAAGAAGATGATAACGAAATTGAAGAGTGCGATGAAGCTGATGATAACAATTCAATTGAGGATGAAGATAAAAATTTTGACTAACTAAACATGTTCTAAAGCCTTATTTTTATATTGTAATATTTTGGAACATGAAATATTTATTCTTCTTTAATGGTCAGCTCTTGTTATTGTGCTGTGTGTGCTGTAAGATTGCAATTTAAGATTTTGTGATAGGGATACACAAAAAAATAAGAAATATTGACGGTTTCGCCGATGGAATATAATCATTGGTATTTCACAGAGAGTTGAAAGTAATTTACGGGATTGTGCCACAATCTCACCGACGGAATCACTGACGGAATATAACCGTTGGTATTTCAGAGAGAGTTGAAAAAAATTTACAGGATTGTGCCACAATCACCGACGGATTCACTAATGGCTTTACTAACGTAAATTACCGATGGATTACGCACATCCCGAAGTGCACGCATGTTAGACGCGTGTCCGTCGGCACACTTACCGATGAATTTTCCGATGGATAGAAAAGTCTGGCAGGATTTTTGGTGCGCATATCAATTAATTTTCAATGGTATTACCGACAGAATTTAATGCCACCGACAACAATAAAGTTTCATCGGTAATTACGTCGGAAATATTGATATATAAACCCCCCCGTTCCCCATTTGTTTCATTTTTTCTCTTCTTCTCTAGTTCTCTTTCTTCTCCATTTCTCTTCTCCTCTCTGTTTCTATTTGGCTTTTAGAAGAGATTTTATTGTTTTGGTGGTAGTTTTAAAAGGTATGTATTATTTTTTCTTTATCTTTGTTTTTTTTTTATTTTAATTATGATTCATATTTTTGGTGTTCTTTGTTTTGTTTATTGTTTGTAGATAAAATCTTAAATTCAACACACTATTAAGGTAAGCATTTTTTAATTTTTATAATTTTTTTTAGTTTTGTGTATTGTTTGTTTTGTGTTTAGGTTGTTTTGTATAGTGTTTTTTAGTTTTTTTCATTTTATTTATTAATTTTATGATATTATTGTTTGTATTGCTATAATTGTTATTGTTGAATTTATGTTAAAAATGTTAATTTATATATAGAATTACATTTAATTAGTTTATCTTAATTTAGGATATTATTGTTTGTATTGCTATAATTGTTATTGTTGAATTTATGTTAAAAATGTTAATTTATATATAAAATTACATTTAATTAGTTTATCTTAATTTAGGATATTATTATTTGTATTGATATAATTGTTATTGTTGAATTTATGTTTTAAATGTTAATTGAAATATAGAATTAAATTTAATTAGTTTATCTTAATTTATGATATTGTTGTTTGTATTGCTATAATTGTTATTGTTGAATTTATATTTTAAATGTTAATTGAAATATAGAATTAAATTTAATTAGTTTACCTTAATTTTAGGATATTATTGTTTACCTGTCATTGTTATTGCTTGTTATTACATTTTTATATTTATGTGTACATGTTAATTTCTATTTTGAGATCCTTAGGGTCGTGTTAGGAATGATATTGATTTAGTTACCTTTTGCTTTTAACCATGTAATTATTTATAACTTAAGTGTCTTGTCTCCTAAAACTTGAAATGTAATATTAATCTGTAAATTTGAATGTATGACTTTAATCTAATGTTTGTAACTCTAAGTACCAATTTAATAATGAATGTTCATAGTTGAAATTGATTATTTTACTTGAATTTCATTATATGATGTTATTGAATAAGATGTGTTTGTGTTGATGATTATGAGTTGGGTTGAGATCCAGGATGATTGGATCGGGATGTAAAATAAAATTGGAAGTGTAGTATGATTTTGTCGATAACTTGAGACCTCCCAGTATATGGGAGACTCTGTCGAATTTTTTTAAATAATCGAAGTTAATTATGTAATTATTCGTATAAATTGTTTAGATGCATAGAATGAAATCCACAGCACGTCGTCAGCAGACGGTTGCAGCTAGTTCTTCTAGCAGCGAGGGGGACATATCCTTAGGTGCTGATCACGGCGAGGAATCTACTCCAACTTGTGATGCTGCCTCTTCTATCGCGGTTTCACAGCGCAGAAGCGGTGTGCCTTCACAGCGGGGTCAATTCACGCACAAGTACAAGGCACAATGGAAGGATGACCTCTCAATGTAAGTTTGTTTAGGTTTTAGTTTTTTTATATATACTTATAACATAATTTATGAACGACTAATTAATATTATTACTTTTATTTAATTTCAGGTTCACAAACATTGAGGCTGCAAGGGCTATAACATTGGCGTTTAAATCGTCGATAGATATTCCATTGTTTCAATGGAGCTAGGTTTCCAGACATCCTGAGTGGAGACCTAATATCGATGCATGGTTTAAGCGATTTTAGGTCGGTGTTAATTTTTAATTTCCAGCTTATTTTTAATAAATGATTTTTATAATTTTATATCTTGTACTATTTTTATTTTATATGAATTATTTATATACACAGAACAAATTTGAGTGGGATAGAGCGAACAACAATGTTGTGAGAAGGGTATGGAAGAATCACGCGGCAACTAGGTAACATCAAAAATAATATTTATTTTTATTTTATAATTTTATGTTTTAAATTCTAATTTGTTACTATGGAAGTAGGTTGCGTGATTTTTGGTATGACACCCAAAAAAATCTAAAAGACATGTGAGGGATAACGGTCTTGAAGGATGGAATAAGGTGGCGGTTTGGAGGGAATTCAAACCGCCATTCATCTCGAGGGAAATATGGACGGCATATATTGAGCACATGATCTCAGAGCAGTTCTCACGGCGCTTACAGTCCAGGGCTGACAACCAGAACCGACAAATTCATGGTTCGGTGACCATGCACACTAGCGGATCCGTCCCATTCAGCGCACATGCAAAACAGATGGTAAGATTAATTTTAATAAAATATATCATTATTTAATTTATCGTTCCTTATAATATATTTAACTTTCAACCTATTTTTTCCTTACAGGCTGCGTCTCTTGGACGTGAGCCGAGTCTAATGGAGCTGTTTGTAGAGACGCATGTGCAGAGTCAAGACCGCCAAAAGGGGGTGCAGCAGTTCGTAGACAACCGTGCTCAGCACTTCGTGGTATGTTCGTTCATTCATTTTATTTTGTAAGTTATTATTTTCTTGAATTGCATCTTGAATTGCATATGATGATTTTTTAAAAAAATTTTCAGGAGACCTATAATAACCGGTTGAGGGAGAGATATAGGGACAATCCTTCGACTCATCTAGATTTTGATCCAAATTTGTGGATGGAGGTGGGATCGTCTGGTGAACTCGATAAAAATCGGGTCTACAGGCTCTCCCAACACTACGACTGAAAACTTGCATTCGGCTCATAGTGTCTCAACCGTTGGGAGCTCTCCATCAGTATCGAGCACCCAGTCTAAGGAGTTCATTGCCTTGAAACAACAATATCAATAACTCTCGACGAATTATGATGAGCTTTGTCAAATAGTCATGGAGATGAGATAAAAGATGGGTGATGATACTTGTGCAGCTCTTTTTTGGCCGTACGGTCCCGGAAACTACCAACCTCCTCCTCCTCCTCCAGCTCCACCGCTATTCTACTTGAATTTTGTTTTTTAAACACATTAAATTTGTTATGAATATTTGGATGAATATTATTTAACATTATTTTTATATTTTTAATGTTTAATCCAATTTTTATTTGTTTATTAAGCTTTTTTCCTATTAATAAATTATTTTTTATATATATTTTAAATAGATACCGACGACTTTACCGACAGATAAGTTCCATTGGTATTTCACAGAGAGTTGCCAAACAATTACCACCCATGCCATAATTACCGACGGACATATTTTGTCGGTAATTACCATTGAAAATTCAGACGGATTTAGTCCGTCGGTAATGTTCCCGCGGGAAATTTTTTTTTTGGCTCGTGTATTCGTCTGTAAGACCGTCGGTGGGTGGTTTTTTTATTTGCTACAGAATTAGCAACGAAAATGAGAGTTACCGACCACTGTTATACCAACGGACATGTTCCGTCGGTAATTTTTTTACCAACAGAATTAATCCGTCGGTAAAACTGTTTAATGGTGTAGTACAAGAAAAACTGAGGGTCAAGTGATATAATGGAAGATTAGACAAATAAGGAAAAAAAATAAAAGGGATCTTTTATATATATAGAAAGAGATCTTGCACAATCTATAAAAGGAAATAAGTTAATATTTAACCATAAAAGTTTCATATTAGAAATCATCATTCAAGAAGAAAATAATATAAAAAATATTCCAATGCATTTCAGTTTTGATAGGAATCCTAACACTATAAATTAGGTCATAGGGTATACAATAAAGACATCATAAATACATGCCAACCTCAGAGATGTGTAGAAAAAAAAATAAAGAAAAAAAAATATTGAAAAACAAACATAAAAAAATAAAAGAATTAGACCAAAAGATTCGCATTCTCTCTCTCTCTCTCAAATTTAGCCAGTATTTAGTTAGAAACCATTTGGGAACGCGGTTGAAACCACATTCCCTCAAATTTTTTAAAAATAAATTTCTAAAAAATATATTTTTTATGTTTTTAGATCGTTTTAATGTGCTGATCTCAAAAATAATTTTTTAAAAATAAAAAAACATCATTTTGATGTATTTCTAGGCGAAAAATACTTTAAACTGCCACCACTACCACAATTCCAAACAGGCCACTTTGTCAAATATAATGAAAAATGAGATAAATAAGAAAAAAATAAAGAAGGATCTTCTTTCATAATATATATATATATATATATATATATATATATATATATATATATATATAAAGAAATCATGCACAATCATGAAAAGGAAATAAGTTATTATTTAACCATAACAGAAATCCTCATTAAAGAAGAAAATAATATAAAAAATATTCCAATGCTTTTTAGTTTTGATAGGAATCCTAACACTATAAATTAGGTTATATGATATATAATAATGACATCATAAATATATGCCAACTCGAGAGATATATAGAAAAAAAAATAGAAAAAAAAACATCAAAAAAATAAAAGAATTAAACCAAAAAATTTGCATTCTCTCTCTCCCTCTCTACCAACACTAAAACTTAGCCACTATTTAGTTAGTTTATTTGCTTTGTCAAATATAATGAAAGATAAATAAATAAGAAAAAAATAAAAATGGATCTTCTTTCATAATATATATATATATATATATATATATATATATATATATATATATATATAAGAACATGCAAAATCATGAAAAGGAAATAAGTTATTATTTAACCATAATAAAAATCCTCATTCAAGAAGCAAATAATAAAGAAAATATTCCAATGTTTTTTTTTTCTAGTTTTGATATGAACCTAACATTATAAATTAAGGCATGTGGTACACGATAAAGACATCATAAATACATTAGCCAACTCGAGAAATGCATAAAAAGAAATGATAAAAAAAAAACATGAAATAATAAAAGAATTAGACCAAACCAAAAGACTCTGCCCTATACTAAAACTTAGCCTCTATTTAGTTAGGTTTTTGCTTTGTCAAAATTGTGATACTAGTGACAATCAAATGAATGACTTGCCAACAATACCTGCTACTTGACATTCTTTGAACCACCACAACAACAATATCAACCTCAGCCACTATATGTAAGTCTTTCTTCTTGCATACTAGATCAAATCAACCCACCAAACTAGTCCATCTTTACTAGCCATCCATAGTGCCACCATCACTCCTACCAAACCACTAAAACAAACCATGTTTCCCTCTTCTCTTCCCATAAGACAAAAGCTAATAAATCATAGCAGTCTAAAATCTTAAAAGCATATTTCTGATTTGACCTAATAACATCCATCAACCAAACACCATCATCTTTGCCATACTTGGAACAATACCTCCCATTCATATATTTTTCTTGATTAAACCTGCAAGATATCCAAATAGCACCATCAACTCTGACCTCTTCCACCTACAATCAACCATAAATTCTAGGCCTAATCCATAAGAATCAACAAACAACATAGTCCATAATCTTATCCAGACACCCTAAAACTCATCATCCAAAGCAGATTGTTTGTGTGTGTGTTTTTTTTTAGGTTTAGCATCAACATGTAGAGTATATATGTTGTTGTTGCCTAGATCATCCTCACATACCCATGTGGGACAACCACACTCCACCTTTTAGTAAATCATTTTTATCAATTTTTAGTCTATCTTCATAGCTCTCTAAGGTCATTTACAAACACCTAACATATTGAGTTATTTATTTTGAATAATTTTTAACATGTTATTAGTTTTTGAATTGTTATGAATTTGTGTTTAGTATAATTGACGTGTGTGAATTTTTTTTTTTATTTTTATTTTGGCATGGCGATTGCTTTTATTTTTCATAACTCAAAATCAACTAGGAGTTGTAGTAATCCCTATTTAAGTTTCTCCTCATATTTAAGGGTAAAATGAGGTTGTATTTGTAAATATTGATGTCAACATATATATTTTCATATTTCTTATTTCTTTCAATGATTTATATTTTTTTCATAACTCAAATCAACCTAAGAGTTGTAATCTTAATTATGTTTTTCCTTAGATTTTGTGTTAAAGGTAAGAGAATGAACCTTGTATGTAAATATTGATTTTTGTGTTCTTTCTTTTGTTTAATTTGATATAGTGTATATCTTCCTCTTAACTCCAAATTGACCCAGGAATTATAAATCTTAATGAGTTCTTTCCTTAAAAGTTGTATTAAGGATAATCGAGTTTATATCCATGATTGTTGTGCATAAATCTATTTTCATGGTTTTGACCCTTTTGATAGAACAAGTTAATTTGGGTTGTCTTAAAGCAATCCCATATAAGCCCATTAAGTGCTAGTGACAACCTCCTGGTCTATTTTAAATATAATCAAAGAAGATGTGTCAAGGCTCAATTAACCATTACTAGCCCCTTAAGTCTAATACATGTGTTCTTAGGTGAGGAATGAGCTTTATGAGCTTTGTTACTAGGCTTAGATCTTAAATTACTATCTTAAGTTTTAGTAGTTGTTCTCCATTAATAACAAGTGTATATATACCAGTTTAGACTAATTATTAACATATAAGCACAATAGGTACCTCTTATCAATAGAAAAAATATGAAGTATCTTATCTTATGTAGAATGCTTTAAGGTGATTTTCATCTTTCTTTTAGCATGATAGCTTATTACCTAGAATTTTTGAAAACTAGTTAAGGTTTTTGGATATTATAAAACCAGGTGATATTTTTTTTAGCCATATCAATCCTAAATAACTCATTATGATGTCCTTTGTGATAAAATGATGACTTCACTAGAGAATTTAGTAAGGGCTAAGTAATGTTTGCTTGTATGAAAAATATTATTGTTTGTTATATTGTTTGTTTTGAGTGATTGTTTATTTTACATGATTTGTTTGATTTACTATTTTTTATGTTTATATGTTGTTTCATGAATATTGTTTATCATGCATTTATGAATAGAATATGGAGTTATGCCTGTGCACTTACTATGTATCACTTTAATTTTTATTTTTGCTTGCATATTGTTTTATATTAGCGAAAGGAATTAATGGTTTCTTAATGAGTTTTACCCTAGACTAGAACATATAAAACCTTAAAATCTCATTGAAAGCTTAATTGGTCGTGGTTAGTAACTGATATGGCATTGTCATAGTCTATAGTCTTTGCATCTTTTAGGTAATAAGTTGAGTTTTTAAGGTCTATTCACCCGAGTAACGAGGGACCCTTTGAGATAAATAAGTTAGTCATTCTAACCATATGTAATGTCTAAAATTTTCTCTTAGAGTTTCTTCATGTATTATCACATCTAATTGGTCATATTTGACCTTCTCTATGAATATTTATCTTTACACAAGTTATTTTTTTAGTTTTTATAAAAAAAAATCAGAAGTGGGGAAACAAATACAAATCATGTTTTTAAAGTTTAATTCTTCTTAAATTCCTATATCAAAATAAGAAATGAAGAGAGAACTTAAACCAAACAAAATCGTTAATATAAAATCAACTTCTTGAAGAACGAAGTGATTTAGCTAACTAGCTTGTTGAAATAAAATGTTCACTCTAAATTGCTTGGTGTAAGATCTACATGTAGAGAAACACTATCATAAAGCTCACTAAGACATTGCCTTCTTTTTGCTCTCCTATATTGGATGAAGCTACAACTTTGACAACTCTTTATCTTTGTCCTTTTTATACATCCTTATCATATGATAATTTCAAATGCATACCTAGTTGATTAAAGTTTGTCATTCATTGTTCCAACTACTTTAGGATCATTAAAAGTTCATCATGACATGCCATAAAATCCATCACATATTGTTGTTAGTGCATCCTTTTCAATCTCACAATGTTATGTATTCTTTCTTAGAGATCAAGTACTTCAAAAACCTATGTCCTTATTTCAACCTGGTTTAACCTATAAAAAGAAATGCCATACATCATCTTTCTTTCTGATTCCTATCATCAACATCTATCAACACCTTGTGAAAACACATAAGATAAGACCTCAATCGCTCAAATATTTTTAACTATCTTTTTCTAAATAGTACAACAAGCCTGCTAAGTGGGAGTATCACATAGAAGTTATGAGTCATTCCATTGATGATTTTCAAGGTTTTAAGAAACAGATAAATAAGTTGATTCAACACATATTGCTATCAATTCAATACATAAATGGTATATGTAATATAGCCATAAAGGAGTAATAAGGCATTACAAAATAAGGCTTATATGATCCTTTTCTAGCTGATGAAATGAGTTATGCACTAGATGTTCTTCCATAAAATAGAGATTCAAGCAAAATTGAAATTATGAGAAGATATCTAAAATTCTCATTCAAAAAGAAAAGAATTTAGAAATCTTTCAATATTTTTTTTTAATTTTTAACAGGAACTCTAAAACTATAAATTAGGTAAGAAGTGCACAATAAAGACATCAAAAATACATTAGCCAACTTAGAGATACTCAAGAAAAAAAAAGATGAATAAAAATAAAAGACATAAAAAAAATAAAAGAATTAACCATAAGACTTGCTCCTTCTCTGCTTACACTAAAACCTAACCCCTACCTAGTTATTTTCATTATATTGTTGAAATCTGGTGATACTAGTGGCAATTGAACTAACAATTACTTGTCAACCACGCCTACCATCCTGTATGCTTTGAGCCATCATAAACCACCACAATACCAGCATCAATCTTACCCTCCTCATATCACATTCTTTCTCCTTGCTTACCAAACCAGATCAACCATAACCATCAAATGAAATCGAACTAGCCCCTCCTTACTAACCATCCACAACACCATCACTTTTATTGAATCGCTAACAAAACCATAACCTCATTTTCTTCTTTATTTGAATAAAAAATGAGCCATAATAGCCCACGATTTGAAAGGCATAGCCCTGATTTGACCTAATATCAACTATCGATGAAACACCATCATCTTTG
>Ga0325405_1007486_pt1 | contig 10988 bp, 9 predicted proteins | sample PopdelMetagenome_21_FD_205663 | JGI IMG/M metagenome (GOLD analysis project Ga0325405, IMG submission 205663) | Populus deltoides microbial communities from Bellville, Georgia, United States - Xylem-Control-R2 | ecosystem: Host-associated > Plants > Phyllosphere > Stem > Wood/Secondary xylem...
GAGCTTGAGATATGGCTAAAATACTGAGTAGTGTTGTTGGTGGACGTGGTGGATAGACCTCAAGCTCTTGTCTTGATAAAATGTCATTGTTACCATCCGAATGTGAGCATATCATCTTCATGAAAGTTGTTTAAAATTGTCTTTTCCTTCCACTCACCAAATTTCACATCATTTGGCCTTCTAGAACTCCAGATATAGGTAAAATTCTAAGCAGTGTTTGGGCTGGATTACAGGACAGATTCTGACTTCTCTTTTGTGGCCAAACTTTGAATTTGAAAACGGCAGATTTGGGTCTTACACTATTCATTAACATTGTAGGCCTATTTCTTAGCTTTCCATCCATATAAATTAAGTTGAAATCCAAGATCTACAGCTCCATATATGACCCAATAACTGAACAGTGTTCCAATTTGAATTGAATCGGCATCTCCTTTCTAAGCTTAGCCGTTTCTTTGTCCTTTCACTTTCAATAGTTAATCACATCAATCAATCATTTGAATTGTGAGATATGCCTGCATTTAAAATAAACATTTACCATAAATTAAAGCTAACTTATATTTTCACTTTCTAAGCTTATAAAACATGCTCTAGTTAAGGAGTTATTGATACTTCAAGTGCAAAATGATGATATAAAACCTTGATAAAAATGCACTTTTAAGTACTAATCACTCGTGTTCCTCAAAATTATTGGATTGATGTTGTGACATATGCAATGTATCTCATAAATCGGATGTCATCACAAGTCCTCTCTTTCAGCACTCCTTTGCAGGCTCTAAATCAACATGTTCAAATTCCATCCCTACTATATTTAGAACCTCATGTTTTTTGATGTGTAGTGTATGTCCACCTATAGAAAACTCAGCGCACAAAACTAGATCCATGCGCAGTACGTTGTATGTTTCTTGGCTTTTATCCTCACCAAAAAGGGTATTGGTGCTACCATCCTTCTTCTCATCAAATGTATATCAACATGGATGTTACTTTCTTCGAAAAAAATATTTTTTCTGTATGAATCCATCCACTTCTAGTCTTCAGAGGGAGCAGCTGCAACATGAGAACTATAACTGGATTGATCTTCCCTAACCATCTGAGCAATCTGATTCAGGGGAAGGAGAGGAGTCCAGTACATGCATAATTGGTAGTGCAGGGGAAGGAAACACAGAGCCCAATTCCGATTCACATAACAATAGTGTTGTAGGGGAAGGAAACACGGAGTCCAGTCCATGTAACAATTCACATAACAGCAGTGTTGCAGGGGCAGGGTATATATAAAAACAACATGATAGTCAAGATGAAGCAGCCCCTTCCTCTCCACATATCAATGTTCAAGATCGACCAGATATTCATAAGGTAAGTAACACTGAGAGCCCTTCCTCTTCCCCTTTATTACCTGCTCCATATTACTCTCTTCCTCCTAGGCAGAATCGTGGGAAGGCACCTGACAAGTACTCTCCAAATGGAAAAGTAAGATATGCAATCATACAATATGTCTCTACACACAAATTGCCACCACAACATCAAGCCTTCGTAAAAGAGATGGAGAATATAAAAATACCTACAAAGGTTGAGGAAGCCTTAAAGAACCCAAAATGGGCAAAGGCAGTGGAGGCTGAAATGCATGCACTACAAAGAAATGGCACATGGAGTACTGTATCACTCCCTTTAAGAAAAAAAAAACCAGTGGGTTGCAAATGGATATTCACCCTCAAACATAGAGCATATGGGATAATTGATTGATACAAGGCAAGGCTTGTAGCAAAGGGGTATACACAATCATTTGGCATTGACTATCAGGAAACTTTTGCCCCAGTTGCAAAGATGAACACCATCAGAGTCTTGTTGTCTTTAGCAACAAATTTCAATTGGCCTTTGAAGCAATTTGAGGTGAAAAACACATTTCTCCATGGAGATTTGGAAGAAGAAGTGTACAAGCAACTCCCACCTGGTTTAATGGTCCGCAATCTAGCGGAAAAGTGTGTAAATTACAGAAAGCATTGTATGGCCTAAAGCAGTCACCAAGAGCATGGTTTGGGAGATTTACAGATACTATAAGACGAATTGGCTATCACCAAGGTAACTCATATCACACTTTATTCATTAAACATAAGAATGATAGAGTTACACTGCTCATTATTATGTGGATGATATTATTGTAACTGGTAATGACATAGACAAAATACAAAGACTACAAAAATGTTTGTCTACGGAATTTGAAATGAAAGATTTAGGAGGGTTGAAATATTTTTTTGGTATTGAAGTTACAAGGACCAATGATGGTATATACCTATCACAATGAAAGTATATACCTATCACAATGAAGTTGCAAGGACCAATGATGGTATATACCTATCACAATGAAAGTATATACTGGATTTATTATCCGAAACCGGTATGCTGGAATGTAAACCAGTAGAGTCTCTTATTGTTTAGAATCATCGTCTGGCCATTCACCCAGATCAGGTACCAACAAACAAGGAATGATACCAACGACTAGTAGGGAGATTAATGTATTTGTCTCACACACGCCCAGACATTGCCTATGTTGTTAGTATGGTAAGTCAGTTTATACATGCTTCAAATGTCATATGACAGCTACAATGAGAATTCTGAGTTATCTAAAAAGGGCTCTATGGAAAGGGCTGACTTTTAAGAGATATAGACATATGGAGGTGAAGGGATTTATCGATGCATATTGGGTAGGGGATCTCACTGATCGGAGATCCACCTCTAGCTATTTTACATTTGTTACAGGAAATCTTGTCATGTGACGAAGCAAAAACAAAATGTGACAGCAAGGTCCTCAACAAAAGCAGAATATAGAAGTATGGTACATGGAATAAGTGAATTGTTATGGCTTAGGACCTTACTTACTGAAATAGGTTATGAACCAAAAGAACCTATGTTACTATACTATGACAATCAGGCAGCACGGGAGATAGCTAATAATTCAGTCCAGCATGATCGAACTAATCACATTGAGGTAGATCGACACTTCATCAAGGAAAAGTTACTTTTGAAGTTAGTGGAAATCCCTTTCGTTCAATCAAGCGAGCAGTTGGTAGATATTCTGACTCATACAGTTTCTACTAAAGTTCTTCATAAGTCTCTAGACAAGTGAGGTTTAGAAGATATCTTCGCACCAACTTGAAGGGAAGTGTTAACGTGTAATTAGAAAATTAGAGATTATCTTTGTATATAGGAAAGATATACACTATAGGAATCCTAAAATATATACATTGATGTATTCCATAAAATAGGAAATGTAAGCTCCACATAATTCTACCTATAAAAGGTATTCCTCAAGGAGAGAAGAATAAGAAACACAATTAAAATAAACCTCTAAACCTTAAAATTTATCAAAACTTCCCAAACAATGTCGAAATAAAAAAAAAATTAAACTAACACTTTTTAACACTAAATTTAAGTTTGGACTAAAATCTTTATATAATAAAACCATAAATAATAATAAAAAATCAAGTTAAAGGAATCTTCTCTACTCTTCTAACGGTAAAACAAGTTCTTGTAAAAACAAGGATGTTGAAATTCATTTCCACCACCACCACTTACCTAAAATATACCATTTCCATGGTTTGTTCAATTGCATTTCATGTCATTATCTTCCAGAAAATCCCTCTCTTCTCTCCAATTTGATAACTATTAAGATCTACCCTCTTTAGTCTAGGAATTTCAGGAAGCCAATCTCTCTCTCTCTCTCTCTCTCTCTCTCTCTCTCTCTCTCTCTCTCTCTCTCTCTCTCTCTCTCTCTCTCTCTCTCTCTCTCTCTCTCTCTCTGAGATTTATAAATTTCACATATTCATCTCCTTGTACATAAATTAAGATGGGTATAATTTGTGTCCTCATTCTTCGATAGGTATATGAGCCTGGGAGTTTTACAAGGTTGTTTATGTATGGTTTTCTCTAGGGCTGGGAGAATTAGAATGGGTTTTGCAAGTTATTGTTTTTAAATGGATTGTGTCAACAACTCCTAGATGATTATTTGTGTTCTTGTTTTTTTTTAATTAATTTGGATGTCCGAGCTAACTTGTGTGTACCTCAACTAATCCCACGAGCCCTGAAGTTAATGACCATGTAAGTTTCTAGTAACCCTGAAAAGATTCGAACTCGTGACCAGTATTCTCGTTCTCTTATACATACAAATGTGTATTGTTTTTATGTAATTTTGTCACTGGTAAATAATACTCTTCTTTATTGGTATGTTTTTTATTTGTCACTGTTATGTTTATTACTTATCTTAATTCATCCATCCATCCATGCAATGGTCACGAGTTTGATAATACACTGCAAACCTATAATATTTTCCTTATAAGGCTATTTTGGTTATTATATGGATTATAATGGCAAACTTGTGTGTTTGTTGATTAAGTTTGTGTGTTCTTACTTAATATATAAAGTATTATAAACTATATAAATAGTAAGATATAAAGCATAATTTCTAAAAAGATAGAAGCAAAGTGTTGCCACTCTTAAATATCGCAAGAGTTAAGAGTATTTTTTCTTAAAACAAAATCCATAAAGATTGTTATAACTCAATTTCTATAAAAGCCATTTTTGAAGTCCACTTGCTTAATCATTGATAACAAATTGAAGAAAATAAAAAGGCCGAGCATTTATAATTAGTGAGAAATAATCACAAAATCTTTTTCAAGAAATTGAGTAATCCCAACCCCAAATCCAAATCCCATTTGATGTAAAAGTAAAATAATGAAATATAATGGGTGGCTATTTTCCTCGAATGAGAAGAGAGTAATGGTGGGAGCTTGGTTAGTGGATAAAAGGATGGTAGTGGTGGTGGTATTGTTAGTGTTAGAAAATTGATGGACATTCAAAGATATTGATTAGTTTTAGAATTTTACTTGATAAATTTTTTTTTAAAATATACTTGACATTTAAAATGAATATTCATAAGAAAAGGAAAATGTATTTTTTAGTCAAAACTCTCATTTTTTATTCATGTGCTTTTTTATGTTTTGGCCAAAAAGAATATCCTTTTTATTAATAACATGATTTATTTAATAAAAACTAAAAGCAATTAAAATAAATATGCATAAAAATTTCAATATTTTTAATTAAAGAGGAATATATATATATATATATATATATATATATATATATTTTAATTAAAGTTAAAGAGACAAAAATTATAATAATAATTAAACATGTTATTCTTGTCAAATATTAATAAGCCAATTCTTTTAAAAAATTGCATATTAGATTAATATAGAGTTATTTATAAAGTAATTGTTAATATTACCATTAAAAAACGTGTATCTTATTCGAAAACTACGACATAATTGGATTTTTAAAATTAAATAAAAAAAAAAGTTAAGAGCCATTTAAAAAAAAAGCCTTGCATCTTTGGGTCTTGTAGGATGGGTCTGTGCACTAAGCTAAAATTATGATATCTGTTTATGTCAATATTTTATGAACCCATTAAGTTACACACATTGAGAATCATTGGCAATCAAGTTGGATGTAAGTGTAAATACATTTTAGAAATTAAGGAGGAAAATATAATAAATATAAGGGATTACTATTTTAGATATAGAAAAATCAAGTAGAGACTTGATTGCATAAATTTATAAACATATCCTAATGTGGTGTTTTTCAAAGGAAAAAGTAATATTTAGCCATTGAAATGATTATCGAGTTTTTCTATAAATATACTATGCCTTATACTTTTCTTCATATATTCTGTATACATTAAAGACATTTAAAAACAGGTAGAATAGAGAAGAACGAACAAGAGTTGGTATTCAAGATATAGCAATTCTTTTCTTTTAAAAAGGTTTACAAGATTTTTTATGTAGTTGTTTGTGTGGATTAAAGTTAGAAACTAAACAATTGAATAACTTACGGTTAGTAAAAATTCGTTCTTAAAGAGTTGATCAAATATTTTTTTTTTAATTTTTAGGTAATCAATCAAAATTGATTTTCTTGAATTTCAATTTTTAAGTTGCTTAGGTGTGGATCTACATCTACAATTTTTAAGTCAATTTATAGTTCTTAGTTGATTGAAAAAATAAATAGGTCTCATCAAATAAGGAAAAAAAAGAGGAAATATATGGCATGTTGTGATCAAATTATTAATATAGGGTTTAATATGACTCAAATTCAAGAAGTACAACACCAACAATGATTTTTTTGCCACATTTATGTTATCTTGCCCCAATTTCGCTGTAAGAAAAGGAGTTATTGTTTCTATCCTGCCGTAAAAAAATATATGATTTAAAAAAAATGCTAAATGACACAAATCCTTGTCATATGAATCGAACAACAAATAAATACGTTGAAAAAGATTAAAAAATATTACCTCAATGGATCAAGAAGATAGTAAAAGCAAACAATAAGCAGAAGGCAATGATGGACTTTTTTTTTTTTTTTTATTCAAGAAAACTTCATTCTTAAAAAGCAAACATTGTGAATTTAGGTGAGCGAATAAAATCCTAACTGTTCCAAACTTTTACAAGAGATACACATCCTGACTCGAACTCAAAACTTACTATGCAGATCTTAAATCTTTTACCATCATCCTATGCAAGACTCAATGATAAATGTTTATATATAAATACCGTATTGGTAAGAAAATATATATACTTCCTGGCGCTTCTGGTTTCTAAAATCTAGTAAAAAATGTAAGAAATTCTAATTACAATCGTTTGTGTTTAATTTTGTTCAAACTACATGATTACTATGATCTATTATTATAATTATAGACAATTTGATATGATCATTAAATAAATAAATAAATAAAATGTGTAAAGTAATATATTACAAAGATTATTTAATATATTTACTTGTTAAAACATTTAAAATATAAAAAGTACAATTGAAAATGTATTTGACAAGGTCCATCAAATAATTTGTGGTATGTATAGTCTGAAAACTCAAGCCTTGATTTTTGCACTAAAAAATAACATGTTATTAATATATTATTTATTCTAAAAAATTTAAAGTGAACAATATATCATTTATTTATTTTTGTATATTAAAAAAATACCTCGCCTTGTTAAGTAAACCTAAGCTTTATTTAAAAAAATACAATAAATTTATCTTTAAATAAATAAAGATAAATTTATTAAAATAATATTTAAACAACTATCCAATTATATCATAATTTTTAAGAACATTGTAGCTTTTTTTATAAACAATTATCTCATGGTAATTATATTTTAACAATTATCATATGATTAATTATATATTAACCCAATATATAGATATTTTTTAAATGATTCTCTTTAATATACAATAAGAATAGAATATCTATATTTTATATTTTATTATAATTCTTTTTATATAGTTTACTAGACTTATCCTTAGATTTATCCGTAAAAGTGAGTAAAGAATACATTTTTTTCTCTTTAATTCAAGTTATTAAATTTTTTACAAGTGTTTTTTAATTACCATTATTTTTTTTTCAATAAACCATGTTGTTGATAAAAAAAGAAAAAGAGATATGTTATTGTCAAAACAAAAGAAATTACATGAATAAATATAAGAAATTACAATTGTTACTAATATATATAAGAACAAAGAAATTTTTTTTTTATTTATTTGGAGCCACAACTAGCTAGAAACGTAAACCATGACTATAAATTTATTTTATTTGTTGGTGGAGGAGAGAGGACAAAAAAACCATGACTAGAAACGCAAACCTACTGCAGAAGAAAGGTTGGTTCGATTTACCAGTGCAACTAGAAAATTATAACCATGTTGAGAAAGAAAAAACAAAAGGGGAGAGAAATAACCAGGAAAAAACAGTAATAATTGCAGTTGCGAAACGATGGTATGTTACACAAATGATTTGGAAAAGACTTGAAACTCACTCGAGCAAAAACAATCAAAATTCAACAAGAAACACTTGTAAAATTATATTCGGCTCTTCTCAATGATCTGAGCAGTTGCAACATCGCAAATTGCAGCAATCATAATAATAAACAAAAGCCAGCCAGAGAAATCTTCCCAGCGCATGCAAAGTGGCGTCCAAGAAAATCCATGACCTGTTTTCAGAAGAATAAACACATGCGATCCAATGGATTCAAAACAATAATAATAATAATAATAATAATCAAATTCAAAAGCAAAGTTGAAGAAAGAGATCAAATTCATCACCTGTTTATATAAAAATAAAACAGAAAAAATCAAAAGCCACTTCCGAACCAGACCAGAGAAAGGCCTGCTCCGAGGCCTTTGTCAAGGAATAAAGCATGCAAACCCATCAATTCCATACGAAGAAGAAGAAGAAGATGTACGTCTCTTAAAGGCTTTTTATACTGAGGAACTGGGCATAAGCAGCGGTGGAATATAGGAGAAATAAATCCTCGCACAACAACAAGGCATTGAAACAGAAAACAAAGGGACAATGGCATGAACCCCTCAATCGTTATAAAAGAACAAACACACAAACAACAAACTAAATTGAAGAAAAAGACTTACATGGCTCGACCTCGCTCCTAGCAAGAACCAAGCGCGATTAGAGCAGAAACTAGAAATGGAATTTTATAGTCCAGATCAAGATAGAACCCAACTCAATAGACGCTAACAGCTCTCCCAATGATGAACAGGACCAAGTGCATTAAATGCTCACTAATGGTTGTCGAGGCTAACAATCTTCCACTTGAGCCAATACAAAAAGCCCAAACTAGTTGCGGTCAAAGCCATGCATGCCTAACAAAAGTCGATTCATCTCCTCGTCCATACATGCCACCAAAAAACGACCCACAAACGTCATGTCACAGGGAAGCCGATCGTTCAATAAAAAGCAATCACCGTTATTATTTGAATCCACAGTCCATTTGAGTTTGAGTCCACAGTCAAAAACCCATGAGCATTGGTTTCTTTTGTCATGTGATGATTTATGAAGCAAACAACACCACACAGCATGAGAACAAGTTGAACAAAACTTTTCATAAAAATAAAAAAAACAATGCTTGATATCCACAATAAAGTACTCTTGATTCACAGTATTTCCATGAGCTCTATTAGGGTTTTTTTATATATATAATTAATGGTTGTTAAATCAAGTCAATAACCTAGGACTTCAAGGGAAATCTTTTTGTGTTTGTTAAAAAAATTTAAATTTTATTTATTTTTTTCTTTGCTTCAAATTAATATTTTTTGGTGTTTTTAGATTAATTTAATGTACTGATATCAAAAATAATTTTTAAAAAATCAAAAATAAATTATTTTAATACATTTATGAGTGAAAAACATTTTAAAAAACAATCACAATCACACTCTCAAACAGATAATAAAACTTTTACATAACAAACTAATAGTACAAGAAAACCATGACCTGCACTAAGTATCCAAATTTGTATCTCTTAAGGTATGTTTGAGTCTATTAAGTTACATGTTAATCAAGACTAAGTTGGGACAACCTCTCACCTTCTTTGTTGGTGTTTTCTATTCCCTTTCCTTCTATCCTCTTTGAATGATATTAAATGTGCACCATCTTACATGTCAATGTAATATATTCATATGAATTTAATAAATTCACTACAAGATTTTACAGTTTTACCAACGAACATATTCCGTCGGTGTGTGATTAGCAGTTCGTCGGTGATTTTTTTACCGACATCATCACCGACGGATTACGTCCGTCGGCTTTACTTTCATCGGTGATTCCCCATTCCGTCGCTATATCGGTCGGCAAAACAAAAAAATCATTTGCCGATGGTTTTACATACGGAATTTACGCGCCAAAAAAAAAGATTCCCGCTTGAAATATACCGACGGATATTTAGTCCGTCGGTGATATCGTGATTTACCGACGGCGACTCACCGTCTGTAAATCTATTGGTGAGTTTATGAAATACCGACCGAATATATCTGTTTGTAAATTCATCGATAAGTTTAGTAGCTACTGTTAAATGCTGATGGATTAAGTCCGTCGGTAAGGCTGTAGGTGAGTGTTTAAAATACCGACTGAATGAATTCGTCGGTAAAACCCTTGGTAATAGTTTTTTTCTAAATTTGTTTTTAAAAAATTATTTAGAATATATAATATAAAACTATATAAATTAATTGTAATACAAACCAATTATGCAAATAAAATTTATATTAAACATAAAAAAAAAAAATCAAAGTTAAATAATATTCATTACAAACTGAATATGTTTTAAAAAAATATATTAAATGAAGTTTTAAAGGTAAATAATATTTATTACAAATTAATATAAAGGTGGAGCTAGAAGAGGAGGAGGAGATCCTGGAGGAGGAGGCTGGTGGTTATACGGCCAAAAAGGATTAGGCGTACATGTTCCACTATGTGTTGCCATGTTCATGACCATTTCGCGAAGCTGTTCACAAGCTATTTTTTTGTTGTTCATAAGTCGTTTTTTGTTGTTCATACTCCGCTTTTTGTTGTGCTTGAGATACTTTGATTTGCTCAGACTCCGCTCTTTGTTGTGCATGAGACGCTTTGAGTTGTGCGTACTCTGCTGATAGGTGGTCATATTTGTCGGTTAGTTGAGCCGTGTGTTGCTGCAAGGCCACGAACTCCTTAGATTGGGAGCTCGATATTGATTGGGAGCTCCCAAAGGTTGAAACATTACGGGTCGACCGCAAGTTGTCGGCCGTAGTGTTGGAGAGCCCGTAAACCTGATTTTTATCGGGTCCACCTGACGATCCAACCTCCATCCACAAATCCGGATCGAATTCTAGATAGGTCAAAATATCGTCTTCGTATCTCTCCCTCAACCAATTATTATAGGTCTCTTGAAAATAAAAAAAAAGTAATCATCATATTCAATTCAATAAACATAATAACTTACATAATAACTTACAAAATAAAATGGTCGAACAAACATACCATGAAATATTAAGCACGATTATCAACGAACTGTTGCGCTCCCTTTTGACGGTCTTGACTCCGCACGTGCGTCTCCACAAACAGCTCCATCGGGCTCGGCTCACGTCCAAGAGAAGCAGCCTACAATGAAAAAAGATATATTAACAACTTAATTTAA
>Ga0325405_1007491_pt1 | contig 10981 bp, 5 predicted proteins | sample PopdelMetagenome_21_FD_205663 | JGI IMG/M metagenome (GOLD analysis project Ga0325405, IMG submission 205663) | Populus deltoides microbial communities from Bellville, Georgia, United States - Xylem-Control-R2 | ecosystem: Host-associated > Plants > Phyllosphere > Stem > Wood/Secondary xylem...
TGTAATGCTTAAGTTTTGCTTATATTAATTTCTTGCTTATGCTTTTCATTTCATTTCCTTGTTTATTTATGTTTCTTTCTTTCATTATGTGTTGCTAAGTTAATTATGTCAAGGTGAAAAGGGTACACTAATGGTGTAAGAATAAGTATAATATAAATTTAACATGGACCTTAATGTTGGATACTAACATGCTTTATATTTGTTATCTTGTTCACTTTTAATACTTTGCTTGTTAAATGGTTAATCTAGATTTATGTTGTATAACACTTGGTACAACAAATACTTGGCACTTTCATAGCCCATACTGTATGGTATAACCGACGCCTGAGCTATGAAAGGAACTTGATTTGTTGTTAACATAAGTTATAATCATGAATGCCTGACAACATTTACAAGTATTAGCATTATTCGAATAAGATAACTAATGTAATCATGTTAACAATTTATAATCTGATTGGAACCTCCTTTGTGTGTGGTTTCCAATTGAATAATAAAATTTTATACTATACTTGTTTGAAATACCATTAGTGGATCCTCTAACCTTGACATGTGTTGTTATCATTGTTGCATCTTTACGTTAATCTTCCATCTCAAAGTTCTCATCAACTTCTTCTTCTTCTTTATTATTATTATTATTATTATTATTATTATTATTATTACTATTATTATTGTTGTTATTGTGTTGCTGTTAACTATAATTTATACAATTAACCTCCTTGTGGTTCGACCCCGGTCTTGCCGGGTTATTTATTACTTCGACACTCCTGCACTTGGGAGAAGACATCAATCTTTTGGTCGTGTCAAATAAGTATAATATGAACTTAACATGGACTTCAATGCTTAAATCCTAAACAATTTGCTATTAACATGTCTTATCTTTTTTATCTTATGAATCCTTAATACCTTGCTTGTTAAATGGTTAATCTAGATTTGTGTTGTACAACACTTGGTACATCAAATACTTGATCCTTCATAGTTTTCGGCCAACATCGTTATTATGAGAGGAACTTGATTTGTTGTCAACATAAGTTAGCATCATGAATGCTTGATAAAATTTGTAAGTATGATATTATGTAAATAAGATGATTAATATGATCATGTTGATAATTTATAAAGAGTTTATATTTTACTTATCTCTAATACTATTAGTGAACCCTCTAACCTCGACATTTGTTTTTATCATTGTTTAATCTTCTTTAATAATCTTATATCTCAAAGTCCTCTTTAAATCATCATCATCATCATTGTTGTTGTTGTTGTTGTTGTTGTTGTTGTTCTTATTATTGTTATTGTTATTATTATTATTATTATTATTATTATTATTATTATAATTTATATAGTTCACCTCCCTGTGGTTCGACCCTGGTCTTGCCGGGTTATTTATTACTGTGATACTCTTGCACTTGGGATAAGATATCAACTCTTTGATCGTGTTAGTGAACGTGCTGGCGCCATATTTAAATGAAACGGCGTGTTTTGTCCAAAACAACGCCGTTTCATGTTAAAAAAAAGAATAGAATAGTGTCGTTTTGAGCGACACTGTTCCTCCTCTTTCTTCCTCTAGACGTGTAGCATGGGAAGATAGAAGCTTTTGCTTTTTCTTTTTTACTCCTTCTTGCCGCGTGCTATGCCAAAGCCCGAAGCCCCACGCCTCATCATAATGAAACCAGCGAAGTCACGCCCTACAATCCACACCCATTGGCCACCTCGCCGGGCGCCGTGATAGGGCAGGAAGGCACCGCTCCTCATGCACAGCGATAGGGGAGCGATAGGAACGCCCGAGCTCCCCCTTGCCCTATAAATACTGCTCTCAACACCAGCACATGGAGCCGAAAGAAAGAGAGGATGAAGAGAATAGAAAAGAGAGAAAACGAAATAGAGAGAGGAAGGAAAGAATACAGGGAAGCTTGAAACAGGGGAGGGAATTTAAGAGAAAAATAAATAGGGAGTACAAAGGGAGATACCACTTGACAACGAAAAAAGAGAGAGAAAAAAACGAAACACTAGAGGAGAGGGGAAGAGCAGGAAACTCTCTCTCCGCCGCTTGAAACAGCAGCACCGCTGTTTGGAGCTACTGTCCGTGAGCCACGACACAAATCCTTAAAAAGTTTTGTTGATTTTCCTACATATTTTTTTTTATCAAAATTGCTTAATATTGGTTTGTATTTTTATACCGTAAAGATACAAATCCAGTATTAAAATATCTGGCTTTCGTCTAAACATTACAAAAAAATCTGTAAAACAATAAAAAATATTTTTTTTTCATGCATACTGCCAAGTCTCCTCTTGCATGCAAAACGAATATCATTCTGCATGCAGGAGGATGGGAGGGGGAAAATAATTCCCCCCCTCCCCCCCCCCTTTTTTTTTTAATCTTTTCTAGGCCAGGCTGGTTCTGGCCTAGCCCTTATGTGTTTTTCTTTTCTGGGCCAGGCCGGTTCTGGCCCAGCCCTGATGTCTAGGCTGGGTCGGCCCAGACTTAAAAACAGAGAGACTGTTGGGTCAAGATTGGCGCAACCCCTTTTGGGCCGAGTTCGGCCCAGCCCACATAGTTATAATATATATATATAATTTTTGAAAAATCCTTAAAAAGTTTTGTTGATTTTCCTGCATTTTTTTAAATCAAAATTGCTTAATACTGGTTTGTATTTTTGTACCGTAAAGATACAAATCTAGTATTAAAATATCTGGCTTTCGTCAAAACATTGCAAAAAAAATTGTTAAACAAAAAAAAAATATTTTGTTTTTCATGCATACGGATAAGTCTCTCAAAGATAAAAAAAAATCATCACATCGTATTTTCATACAAAAAAAATCATTTTTTTTATACATAAAACACAAAAAAATTCAAAAAGGTTTTAGCATGCACTTTGACTTTAATAACAAGTTTGTTAGAGCCATGAGAGCTAAGCCAATGTTTTAAAAATTCTAAAAAAATATTTTTGTCTTCTTTTAGTATCTGGGATTACGAATTTATATAAAAAACGTATTCCTGATATTAAAAATATAGTTTTTATATAGACATTAAAACGACTAGGTTTTTACCCGATAAGATAAAGACATCTTTACTGAGGAGGACTTTTCTTGAACGATAGACAGACCAATAATTAAAAATATAATAACACTTAGCGTTTTATTAGACAATCAAACAATGCAGCTTAATTACCTTAGGTAAGGCGTATTTGGGGTGCTAATACCTTACCTTTACGCAAGCAGTCCCCGTACCCGATCTCTGAGACCAGTTAGGGTTTCTAGTGACCAAAATAGTAGGTGGCGACTCCCATTCTATTTTTCACCGATAAAAAACAAGAATTTCTTGTCTCCCCATATTTGCCAGATAAATACATTTAGATCGAAGTGGAATATTTGCCACGACGCTGCACACGTGCGACATTATTGAAGTGTTTTTTATCATCCATCTTGTCAAAATAGGTAGATCGACCTTCAATTTTTTTCATTTGAGCTAATTTATTTTTTATTAATTAAAAAGATACATTTATTATTTTTATTTCAAATCATTTAAATTTTTTCTTACATTCATTCTAGTTGCTTTTAGTTTTTATTGGGTAAACAACATAGATGGAAAAAATATACCTTTTTGGTTAGCAAAATATATTAATAAAAAAACTATAATATAAAATTGTTATATTTAAATAAAATTTCAAGTATTACTATTATATTAAAAATATTTAATGCATATAATTAGATAAAAAGCTTCACATGACACATGAAATTAGATATCTTAATTTGCATCCATCTCTTAATTTTTCAACATGGTTTTTAGTTAGTGTTAATAATTCCATTTAATATTTATTTATATATGTAATTCAATATTTATTTTTTTAAAAGCATTTATTAACTTTTCATTTCCCAATTAAAGGTTTTTTTATACTAGAAAACGTGTTGATTACACCTCTCTATCGTTTTTGTTTTCTTTTGCATTAAAAAAAATGTTATGTTATATGACATGCAATGGAAATGCGAGTAAACTAACTAAGGAATAATAAATTGTATGATAAAAAAAAAATGAAGTTCTCTTTTATAATTTGATCGTAAATAATACTCTGTGTTTTTGTTATAGTGTGGTTTTTGTATTCATTGAAAATCCAAGCGACGCCGTTCAACTTTCAGTGGGGATCTCAGGATTAAAAGGTTGAATAACTCTTGTCATGAGCTGCATCCCCAGATCTTAGGTGGGTACAATGGATTTTTGATGTATTTTAGAGTATAGGTGTTTTCAATACTTGAAAATATATTAAAATAATATATATTTTTTATTTTTTTTAAATTATTCTTAATATTAACACATCAAAACAATTTAAAAACATAAAAAAATTAATTTTAAATAAAAAAATCAAATTTTATTTAGTTTATACCAAATAAAGGCTTCTTAGGATAAACTTTGCACCCACGCTTGTCATGTTTAAAATGACCTGACCTTGCCTCAGAACCACTCAACAACAACACCCTCCCTTGTTAGTGTTCATGGAAAACGTGCAATGAATTTTCCAAAATGCCAAGATTTTCTTCAGTCCATTTCTGTGTACGTGGCTGGTGAGTATTAAAACACCATTTGATATTCTTGTAGCCTCTGCTTTTTGGGAGGTGGGTCACGAAACCAAACGGTATTAGCTGCGCGCTTCACCGACAGTGGAGGGACAGATCGGTGGAGGTTTGTGTTTTCGATCTTCGTTTGGAAAGAATGAACAGAAGGAAAGAAGCTTGCTCCAGCATTGATGGTTTTAGGGCAAAATAAAAATGGGGTTGTAGCAAGAAAAGAAAGAAGAGAACAGTTTGAGGAAGGAAATTGGAGTTCTAGTTCATCAATTATACATTGATTTGCAACTGAAGCAAGAAAAAAAATTGTGAGGTTGTGAGGACCGTAATTGATAGTGGTTACTGGAAAAGTTTCGGTGGTGAGAGAGAGGTGAAATGCATGAAGGAACAGTTTAGGAAAATGTTGAAACTGGGCGTTATTGATCTACAACAACCTTCCACCATTAATTTGTTGGGTTTTTTTGTGACCGTTGGGAAATTGAAAGAGGGATAGAGAACAGTTGGGAAATCAATTGTAAAATTATCGGTTATGAGAGAGATGAGAAACGCAAGAAAAATAATGTGCAATTGCTTTTCATTTTTTGCAATTAAACCGCAGTTTTAACTGGGACCCATATAAAAACAAACTGTGATTCATGGTTAACCAAACATGTGTGACACTGTTTTTTTTTCAACCACAGCCGCACTAGCATATCCAAACACCATCATAAGAGCCCCCTAATGCCCTAAGTGATGCATAATCAAATTCATTGCCCTAAGTTACAGTCCATATATCATGGCATCATCCTCGTCGTCTCCACTAAGATTTTCAGTCAAACGTCGTGAGCCACAGCTGATTGTGCCATCAAAACCAACACCTCATGAAATAAAACAACTCTCAGATATAGATGACCAGCAAGGTCTTCGTTTCCATTTGCCTTTTGTAATGTTCTATCGTAGCCATCCTTCCATGAAAAGAGAAGACCCTGTGAAGGTTATCAAAGAAGCATTAGGCAAAGCACTTGTGTTTTACTACCCCTTTGCCGGTAGGATTATAGAAGGGCCTCGTAGCAAACTTCTAGTTGATTGTACCGGCGAAGGGATCTTGTTTGTTGAAGCTGATGCAGATGTAACGATTGACCAACTAGGTGACTCCATAAAACCTCCTTGTTCTTATATTGAAGAATTCCTGCATGATGTTCCTGGATCTTCAGGTGTTCTTGGATGCCCGTTGCTAGCTGTTGATTCAGGTATTTATAATTAACTTCAAGTTTTGTATATGGTTCTAATTAATTACTTCAACTAATTAGCTTTACATCTACTCTTTTTTTTCTTCTTTTTTTGGTGCAGGTGACTCGTTTGGCTTGTGGGGGATTCATCTTTGCAAGACGCCTAAACCACACTATGAGTGATTCACTTGGGCTGTCAAAATTCTTGAACACAGTTGGAGAATTGGCACTAGGAGCAAGCACACCATCCCTATTGCCTGTGTGGGAAAGAGAGATCTTTAATGCAAGAAACCCAACTCGAGTGACTTGTGTGCACCATGAGTACGAGCAGCTAACACACACAGAAGCCTCCATAGTCATGACTTTGCGGGAGCATGAGAAAGATATGGCCCATCGCTCTTTCTTTTTTGGCCCTAGTGAATTGATATCAATAAGAAAGCACATTCCACCCCACCTTCAAAAATGCTCAAAGTTTGAGGTGCTGGCTTCATTTTTATGGAGATCTCGGACAATTGCTCTTCAACTCGACCCCAATGAGGTTGTTCGTTTATCAGTCATGATCAACGTACGTGGAAGGCAAGGCCTAAAAGTTCCTAGTGGATACTATGGCAATGCTTTTGCTTACCCAACTGCCATTTCAAAGGCTGGACTCTTGTGTCAGAGCCCAGTGGGATATGCACTTGAGCTAGTGACGAGACTGAAGACCCAGATGAATGAAGAATACATTAAATCAGCTGCAGACCTTATGGTGTTAAAAGGGAGACCACATTATACAACAGTTTGGAGCTTCCTTATTGCTGATGTCACTCGTCTTGGACTTGGAGATACAGATTTTGGATGGAGAAAGGCTGTTTACGGGGGTCTAATTGGAGCTCGACCTTGTGCTAGCTACCATGTCAGTGGATTCAAAAATGGTTATGGGGAGGAGGGTATCTTAGTACCCATGTTGCTGCCATTGCCAATCATGAATAGATTTCAACAAGAGCTCCTGAGCAATGGCATTGAGTACCCAAGAAAAATCGCCCCTGGGCTTTAGAATCCAAAATAGGTGTTAAGAAGAAAATCAAATACCTTCCGTTTGGCTTTCTAAAATGATGTTTTAGAGCTTCAACTATAAAATTAAGATCTTAGTTTTTATCTTATTCTCTTTTGTGATATTGTACTAAAGAGAATGCAAAATGCAAAATGTTATATATGTTTTTTTCTCCTTTAGTATTCTATACTTATTTGATATCTAAATATATATACTTATTATTTTTATATTTTGATTTAGAATGCAAATTGAGATGTTAATGGTAAAACAAAGTTAATTGGATGGTTCTGAACAGTTTCGACACTGCTTCGTAATCTAGGTATAAATCTTTCATTTGAACTCTGATTGAGATGATTAGAAATGCTATGAAACCTTAAGGAACATCTCAATAGCTTTTATGTTTTGATTTTTGAGAGATACTGATTGCATCAAGGTTGAAATTAGGCATAAAGCCACTGCACGTGTACTACTAACATGCTAGAGCATTTTTTGACATGTAAATTTAATATGATATGATTTATTTTCAAAAGCTTCCAGACTTGATGCGTGAATTCCAGCAGAAGACATAACTTTCCTTATTATATTAGAGCTCTATTTTATTATTTAATAATTTCATTAAATATTTAGATTTGATGGTTATTATTGGAGATATGTTGAAAATATTTTTAAGAGATTTTGTAGGCTTCTAAAGAGGGAAAAAACATGTAAAAGAAGAAAATAGAGATCATACCTCTCTCTTCTCCATTCTTTCTTCCTCTTCTCTTCCATATTTCCTTTTTCTCCTTTATGATTTTTATGATTGTACTGTGTAACTAAATTTGATTTGGTCGAAGGAAACTGAAGCCTCAAAATCAATAAAATTGTGAAATTTAATTTATTTTCAGCGTTCAATTTTTGCTTTGAGTATAAATATTCTTTGGTGTCTATTTTTCATGATTATCTCATTTAATTACTAGGAGCCCTGCTAATTTATTATTCGTTGCAATCTACTACTAGGTTAGATATCAAATCTATAATTATTTGATCTCTCAAATCTGTGAAGCAACTAAGATTAAATGATTTGTTGCATCAGAAATCAGTAAATATTATGAAGAGTATTCGACTAAATTAAATGCAACTGCTTGTGCTTGTGTTGTTTAGCTTCATTAATCTATCCAAGGTTTAAGGCTCCTACTATATTAAATTTTAACATTTGTCTTGAGTTTAGTAGTTAGGGTTAATTATATTGCTTGTTTTCTAATTGACTACAACTAAGGAGAGATAAAAAAAATAGTTCAAATGGTGAACATTCAAAGTTTGAATTGATACACACACACACATCAATGATCAATTGTAAAAGACTCGATGATGGATGTTGACTTAGACCAAAGTTTGTTTTTTTGATTGATTTTGATAATTTAATTTGAGTGTTTCTTAGTTTTTTTCTTAAAACTGTTTTTGTTATTATCAAACCCCACATTTCATCTTGATTAATGGACATAAAACTAGGGTAAATACTCTCCGTGAAAATGATTCTTACTTGCACTACTACATATATTTTTAAGAGGTAAGGTTTTATTTTTGGTTGTCTGCGACCACAAACCATGTATTATTCCCATTGTTTTTATCATTTTCCCTCTCAATAAGATTTTTGATGTTGCAACTAAAATGAATGGCGATATCTAATCGATAAGGATGGTTAATTGGTTAAAAAATTGGATAATAAATTTTGTTTAGAGCATGACTCAAGTCTTACCTCCCACAAGTATTCAAGAACCTTTATTCTCTAATTATATAGGTTATCTACTGGCTACTTTTGTTATTGTGGCCAACCGCGTGGTTGGTTATAATAACAAACACACTCTTGAGTTCATAAGTCGCTTTAACCTAAATTTAAACTAAAATTAGCTATACCCCTATTTAGAGTTTATATATCCTAAAGTCAAAGGGTGTGGACTTCAGTAAAAAAAGAGACCTAGAAGCTACATAACTTTATATGAATCCTCACTTTTATACAAAATTTTAATTGGATCCTTTATTAGGTGTTGAAATGAAATTATACAATTGATTTACTTGCCATACAAGTAATGTAGTTTTCAATAAATTTCAATTTAGTTTGGTAACCTGTACATTGACCCAATAACTCTGATTTTTTTGAATCAAATCCCAAGTCAGGCCCGACAACTATAGATCAAACACAATATCGTATTAATATTGTAAATGTAGCATCACCATCTACTTCTCTAATAGCATTTTTATGGGCTGTAGCCAACCATAATTTATTGTGCCTGCAATACCAACACCCTACGAACTAAAGGATCTCTCAAACATAGATGACCAACAAGAACTTTGTTTTTAGATTCTGATGATATCCTAAAAATCCAACATGTTCAAGGGATATGTTATTTGGTGTTTGAATTGTGATTAATCAAATGTTCATGTCCTTATTTCCTTCTTCTTAACCCAAGAAATGGAGAAATTGATGGTACTAGTCTTGGTACTTACAAAAACAGTCTTTGTCAATGGGACTTAAAGACCCTCTAATGATAAAGTCAGTAACTTTAAATGAGAATGGTGATAAATGAAACAAAGAGCTTTAAATTCCAATAACAAGGGTGTTTGTTCTTGGTATTTTGTGATTAATTCTCTAAGATATATGAGCATTTAGAGTAAGAAAAAAATGAATCATTTACCTGGGTGGTTCAGGGGGTATTTATAACTCCTAAACCTTTCATCTTTAGTGGAAGGAAGGACTAGAAAGTCCTTTGCTTTTGATGACATTAATGAGAGATAAATATCTCTTACACATTATTAAGGAGGTAAAAATATCTCTTCCATATTATTAATGATATAGAAAATATTAAGCCCCTTGCGAGACCTTTTATACATCTATAGATGTAGGGAGATGATTACCTCTGATATGAATAGTTTATATAAATAATTTGAAGATAGAGCCATATGATCCTAACATGGATCTCCAAGTCTAACTAGGCCTAGCGTGTGACCAAACCTAGAGAAAATGGATCTGCATCCTGCTAGACCAATAATGACTTGAGCTTAACTTATGGATCAACCCAATTATATTGAGTCTGACATCTTGCCAGACTCGGGATGAATTAGGCTCATCCATAAACTGAGCCTAATTTATTGTGAGTATGACAAGATGTCAAACCGAATATATTTGGATTTATCTATAAGCCAAGCTCAAGTCACTGTGGATCTAAACTTATGGCTAATCCTAAATATATTGGATTTGGCCACTTTCTAGAAACATGGTAACTTGGGCTTTACCGATGGCCGAACCCAAGTATATTGGGTATGACATCTTGCTAGACCCACGACTTGGGCCCAACTCATGGCTGAACTTAAGTATATTGGGTTTGGTGTATTACCATATTCGTAGTGACTTGGGCTCAGCTCATCTATGAACCCAAGTATATTGGGTGTGACGTCTTACCAGTCCCACAATGACTTGGGCTCCGTTCATAGACGAACCTAAATATATTGAGTCTGACATCTCGTTAGACTTAAGGTGATTTAGGCTCAGCTTATGATTGAACCCAAGTATATTGGGTTTGGCATCATGCCAGATTCACGGTGACTTACGCTTAGCTCTTGGCAGAACCTAAATATATTGGGTCTGACGTCTTGCCAAACCCATGGTATCAGCTCATGGCGACTTGGTATCAGCTCATGGCTGAACCCAAATATGTTGGGTCTAGTAAGATACCAGACCCACATTTGATTAGACTAACATACTATTTATGGATTTAGGCTTTTTCATAGCATAAAATATTGAGTTGAAAATACTAACTCATCAATTGCCCTCTAAATCTTTATACATTTGATGTGAAAAGAGTAGAAAAGCCCCCTAGAAGAGGGGCGTCTTCCTATTTCTGATTTTAAAGGGAGGCGAAACAATTTTTTTGAGAACACCACTCAATAGCATGCAATAATACAGTAGGTGTTTAACTTTTCTAGGGTTATAATGTTGTGACATGTCTTTTATTCATTGCTGGGAGTGAAGGGCAATGACCTATATATACACCTTTCTTTTTCCTTGGTTCTATTTTTAATTTTTGCGAAAGTTTCCTCTACCTTTCCTGTTATAGGAGCTTAAAACAAGATTGAAAACCTTTTCAAAGGAGAAACTTCTAGGAAAACAAAAAACTTCCTGTTATAGGAGATAAATTGTTCCCCCCTA
>Ga0325405_1007496_pt1 | contig 10978 bp, 5 predicted proteins | sample PopdelMetagenome_21_FD_205663 | JGI IMG/M metagenome (GOLD analysis project Ga0325405, IMG submission 205663) | Populus deltoides microbial communities from Bellville, Georgia, United States - Xylem-Control-R2 | ecosystem: Host-associated > Plants > Phyllosphere > Stem > Wood/Secondary xylem...
GACCTTCTTTAATTGGACCCTTAAATTTATGTGCTTTTTACAGAGTTGTTATTGATTTTAAAATTCTTCAATTTGACCTTCAATTGACCTTTAAACTTCTAAATTCTTGCAATTTTATCCTTGATCTCATCTATCCAATTGAGTTTGGAAAAATTAAATTTAGTTCTTTAAAATTCAAATCTTCTCAATTAAACTCAAATTAGATCTTCAAACTTAATTTTCACCAATTAAATCCCTAATAAAATTAATTTGGCCCTGCTTAAACTCTGTGGGAACACATGCCAACCAAGCTTCAGGAGCAAAGGAATTTCGTTCATTTTCTTTCAAGTTCTTATTGCTCACGTGTAGTCTGCATAATTTAGTTTTAGAGCATATATCTCTACAGTGTGGAAAGCTCAAATTAATCACTTGTATCTTACTTACTCTGAGTTATTAACTCTGCCACATGTGCTCAACATTTACTTCTAAAAGCAGACAGTTCTCTAAATATAGCCTTGTGAGGGTATATCCATGATATTTCTGCTCTGGAAAACGTTAAAGCAAAATACTGTAACCAGCACTTAGACTCAACATTGCAATAGCTTCAGTCAATAACTGTACCTCCTTATTCTGCCAATCCTTTTTCACCTTGTTGCTCACTTCATTCCTGGTCCTTAGGTCGGACAAGATGTGATGGGAGAATTAACGAAAGCCATGGAAAGAATTGGACTTGACATGCGCGTGTCTGCTGTGGTAAGTAATTTGGTTGGTGTCCCTGGATTCTTTGTTTGGGTTATTTCTATTTAATGGCAAAGAATGTGATTTACAGTCCAGTGCTGATGGAATGAGTGCTTAATGCTTAATGCTGTCTACATAACTAAACAGATTCTTCAACTCTCTGAGCTGATGTAGGCCAATGATACAATTGGAACATTAGCTGGAGGTCGATACCACAACCCAGATGTCATTGCTGCTGTAATATTGGGTACTGGAACAAATGCAGCACATGTAGAGCGAGCACAAGCAATTCCTAAGTGGCATGGTCTTCTACCCAAATCTGGAGAAATGGTTGGCATTTCATGTTAAAGGAAATCAAGCACAGAATAGGCAGTTAGCTTAGTCAAATAATGTAATTGAATCTTTAATTATTTGTTTCCTTATTCATAGATGATTAAGCTTGATCATAGGCAATAATATAGGATCTTGATGGTAAACCATTAATATAAGTTTGTAAACTTTGCTTACTTTGTATGTCGCAGCACTGCGACGATGCGTTCACTCTTGCAGGTTTGAAGTAATCGAAAAAATGGAGAAGACAAGGATTTCTTGTCTTTTATATGTAAAAAGCGGGAATGAGAGTTGCCACCTGATATTTTGTTTTATAATTTTTTACAATGTTTCAAAACTGAATATTTTAATACCGGACTTGTATCTTTACGGTATAAAAATACAAACCCATATTAAGAGAAATTGATAAAAATTATACAGGAAAATCATAAATTTTTTGGAAAGGATTTTTTCAGAAATTGTTTTTGGACTGGGTCAAACCCGGCCTAGAAAAGGACTTGTCCCTTTCTGCTTTTTTCTCTATTTTGTTCTTCTCCTTCCGTTGTTCTCTCTCTTTCTCTGTCGTTCGTCCTCTCTTTGTATTTTATTCTTTTTTTTAAAACAAATCGTCTCCCTCTGCTTTTTTTTTCGACTCCCTTCTCTCTAAAATCTCCTCTCTGTTCCAATTTCTTTCAAATCTTTCTCTCTTCTTTAAAACCCTCTATTTCTCGTCCCCGATTCTCAAAACCAACACCCCTCCCGGTCTATTCCTTTCGGGTGGTATTTATAATTGGCAAGGGGATCGGGATCGACCCTACCCCTGTCCCATCATGACGCATGGGGAGTGAGGCCACCCTACTCTGCCCCCGGTGCTGGGCAAGGTGCCTAATGGGGAGCCGCTTGCGGGGCACAACTCCCTTGGTTTTACATCATGAAAGGGCATGGGTTGTGTTGGGTTTTGGGTTTTTATAGTGTTTGTGCATGTGTGGGAGAGAGGGAAAGCGAGAGCGTAAAAAAATAAAAATAAATTCAAAAACCTTCTTCTTCTCCTCTGCACGTCTAGGGGAAGAAGAAGAACATTGTCATTCAAACGACACTGTTTCGGGCTTTTCCTCCTTTATATATATTGCGTAACAACATATGCCTCCTTTTTACAATACTTACGGAGTAAAGACTTTGTGTAGTAAGTTTTATAAAAATAAACAAAACTAAACTTCTAAAATTGATCTTCTTAAAGCTTGGTTGATTTGAAACTCCATCTTTATAACAATACCCTTTAACCAGACATCAACGATCAAAACCATTAATAACTTGGTTATTCTAAGATCCTGATGTGGTGATCCTTTAAATTCTGTTTTTGGTTAGGTTAACCTGAAATTCCATCTAGTGATTTCCTTTGACCAAAAACTAAAGCTGTTCTTCTTGATGGCAGTGTTTGAACCCTTTTTTTTTCTTTTCTTCTTTTTTTTGAGAATTTCCTAATGGTAGGGTTTTTCCTCATTTTACTTCCAATATTAAGATAATGTTGGTGGCTCGATCAATCTGAGATCCCATTTGACGATCCCTTTTTACTAGAACCAAAAAACCTTTGTTTGTGGTTGGCTTAACCTAAGATCCCATCTGGTGATCCTCTTTAACCAGAACCAAAGTCTGTTTGTGTGTAGCTTGGTCAACCTAAAATTCCATCTAGCGATTCTCTTTGACCAAAGCTAAATTCTGTGTATGGTTGGGTTAACTTGACATCCCATCTGGCGACCTCCTTTAACCAAAATAAAAAAATCTATATTTGTAGCTCAGTCAACTTGAAATCCTATTTGGCGATTTCCTTTAACCAAAGTTGAAATCGATGTTGCGGTTGGGTTAACCTGAGATCCCATCTGGCGATTCTCTTTAACCAGAAGCAAAGAAAAATGTTTGTAGCCCAATCAACCTGAAATCCCATCTAGCGATTCCCTTTAACTAAAGCCGAAATCAGTGTTACGGTTGGGTTAGTTTGAGATCCCTTCTGGCGACCTCTTTTAACCAAAACAAAAAAAATCTATGTTTGTAGCTCGGTCAACCTGAAATCTCGTTTGGTAATTTCCTTTAACCAAAGCTGAAATTGGTGTTGCGGTTAGGTTAACTTGAGATCCCATCTGGCAATCCCCTTTAATCAGAACCAAAGTCCTGTGTGTTCTTCCTGTTGGCAGGGTTTGAACTTGCTTCTTTTTTCTTTTTGAGAATTTCCTAATGGTAGGGTTCTTCTCACTTTTCTTTATTATGATAAAGTTTGATCAAGCTTTTCACTTGATGCTTTTTTATTTTTTTATTTTTGTGATTTTGCAGGATTGACATCGGTTTTTCCTGATTGCAGGGTTGACATTTTTCCTTCTTGATGACTACAATTAACTGGATTTTTTTGATGACAGGGTTGGAAAACTTGGTGCTTTCTAATTGCAGGGTTGATCTGATAATTCCTGATCGTGAGGTTTGAAAATTCGGTGCTTTTTGATTGCAAGGTTGACCTGAAGACTCTTTTTTATTGTCGCGGGGGCGACGTCTTCTGGCGATGGCGGAGGCTCTCTGTCGTGCCTCCTGGTGTGAGGTGTCGTGTGTTGAGAAGGGTTTTTGGATTTAATCATAAAATTATGATTAATGTTTAGGAGTCGCCACCTATTATTATGGTCACTAGGAACCTATGGTCTGCGAGAGTTTGGGTAAGGGACTCGTTGTGCAAGGGGAAGACGCATCACCCCTAGTGCACCCTATCCAAGGTAAGCTGCATTGTTGTTTGATTTTTTTTCTAAGTCCGGTTTCTATTCGTTGGTCATTTCTAAGGTTTAAGGCAGATCTCTCTTCATGAGAGAGTCTCTACCTTATCAGGTTAAATCCTAACCATTCTAAAGTCTAAATTTTAGCATTGCATCTATTTGCACTTTGTATCTTTAATACCTGAGGGTGCATTTTATCGTGTAATTTTACACCCACAAATATTAAAGTCTACATCTGGACCCTAAAAAATTAGAAAAAGGTTTTTGACATGTTGGCCAAATCCTAATGGATAATCATAAACTGATTACGATATCCATTTTTGGATTTTTTAAACATGAAAAAGATGCAATTTTTGTTTTTGTTTTTTTATATGAAAAATATGCTTGGAAAAATTTTTGGATTTAGCCGCATACAACAAAATATTTTTTCTTTTTGAGAATGTTTTAATTTTTTTTTTGAAATATTTCAGAGAAAACCGGGTATTTTAATACCGGGTTTGTATTTTACAATGTAAATGTACAACCCGATATTATGTAAAATTGGTAGAAAAATATTTTAGAAAATCATAATTTTTTTCAAAGGATTTTTGAAATTTTTTTTGGAATTTTTTGTTTTTTTTTTGTTTTGTTTAAAGGAAGTATATAATATAATATTATATATTAATTGCAGAACGTGAATAGTAAGTAAGTTCACGTTCTGCAAGCAACTACACAGTTGCAGATGGCGGAGCAAAGCGGGAGGCAACCTTGCGGAGGAGAAGAAGATGCTGTCACTGGCCTGGCGTGGGGTTGGAAGTGGTCTGGGTAGTCTCCCTGAAGCTGGTGGCGGCGTCTGTGGAGGAGTCGGTGCTGCTGCTGCCGATACTGGAGAAGGAAGAAAACAAAAATGGTGGGGTTGATTGTGATATGTTTTGTTCTATTTTGCCACTTCACATGCACGTAATGGCACACATTAACAGACCACGACATGCAGACATTACAGAGATGCCGAGCCACGATGTGCAGTTGTGAAGGGCATGCAAAACCACGATGTGCAGTTGTGTGATGGCAACAGGATTAGCAAAGACCACGACCACTTAGTCTAATTCCTTTATTTAGTCAATTGTCTGTTGAGTCAGTTATTCTGTTCTAATTTTCAGCATTCCTATTCGGTAGCTATAATTGTTATTTCCTTCCTATCTGTAATGCTATATCTATATATAGCCTCAAGAATTCAGTAAAAGATATACAGTTTATTCTTCTTCAATATTCTTCTCTTCATCCTATCTTCTTCTTGATTCTTAAATTAAACATATCAGTGGTATCAGAGCCAGGTTTCAACCATGGACACTCGGTAAAACCAATGCAGAATTCCGCAGTGATGTCAATGACATCTTGGCACGACATGAGAACAGTTTCGATCAGGTGAACGCAGCCTTACAAGCAGTGCTGACGGAACTCCAAGCTCTTCGAGCCTCTCGCAACCAAAATAATAACTCCTCTGAAACAAACCCCTTTGCTCGTGACGAATCCTCACAACCACATACTTCTCGTTCAAACACCACAAAAGACTACTCTCATCGCAACCTCAAGTTGTCTTTCCCAAAATTTAATGGTGATGATCCAACGGGATGGATTTACAAGGCAGAGCAATATCTTAAATTTCAAAATATTGCGTTGGATCAACAAGTTCAGCTGGCATCATTCCATTTAGAAGGCATTGCCTTACAATGGCACCGGTGGTTGACAAAATTTCATGGACCACTATCGTGGGAGGAGTTTACTAATGCTATACAACTCCGATTTGGTCCAACCGACTATGAGGATCCCTCAGAGGCTCTGACACGCCTTAAGCAAACCACCACCATTGCAGCTTATCAGGAAGCTTTTGAAAGGCTTTCTCACAGAGTGGACAACTTGCCCGAGAAATTCTTAGTAGGTTGTTTTATTGCAGGACTCAGGGATGACATTCGCATCGATGTGAAAATCAAGCAGCCAGTAACCTTGGCTGATACCATAGGGGTAGCCCGACTAATTGAGGAACGCAACCAGCTACAAAGGAGACCAACTCAACCATTACGTTTCCAACCAACTTATGCAGCAGCAAAAACCTCCTCCAATCCAGTGGCTGGGGTGCTAGGACCTCTACCAAGTCAGCGCCATAACCAAGGTTCCAATAATCCACCAGCAAACTTCCGTAGAATCACCAACCAAGAGGCACGAGAGCGACGAGAGAAAGGATTATGTTATTACTGTGATGAGAAGTTCGTTCCAGGACATTGTTGTGCCAGACCATAATTGTTTATGATTGAAGATTCACCTCAGACGGATATTGAAGACGTGGAGATCAACCAACCTGATCAGGAACCCTCTGAATTTCTACCTGAAATTTCTTTTCATGCAATTACAGGAATCGAACATCCACAAACCCTACGCATCCTTGGCAAGTTAAAAAGTAAGAATGTAACAGTGCTGATAGATGGAGGTAGCACTCATAATTTTATTGATCAAGCCTTGGTCTCCAGATTCGGATTACCAGTAACGCAGGGAAAGCAATTACAAGTTATGATGGCGAATAGAGAAAAGATAGAATGTGCGGGGCAGTGTCAGGCACTCACTCTCATCATTCAAGGCCATCCTGTCACCACCGATTACTACATCCTTCCAGTTGCAGCATGCCAGTTGGTATTGGGAGTGCAATGGCTTGCAATTCTCAGTCCAGTCAAGATTGATTACAAGCAACTTACCATGAATTTCAACATTGCAGGAATTTCTCACACATTTCAGGGATTAAGGAGAAACGACATTGAAGCCTTGACAGATAAGGAGCTAAATGGATTGCAAGGTTTGGGATTATTCTTCCAAATAATTCCTTCCAACAGCAACAGCGAACCACAGTCCTATCCACCTGAGATCAGCCAACTTCTAGCTCAATTTTCTCAGGTGTTTAAAAACTCAACTAGCTTACCTCCACAACAGTCACATGACCATCACATTCCATTGCTTCCTACATCGGGACCAGTCACTGTGAGGCCATATCGATATCCTTATTATCAGAAGACTGAAATAGAGAAAATGGTTAAGGAGCTTCTGCAATCTGGTTTGATCAGACCCAGCCACAGTCCGTTTTCCTCCCCAGTTCTATTAGTGAAGAAGGCTGATGGTGCATGGCGATTTTGTGTAGATTATCGGGCACTCAATGACATCACGGTGAAAGATAAGTATCCAATTCCAATAATTGATGAATTATTAGATGAGCTGCATGGCGCCAAATTTTATTCTAAATTGGATTTGCATTCCGGATATCATCAAATCCGCGTGCATGATGCGGACATTCATAAAACAGCCTTCAGAACTCATGAAGGGCATTATGAATTTATTGTGATGCCATTTGGCCTCACTAATGCGCCCGCAACATTTCAAAGTCTCATGAATGATCTCTTTCGACCCTACCTTCGACACTTTATCTTGGTATTTTTTGATGACGTTCTAGTATATTCAAGATCATGGACGGATCATCTCACTCATCTGCAAACTGTTCTACAGATTTTATCAGTTAACAGTTTATTTGCCAAAATGTCGAAGTGCCAATTCAGGGTTTTACGTGTCAGCTACTTGGGCCACATCATTTCTGAGCAAGGAGTAGCGGTTGATCCCGCCAAAATCCAAGCTGTCGTCGACTGGCCACCACCAACAACAGCAAAAGGGGTGCGTGGATTTCTTGGTTTGGCAGGTTGCTACCGCAAATTTATCCGTCATTTTGGGGGTATAGCAGCACCTCTAAATCGTCTCTTGGGCAAGGATGGTTTTCAGTGGAACAATGCAGCGGAGAAGGCCTTCCAACAGTTGAAGGAAGCACTGACATCCCCGCCAGTCCTACGCCTTCCTGATTTTACTCAGCAATTCGTCATTGAGTGCGATGCTAGTGGCATAGGACTTGGTGCCATTTTGCTTCAACAAAACCAACCGATTGCCTATTTTAGTGAAGCATTGAAAGGGTCAGCCTTATTATTGTCCACATACGAAAAAGAAATGTTGGCGATCGTTAAGGCAATCAAGAAGTGGCGTCCATACTTGTTGGGGAAACCTTTTATAGTTCGCACGGATCACAAAAGCCTCAAATACCTCCTGGAGCAACAAATTACTACACCTGCACAGACACGTTGGCTACCAAAACTGCTGGGTTACGATTACAAAATTGAGTATAAACGTGGACCTGAAAATCAAGGTGCTGATTCATTATCACGTGTAATTGAATTCCAGTTTATATCCATTTCTCAACCACATGCAGATTGGTGGCCACTGCTTCAGAAGGAAGTCCAGCAAGACTCTTTTTATGCGGACTTAATGCACAAACATCAACCATCTCAAACCGGCCATCAGTTGCTCCTTCGCGATGGCGTTTGGTTCAAGCGGGAAAAAATTTATTTGAGCCCCAACTCTCCTTTGATTCCACAGATTCTAGATGATTGTCATTCGTCACCTGTGGGAGGACACTTTGGGTTTCATAAGACTCTATCTCGCATCAGACAGAGTTTTTTTTGGTCTAATATGAGGCAGCATGTGAAAGAATTCTTGCAACAGTGTGATATCTGCCAGCGGTATAAAACAGATTGCATGCAGCCGGCAGGATTGCTTCAGCCTCTTCCCATTCCTGCTCAAATCTGGACTGATGTCTCCATGGACTTTATTGAAGGGTTACCATCTTCTACTGGTTATACTGTTATCATGGTCGTAGTTGACAGATTAACCAAATATGCTCACTTTGTTGCCTTGAAACACCCATTTTCTGCTGTCAGTGTGGCCAAGGAATTCGTTGCTAATGTGGTTCGTCTGCATGGGATACCAAATTCCATAGTCAGCGATCGGGACAAGGTGTTTATCAGTGCTTTTTGGCGCACACTATTCAATATGCAGGGGACCAAATTATGTATGAGTTCAAGTTACCATCCTCAAACGGATGGCCAAACCGAAGTTGTCAATCGGACGTTGGAACAGTATCTATGTTGTTTTGCAGGAGACCAGCCACGCAAATGGGTTGAATGGATTCCCTGGGCTGAATTCAGTTATAATACTTCAATTCATTCCTCCACAAAGATGACCCCCTTTGAAGCTGTTTATGGCATTCCTCCTCCCAACTTACTGACTTATATTCCTGGCACTTCTCACGTTCAAGCTGTTGATGAATATCTACGTGACAGGGATACCATTCTACATGATTTGCGCCATAATCTTCAAATGGCCCAAAATAGGATGAAATGCCAACAGACCAACACCGGCGGCGTGAGGTAACCTTCAATGTTGGAGATTATGTGTATTTAAAACTTCAGCCCCATCGGCAGACTTCTGTGGCTTTTCGAGCTTCTCTTAAACTCGCCCCATGTTTTTTTGGTCCATACAAAGTGTTGGAAAAGGTCGGGTTGGTGGCTTATAAATTAGCATTACCTCCGGGTTCTCAAATCCATGATGTATTTCATGTCAGTTTATTACGGAAGCATCTGGGTCCAGTTACTCTTACCTCTCCAGACCTTCCCCCTGTCTCGGTTACATCAGTGGTTCTTCCCCAACCTGAAGTTATCTTAGATCGGCGTGTGATACACAAAGGTAACTATCGTCCTAAATCTGAAATTTTGGTGAAATGGGTTGGTGCACCAGCAGAAGACGCTACTTGGGAAAATGAGTGGCGTTTTTCCAAGTCCTATCCCGACTTTTCCCTTGTGGACAAGGTTCTTTAAGGGGTAGGGAATGATATGTTCTGTTCTGTTTCGCCACTTCACATGCACGTAATGGCACACATTAACAGACCACGACATGCAGACATTACAGAGATGCCGAGCCACGATGTGTAGTTGTGAAGGGCATGCAAAACCACGATGTGCAGTTGTGTGATGGCAACAGGATTAGCAGAGACCACGACCACTTAGTCTAATTCCTTTATTTAGTCAATTGTCTGTTGAGTCAGTTATTCTGTTCTAATTTTCAGCATTCCTATTCGGTAGCTATAATTGTTATTTCCTTCCTATCTGTAATGCTATATCTATATATAGCCTCAAGAATTCAGTAAAAGATATACAGTTTATTCTTCTTCAATATTCTTCTCTTCATCCTATCTTCTTCTTGATTCTTAAATTAAACATTTCAGATTGGCTGCTGCCGCCGTGGAGGAAAAAGGAGCTTTTGGTGGAGAGGGATAAGTGTGGTGGAGAGGGTTAAAGGCGAGCTGGTGGCAGCTTGGCTTGGAGTCGCTTAGAGCACGGTGGAGAGAGAGTATAGAGAGAGAGAGACTTGCTGCAGAAAAAAACTGGGGAGGAGGCTGGTTTTCTCCGATTTTTGGACCCGGTTTTCTCCTCCCTCAGGCCATGAAATCCACCTCTATTTATAGTCGGTGGAAGAGGGAAATCATTTCTACACAGGGGAAATAGGTCAATTTAATTTAATCATAGACATGATTAAAGGTTTAATTAAATTTAATAATCAATTTGGGTCAAATTAAAGGATTTAGTTAAGTGCAAGGATTTAATTAGACTTTTCATGGGTCAAATTAATTTTATTAGGGATTTAAATGGTGAAGAATTAAGTTTGAAAGTTTAATTTAAAGAACTAGATTTAATTTTTCAAAACTCATTTGGATGAAATTAGAGATAAAATTGCTAGAAAATCAAAGTTTTAGGGTCAATTAAGGGCCAAATTAAAGAAATTCAGAACCAAGAATCTTTTTGTAAAAGGTGCATGAATTTAGGGACTCAATTCAACTAAAAACAAGGGTGAGATTAAAAAAATTATAAGTTTGAAAGTAAATTAGGGAAAAAATTAAAAATATCCATGAACGAGGACTAAGATAAAAAGGGTGCTAAACTTAGGGAATCATTTGAAACTTGATAAGAAAGAAATTGAGTTGATTCTTAGAATTAAAATTTAATTGAGGATTTAATTAATTAAATTAAAAGATTAAATGATAAAATTAAAAAGAAATTAATGACCTAGTTTAGGTCAAAAATCCAAAAACAATAACTATTATTTTATTTAAATGAAACAATATATTTTAATATTGTTTTGACTAAAACGATGTCATTCTAATAAAAAAAAATTAATAAATAAAAAAAATCATCTATGGCACTCAAAAAGCCATTATCCTTCTTCCAAGCCTCCTTCATGAAATCACTTAAACCTCGGATTAGATAACGAATGTATATTGAGCTGCAAATATATGGGCCTGTGGTCCA
>Ga0325405_1007498_pt1 | contig 10977 bp, 7 predicted proteins | sample PopdelMetagenome_21_FD_205663 | JGI IMG/M metagenome (GOLD analysis project Ga0325405, IMG submission 205663) | Populus deltoides microbial communities from Bellville, Georgia, United States - Xylem-Control-R2 | ecosystem: Host-associated > Plants > Phyllosphere > Stem > Wood/Secondary xylem...
CTTTGTCAAAAGTGTACTATTTATGTTTTGTGATACCATACACTCATATAATTTGGAACAACCTTGCAGGCAACATCGACGATACTTACTGTCCAATAACTCACAGCTGACCGAATTCCAGATCTTTTAATTACAAGATGAACAATTTGCCACATGGTTTAGAACATATGTAAGTCCTATCACAAACTCATTATCTCTTACAATGTAATTAATTGTAGTCAATGTTACATAATATCCGTTTATTGATTATTGTTGTATTTAATTTACAAGCTAGGTTTATAAAATGGGAGGTGGTGCTGCTATTTCACTGTCTTTACTATGTTTGGGCCCTGAAAGAAAAGTCAAGTGCTATGACGGGTATTTTGTCAATGGATATGTCTTTCATACTAAAGAATACGAGCATGGAAGAAAGACATACAACAGCGGTGTTTGTATTAAGGGATTGACTTTTAGTGAGTTTAAAGTTGACTACTACGGTAGATTGGAAGAGGTCATCGAACTGCAATACCATAGTGAGCAAAATAGAGTGTTTTTATTCAAATGCTATTGGTATGACACAACTGACAGAGGAATCAGAGTAGATCCTCACTATGGTCTCGTTGAAATCAACTCAAAAGCTAGACACCGCAACGTAAACAACGTCTTTGTTTTCGCAAAGCAATGCCAAAAGGTTTATTACACATACACCCTTTCCTTTAGAAAGGACCGATCAAGAGTTGATTGGTTATCCATTTTAAAAACAAAACCCAAGGGTCGTGTCGAGGTTGATCAGAATGAGAACGAAGACACAAGTGTGATAGATGAAGTTTTTCAAGCTAGTGAGCTAGTTGAACTATACCGAGTTGCTCTGTCGATTGACTTAGAAGAAAATTTGAATTTTCATGTTTTCAACGATTGTCTTGTTGATATTGATGCAGAGGAGTTAAATGTTCTTCTGAGCTCTACTAGTGGAAAAAAGAATGTTGTTGAAGAAGATAATAACAAAATTGAAGAGTGCGATGAAGCTAATGATAACAATTCAATAGAGGACGAAGATGAAAATTCCGACTAGCTAAACATGTTATAAAGCCTTATTTTATAATGTAATAATTTGAAACATGAAATATTTATTATTCTTTAATGGTCAACCCTTGTTATTGTGTTGTGTGTGCTGTAAGATTGCAATTCAAGATTTTGTAATAGGTTTACATAAAAAAAAAGAAAAATTTACGGTTTCACCAATGGGTATACCGACGGAATATAACCCGTCGGTATTTCACAGAGAGTTGAAAAAAATTTACGGGATTGTGCCACTTTCACCGACGGACAATAACCCGTCGGTATTTCAAGAAGAGTTGCAAAGCAATTTACGGGATTGTGCCACCATCACCGACGGCTTTACCGACGTAAAATACCGATGGAATCACAGACGGATTTACACACATCCTGAAGAGCATGCATGTCTGACACGTTTCCGTCTGCACAAATACCGTCGGCTTTATCGTCGTCAAATACCGACGGAATCACCAATGGATTTACACACATCCCGAAGCACACGCATTCTGACACATGTCCGCATGCACAAATACCGACGGATTTTCTGCCGGATCGAAAAGTCTGGCGGGATTTTCAAACTTTTTTGGTGCGCATTTCAATTAATTTCCGACGGTATTACCGACGAAACTTAACAATTAAGTTCCATCGGTAATACCGTCGGAAAAATTGCCATATAAAACACCCCCTTCCCCACATTTGATTCATTTTTTTCTCTCAATTCAGTTTCTCTTCTTCTCCATTTCTCTTCTCTTATCCGATTGCATTTGACTTTTTTAAGAGATTTACCCCTATTTGGTGGTAGTTTTAAAAGGTATGTATTCTTTTTTCTTTATCTTTGTATTTTTTTTTATTTTAATTATGATTTTTTTTTTGTGTTCTTTGTTTTGTGTATTGTTTGTAGATAAAATCTTAAATTCAACACACTATTAAGGTAAACATTTTTTATTCCCAAATTTATTTTGAATTGATATAGTGTTTTTTAGTTTTTTGTATTGTTTGTTTGCTATAATTGTTATTGTTGAATTTATGTTAAAAATATTAATTTATATATATAGAATTACATTTAATTAGTTTATCTTAATTTAGGATATTATTGTTTGTATTGCTAAAATTGTTATTGTTGAATTTATGTTTTAAATGTTAATTTATATATATAGAATTACATTTAATTAGTTTATCTTAATTTAGAATATTATTGTTTGTATTGCTATAATTGTTATTGTTGAATTTATGTTTTAAATGTTAATTTATTTATAGAATTAAATTTAATTAGTTTATCTTAATTTTAGGATATTATTGTTTACATGTCATTGTTATTGCTTGTTACATTAGGGTCGATCGTGTTAGGAATGGTATTGATTTAGTTACCTTTTTCTTTTGACCATATAATTATTTATAAATTAATAATTTGAATTTATGACTTTAATCTAATGTTTGTAACTCTAAGTACCAATTTAACAATGAATGTTCATAGTTGAAATTGATTCTTTTACTTGAATATCATTATATGATGTTATTGAATAAAATGTTGTGTTGATGATGATGAGTTGGGTTGAGATCCAGGATGATTGGATCGGGATGTGAAATAAAATTGGAAGTGTAATATGATTTTGTCGATAACTTGGGACCCCCCAGTATAGGGGAGACTCTGTCGAATTTTTTTTAAAATAATCAAAGTTAATTATGTAATTATTCGTATAAATTTGTGTAGATGCGTAGAATGAAATCTACAGCACGTCGTCAGAAGACGGTTGCAGCTAGTTCTTCTAGCAGCGAGGAGGACGTATCCTTAGGTGCTGATCACGGTGAGGAATCTACGCCAACTTGTGATGCTGCCTCTTCTAGCGCGGTTTCACAGCGCAGAAGCGGTGTGCCTTCACAGCGGGGTCAATTCACCCGTAAGTACCAGGCACAATGGAAGGATGACCTCTCAATGTAAGTTTGTTTAGGTTTTAGTTTTGTTTTTTTACATACTTATAACATAATTTATGAACAACTAATTAATATTACTACTTTTATTTAATTTCAGGTTCACAAACATTGAGGCTGCAAGGACTATAACATTGGCGTTTAAATCGTCGATGGAGATTCTATTGTTTCAATAGAGCCAGGTTTCAAGACATCTTGAGTGGAAACCTAATATCGATGCATGGTTTAAGCGATTTCAGGTCGGTGTTAATTTTTAATTTCCAGCTTATTTTTAATAAATGATTTTTATAATTTTATATCTTATACTATTTTTATTTTATATGAATTATTTATATACACAGAACAAATTTGAGTGGGATAGGGCGGACAACAATGTTGTGAGGAGGGTATGGGAGAATCACGCGGCAACTAGGTAACATCAAAAATAATATTTATTTTTGTTTTATAATTTTATGTTTTAAATTCTAATTTGTTACTATGGAAGTAGGTTGCGTGATTTTTTGTATGACACCAAAAAAAAAATCAAAAAGACATGCGAGGGATAACGGTCTTGAAGGATGGAATAAGGTGGCGGTTTGGCAGGAATTCAAACCGCCATTCATCTCAAGGGAAATATGGATGACATATATTGAGCACGTGACCTCAGAGCGGTTCTCACGGCGCTCACAGTCCGACGCTGACAACTGGAACCTGCAAATTCATGGTTTGGTGACTACGCACACTGGCGGATCCGTCCCATTCAGCGCACATGTAAAGCGGATAGTAAGATTAATTTTAATGAAATATATTGTTAATTAATTTATCATTCCTTATAATATATTTAACTTTCAACCTATTTTTTCCTTACAGACTGCGTCTCTTGGACGTGAACCGAGTCCAATAGAGCTATTTGTAGAGACGCATATGCGGAGTCAAGACCGCCAAAAGGGGGTGCAGCAGTTCGTGGACAACCGTGCTCAGCACTTTGTGGTATGTTCGTTCATTCATTTTATTTTGTAAGTTATTATTTTCTTGAATTGCATCTTGAATTGCATTTGATGATTTTTTTACCGACGGAATTTTCAGGAGACCTATAATAGACGGTTGAGGGAGAGATATGGGGACAATCCGTCGACCCATCCAGATTTCAATCCAGATTTTTTGATGGAAGCGGGATCGTCTGGTGGACCCGATAAAAATCAGGTATACGGGCTATCCAACACTACGGCTGAAAACTTGCATTCGGCTCGTAGTGTCTCAACTGCTGGAAGCTCTCCATCAGTATCGAACACCCAGTCTGAGGAGTTCATTGCGTTGAAACAACAATATCAACAACTTTTGACGAATTATGATGAGCTCCGTCAAATAGTCATGGAGATGAGATCAAAGATGGGTGACGATACTTGTGCAACTTCATTTTGGCCGTATGGTCCCGGGAAGAACCGGCATCCTCCTCTTCCTCTTCCTCTTCCTCCTCCAGCTCCGCCGCTATTCTAGTTTAATTTTTTTTAAAACACATTAAATTTGTAATGAATATTATTTAACATTACTTTTATATTTTTAATGTTTAATCCATTTTTATGTGTTTATTAAGGATTTTTACTATTAATAAATTATTTTTTATATATATTTCAAAATACATACCGATGGATATACCGACGGATATATTTCACAGAGAGTTGTCAAACAATTACCAGCCATGCCATAATTACCGACGGATATATTTCGTAGGTGATTAAATACACATGGATTTACCGACGGATATTATTCGTCGGTATTTCACAGAGGGTTGGCAAACAATTACCAACCATGCCATATTTACCAATGGATAGTCCGTCGATAATTACCGTTGAAATTGCAGACGGATTTATTCCGTCGGTAATGTTCCCGCAGGAAACTTTTTTTTTGGCGCACGCGTATCCGTCTGTAAGACTATCGGTGTTCTGTTGGTGGGTTTTTTTTATTTGTGACAGACTTAGCGACGGAAATGGGAGTTACCGACGACTAGTATACCGGACTTGGTCCGTCGGTGAGGCCGTCAGTAATTATTTCACCGATGGAGTTCATTCTTGTCATCGACAGAAGTATTCCGTCGGTAAAACTGTTTAATGGTGTAATGATTTATCTCAATTTAAATCAATCACCCTAAGATAACTTTAAAAATAAAAAATCAAATCGTATTTAAAAAATCTTTACAAGTCTCAATTTACTCTTTTTTTTGGAATGTTAATTAGCAAAACACTATTGAACTTTCTTATTCAAGACAAACTCATTGACACTAAATTTAGCCTGATTATGGCTAAAACATGACAAAGCAATTTTTTTTCTCTCTCCTTGTCATTTTCCATCAACTTTCTCTCTCTTATTTCAAAACTCATGGACTGAAAGTGATAAAAATAAAGCTTGGGGATCAAAAAAGAAAACTATAAAATTTGAAGGACTAAGTCGTGAGAAAACAAAAACATCAAAACAAGGTTATATTTATAATTATAAAATTTAAAGGACTAAGTCTTGATGAACATGACTTTTGCTACGCGATTTAGCTTTTCTGTTAATTATAATTATAATTATAAAATATACTACATGAAAACCAGGTTTTACTGTATCCCAAGACTCATCATCACAATTCATATCACTATAGTTTAACATGCTATATGAAAACTTGGTTTTACTGTACCCCAAGACTCATTAACATTGTTCATGTTCATGTCTATTACTTTCAAGTTTGTGCATTACTCTTTGGTCATTTGTTGTTGCACCATTAGTTTAGTCATCTTATTTTTCTCTATTGCATCTTTTATTATTTTAGTTTTCTAATACTTTCTTTTTTTGGTGTTGCTTCCTTCAGATGCTCTTGGTTTTTTAATGTTATACGTGTGCCTTTTTTATTATTAAACCTATTGCCCTTCACTACTGCCAAATTGCTATTGTAGCTGAGGTTAACTGATCTTTATACCAGGTTTTTGCTTATTTATTTTAAACATTCCTCTCATTGCGCAGTTCGTACATATCCTCTACATTAACATTGGTGCTTTCTACAAGATATAGATGGGGTGCAATGTTATTTTATGTTGGAATTTGCATATATTTCTTTTGTTACTGGCATGATTCCCAACTTTATTTTTTTTTTCATTACGTTCCATTGTGCTTTAAGCTTTATATGTTGCTCTCTTGTCTTTGCTTTTTTAGTTTCTTTTTTATTCCTCCCTTCATTGCATTTTTAATATGATTTGTGTTGTGCATTTATTTTCAACAGCTTTGTTGAGCCTTTCTAGTTTTTTTTCTGGTCAGATAGTTGCTTTGTTAGGATTACGACTTGCATGTCTTCCTCTACTGCTCTATGTAAGTTTTTCTTGCTTGGAAGGTTTATTACTGTCTTTTTCGTGCTTGCTTGGATGTTGATGGGTCATGATTTTCTAAACCCCCTTATTTAAAGGCCATCACACGAAAGTCATAACCCAAAATAAGGTTATGTTTCTACGCGCCCAAACTCCAAGTCGGGCCATGTCACGTTCGCGCCCAACTTCTCTTAGGTTCAACCTACAGCTGAACCCAACCATACTTGGGTTCAGCGTGCAAGTTGAACCTATCTCCTCTTAGGTTCGGTGTGCAAGCTGAACCCACATATACCTGAGTTCAGTGTATAGCTTAAAAGTAACCTCACTTTAAGTCTCCTCTACTCTGGGCCTAGTCTAGTGATTATGATACCCATAACATTCCATTAATTATGAACAAGCAATCTATGCTTATATTAATGAGATGTGATGGCATGAACAATAGAATAATATTATTTTACTATTATGAGATTATATCTTTATCCATCATATGTCGTATGAAGCAAGTCAAGATGAATAATATAAAAGAAAGCTTGAGTACACAAAAAAAAGGTTTGAAACCTTATGCTCTCAGATATAATATGTCGTATGAAGCAAGTCAAGATGAATAATATAAAAGAAAGCTTGAGTACACAAAAAAAAGGTTTGAAACCTTATGCTCTCAGATATAATCACATTTTTTCTCTATTCCCTTACACCTACATCCTCTTTTACATCTCTTTCTTCTCTATCTTCATAAAAGTTTATTAATACCTTCATTAATGTCTTTTTATCACACAAAATACCTCATATTGACTTGATCTTTGGAGGGTCTCTAAGGGACTTTGTGCAGGTATTCATTCAAGAGAAGATTTACAACCCTTGAAGATATCCATTAAAGAGGAAGCTGATACGGTTTGAAAGTTAAGGTCATAGAACATACTGTGAATGATCTACAAGGGTCTTCAGGAATAATTTCTTGCAGAATATTCCCTGTGATTTTATAGCCTTATCAGATGTGTTTGTAGTTAGTTTTTTTCTTTTCAATGAGCTTTAAGAAACTTGACCTCGTCTGTTGTTGCTTTGTTGTTCTTTACTGTTTGCCTCTCTTTTCATGGCTAACCTTTTAATGCTAGTAATTGGTTGGTGCAACATGGAATATGTCTTCAGTTTAACGCCTTGCTTGAAATAATTAGTTGGTTAAGTTAAATTTGTTGTTATAGCTCTGTTATTTATATGCTCAGAGATTTGTTGTCAATGCGGAGCACATAAACTGCTTTATAGGCTTTCATTTGATTTTTTTTTTCCTTTATGTGTTAACAACATAGAGCCCATAACAAAGTGTAGAAATTTAAATTGTTTGTGTTGATTTTTTTGTTAGTTAGGTTTGATAAGTTTGATTGGCTTTCTTTGGAAAAAAAGAAATTAAAACCTTGGTTGCAGGTCCACCCAGGTAAATAAATGTTGTAGGGTCTATTGAAAAATTCTTCATTCACCATAAAAATGTCTTTGGAATTGTGGTTTGGTGGTTAAAAAATGAAATAAAGACAATGACCACAACATTTGGATCTTGAAATTTTAAAACAAGGAGACAAAGTGGCAGCGACTTAGTTCTACGCGTCCTCAATCAAGATGGGGGGCTAAGGGATTTTATTGCTTTTCTGAGCATGAATAATTTTGTAAGAACTACATGTAGTTGAGTTGAGATTGATAACGATTATAAGCATGTTAATTTTACTTTGACAAGAAAAGCAATATCCAGATGGTGTGTTTAATTGCTAGCATTAAGAGTTTTTTAAGCAGTAGGGGGTTATTATCATTGTTGGGTTGTCTTTGTTTGGGCTACATCTTAAGAGGCTAAAAAACTAACAATTTAGTGTTTTTGAATTGATTATGAAAACAAGTTGTCTTGTTTACATTGTTAGTCATTCTGTGTAGAGCCATCAATTGTTTTTTAGTGTTTTTTCCCTATAAGTTTAGCTATTCTATTCTTTTAATTCCATCTATAAAAATTATGTTATAATTGTTTCAGGTGGTTGTATGTTAAATTTACCTAAATTGATTTGTTATTTCAAGGACCTTTTCTTTATATCTTTAAGATGTATTGTTCTTGGACTAGATTACAATGTTTGTATACACACACACACATACACACACACTAGTTTCCATACAACGTGGGGAAAGCATACATTGACATTTTTCCTTTTTCGTTGCTAAATTAGTATTTTCCAGATGTGAATCTTAAAAAGTTATTATTTACACAGTAGTTCTCATGAATGATTTTAAGCAGTTAGATGTGGATTTGTCATAGCTACATGAAGATTTGTCATAGACAAATTACGTGGATGACCTAACAAATAAATTTATGGACCAATAGAACAGATCTAGATCCAAGAGAAGGTTTGATTGCGCCTGACCAGAATAATACCTCAAATGGACTATAACTTTTGATCCAACTGGAGACCATTTTCTTTAAAGTAGCCATAGAATCGCTACTCCAACTGTCAATTCTTTAAATTTAAAAAATCTCATTCTAGGGTCTTGGTTTTTGTAGTTTTATAATTTTCCTTACAAACTGGTCAACCAATTTAACAAACTGGGTGACCAGTTTAACAAACTAGTCAACTAATTAGTCCTGAATTTAAATAAATTTCACAGTTTACAACCATGATATCACATCAATTAATTTTATTTTTTTCACGGTTCCCAACCACGATATAAAATAAATGTCTTGGTTGGGAACCATCACATTTAATTAAATATCACGGTTTCACACACGATATTCAAAAGTGTGTTGTTTCACGACATACAAAAAATATTATTTCACCAAAACTTTTTGTTTCCATGTCATTTCCTCATTTATTTATAGTTTACATGCTAATTGTCTAATTTATCAATTATTGGTCTCACCCCGGTCAATGTTTAGGACCTGAAATTATAATAACAATTAATTTTTAAAATGTTTTTTATTTAAAAACATATTAAATAATTTTTTTATTATTATTTTTTAAAATTTATTATTAACATCATCACATCAAAATATCTAAAAACATTAAAAATAAATAAATATTTTTAAAATAATAAAAAAATTGCTATTACAATAATCATCAACCACAAAGCAAAAGTCAAGATTAAGATATCATCCACTATCAACCTCGATCTAACTACCTAAGTAAAATAATTATTTAGGAACACAAAAGGAACATGTTACTCTGGAGAAAAAGGGACAATCACTTTCAACAGCAGAAAAATTACGGAAGAATTGTAGAGAGAGAGAGAGAGAGAGAGAGAGAGAGAGAGAGAGAGAGGAGAATCTTTCGGTAAAAGAGGCAATTAGTAAGTTTAGGAAAATTTTATGAACTGACTGTCCTTCTGGCAGGCCAGTGTTTGTTTTAGTTTTATTTATTTTTATTTAAAAATATATTAAAATAATTTTTTTAATTTTTATTTTTAATAATAGTATTTTAAAACAATTTAAAAACAAATAAAAAAAACAATTTAGTGACACCAGCCAAACTAAACTAGAATTGTGCCCTAAAAACCTAGATGTGAGAAACTATCTGTTAACAATTTTTAAAAAAAAATTAAACAAATGGAGTGTAAATTCCACATTTTAATGCTGGGAGATGATCAGATAATGTTTGCTGGATTGAAACCAGACAAGTGGACCTATCATGACCAAGATCAACCAAATAACTAATCAAAAAGACATTAGCATTTAGCACAACCAATCAACAACAAGAATCAACAAAAAGTCAAACAAACTACTAGCGTTACGGTGATAATAAACTCATTTCATCTCCGCCACCACTGTGTACAAAAAGTTGGACAGTAAAAAATAAAAAACTTTTTTAACTTGCAAAACACATCTGCATACCTATTATATATATAATCACACTGAAGCCTGCGTCACCTTCGTTGTAACAACCTTGACTTCAGGAGCCAATTGCCCACCACCGCCGACGTGTCTCATCTCACCACCACCCAAACCTTGAAACTGTGGTGGCATCTGCTGCTGCTGCTGCTGCTGCTGCTGCTGCTGCTGCACTGCACCACCTGCCGCAGTATAGTAAACCTGTCTACCAACCGCACTATCATACGCAACCTGTGCGTATCCGCCATCAGTCACTGCTACCCCAGGCCCACTGGGCCTCATAACTCCCATGGGACCCATCGGTGGTGGGGGCTGATGGTGTTGTGGGACCACATTATATACCGGCTGCTCCCTGTAAACATCAGGACCATGCCCCGGAGCACCCATTCTCTGCATGTAATATCCTTGACCCGTTTGTCCGGTAACCTGTCGCATTACTTGAGGTGCGTGATAAGCAGTTCCTTGAGCTGGACCAGATATCATATAAACGGGTTGCTCCATTTGACCCGGGGCAGTGGTCACCGCCACGGCTGCCGGAAACCCACCTCCAGCAGCCTGTTTCTCCGGCCAATAACCTGGTGGAGCAGTCACCTGGGGTGGCATTGTCACGGGTAGATTCGCCGGAGACACTTTTTCAGGCAATTTTTGCATGTAATAATCACCGCCAACGGCAGCATAACCACCAACCAAATTCTCATCGCTGTTTTTTCTATTCCACTCAATTGATTGCTCATGTTCTCTAATTTGCATTCTCTGCAAGTGGGCCTGCAAATTCGAAGGATCCGACCCAATAAACCTGTCATCATGGCCAGACCCAACATGGATTTCAGGCAAATCTGGCACTTT
>Ga0325405_1007499_pt1 | contig 10976 bp, 10 predicted proteins | sample PopdelMetagenome_21_FD_205663 | JGI IMG/M metagenome (GOLD analysis project Ga0325405, IMG submission 205663) | Populus deltoides microbial communities from Bellville, Georgia, United States - Xylem-Control-R2 | ecosystem: Host-associated > Plants > Phyllosphere > Stem > Wood/Secondary xylem...
CAAATTAAGTTATACAAACTATTAATAACTGTTCCCTCTGCCACTATCAACCTTCATTCCAGAACTTATAAGATTAACGTGATTACTTTTGCTTATCACATTACCGATACTAATTTCACTGGTATTGCCATCACCACCCCATAGGAGTCGATATAAGGCGATCCCTTTGCGCGGAATCCTAACATACACTATATGTATGCTGGCCAATACATGGTGATCCCCTTACCCGGGATCCTAACATACACTAAATGTATGCTAGTCCATTTGTGACGATCCCCTTACCCGGGATCATAACATACACTAAATGTATGCTAGCCAATACAGGGTGATCCCCTTACCCAGGATCCTAACATACATTAAATTATATGCAAGTCCATTCATGACGATCCCCTTACCCGGGATCCTAACATACACTAAATGTATGCTAGCCAATACATGGTGATCCCCTTACCCGGGATCCTAACATGCACTCACTGTATGCTAGTTTATGCCTCAAATCACACTTCTCATATTTCCTTTGTCAGTGATAATTTCATCACTTGGCAATTCACATAACAACTTTTCACCTTGAATACACATACATTCCGTAATTCACATTTCACATCAAAAATATATTAAATCATGGAATTTAACTAGAAAGCATAGGTGTGAATCACCTACCTGCAATAGAAGCTCTACTCGTGCTCCCCTGCTGCTGCTGTTGCACCACGTCTGTGGTCCCTCCTGCAAATCACAGGTTTATCTCATAAATTTTCCTCACTCAAGGATATGTTTTATAATAACCATATCAACAACCAATAAGTCTTTCTTTCAGTCATTTCTTAGTACTTTATGTTTTTCTCATTTCACTCATTATTACTGTCGTTCTTTGTCCAATCCTAGTTATCATTCCTTTCTTTATATTTGGACTATCACTGTTCAACTGTTACTGTCTCGTTTTTGAACTGTTACTGTCTGACCTCTCCTCAGATTTTTAACTATATTTGGAGTTATAGAACTCCGTTTCAAGTGAAATTTATGTCGTTGGAAAGGTAAGGCATGAGGCTACAAGTTCTATGTTTTGAGAAGAACCCAGTTCTGCCTCTAAGATAGTCAAAATCGCTCATTAACAAACACTTGGACTGTTATTGTCCAACTGTTACTGTTCATTTTTGAATTGTTACTGTCTTATTTTTGAACCGTTACTGTCTAGATATTGAATTGTTACTGCCTAGACATTGAACTGTTACTGTCTTATTTTTGAACCGTTACTGCCTAGACATTGAACTGTTACTGCCTAGACATGGAACTGTTACTGTCTTGTTTTTGAACCGTTACTGTCTAGACATTGAACTGTTACTGTCTAAACATCGAACTGTTACTGTCTTGTTTTTGAACTGTTACTGTCTAGACATTGAACTGTTACTGTCTGACCTCTCCTCAGATTTTTAACTATATCTGGAGTTATAGAACTCCAATTCAAACGAAATTTATGGCATTGGAAAGGTAAGACATGAGGCTACAAGTTCTATGTTTTGAGGAGAACCCAGTTCTGCCTCTAAGATAGTCAAAATTGCTCATCAATGAACCAGACCTACTACCCTATAGGGTCTGTCATGACCCAGTCTCGGTTGGTGACCCATAACTGGAGTTCTATGACTCCAAATTGAGCAAGACCAATTTCATTAGTTAGTAAACATCCAAAACTACAATTTCTATGAAGGAACTTGATCCTAATTCCTTCATTCTCCTACCCAAAATCTCTTTGAAGGTCAAGAGACGAAACTGTCCAGATTCATCACCTTTCCATTTACACACAACACACGAAGTTCTTTACTTTAACAACTCTTACTTCCTTTTTTTTTCAATTCAAGTCTAAGAACTCAATATAAATTTACATCCAGGCATCAATTCATAATCGACTTGAAATGACTCATAAGACCAGGTTTATAATATCTTACCTGGTGCGAATCAAGGCTTCGATCCCTCCTTTTCTTTCTAATGACAGCCGACCCTCCCCTCTTCTCTTCTTGTTCAATTTTTTCTTGTTAATCCCTTTCCCACCAGGGTTTATTTTACCTATAACCCTCAATCTAGGATGGGTTCTTGAAATTTTGGTGTTTCTCTCTTGATTTGTAAAAAAAATAGATATAAAAGCTCCCTCTTTTCTTTCCTTACGTAGCTGTAGATCTGTTTTTGGTGAGAATAGGAGTATTTATGCTCTATAATTATTCTTGTTTGCATTTAGGCCCCATTTTCTTTAAGTGTATTCGTTCTTGCCCCCACTTCTTTTTAGTTTAGTTTGTTTTCTTTAATTTAATCCAGCCTTGGTTTTTTTCTCGGGATTTACATGTATAGTTCATAATTTCAAATATTAAATATAAGAAGGAAAAATAGAGAAGGACCAAAAAAATCTGCAAAATGGTCCCTTAAAGGAAATAAAAAATTAAATGGAAAAGGTAAGGCTTTGTTTAGCAAAACTAGAAAAAAAAATTCACCAAAGAAAATTGTAAAAAATTTGTTATAGTATGTTTGCCAAACATGCCTTAAGGACCAAGAAAATGCATTTTCCCTTTATAAAACTTTGCACAACCAAACAATTCCTTAAGCCTTGAATGGGCTTAAGCCAACTTGAACCAAGGCAAAAAACAAATTCCAAAAAAAAAAAATGAAGAATAAAGATCAAATGAAATTTTTATTTGAAAACAGCCAAGAACACTTAAAACTCAACGCCGAAACCCAAAAATTAAAGTGAAAATATAAGCCAGATCTTGTCGAAACAAAAGCATAAAAGGATGTGAAATGGAAAACTAATGCACAAGTATCCAACAACAATAATAAAAAATTATTTTCAACAAATTGAACTTTACAACCAAGAATCCTAACCTAGGCATTTAAGAATTCTATAAATCAACTGTTCCAAAACACATTATAAAAGGAATAAAATGTCATAGAACATTCATATATATGTTTGAGATTCAACCTAAGCTTGTAACGGAGGCAAAAACATCAGATTATGAGGAAACTCAAATTTCAGCTGAAGAACACTCAAGAATACAAACCCAGAAATTCATGTAAACCTAGAAAGAACTAGAAAGGTAAAAAACTTAGAAGAAGTATCATAAAACCAGAAAAAAAAACTTAAGCATTGCAACTATAGGTTGAACAATCAGAAACAACAAGAACAAGCAATCAATAGCAAAACAACAAATAAATCCTTTGTCTACAACAAGCTAGAAATGCATCTCCTTAAGTATAAATAATGTTCCATTGGTTATTCCTTTTATTTCTGATCCCAAACATCATGTTTGTATGATGCGATACAGGAAAGGTCAAATTCAGATTTTGACGTAAAATGTGCAACTATCCAGTTTTACGGCAATAGTCATAATTCTCAATCCGACCGTTGGATTGACCTGAAATTTTAAGTGGCAAGGATTCAAAAAAAAAAAAAAAGAGACTACAAAATCTGATTTGAAGGTAGAATTTATTCTGAAGTCTTCTTTCCTTTTTGTAGCTAGGATGAATAAGGAATCCTTGTAAGAAAAGGATTCTGAAATAATTATGAATCCTTGCCACACTTGAAAACTATGTTGCAGCCCATTAAAGATCTTGTAGAATTAAATTTTTTTTTCAAAATAAGCTACCACATCCTTTTAGAAAAAGAATCCTAGCCAAATAGGAAGTCCACAAGTTAAAAGGAAGTAAATAACAAAATTCGTATAGCCTCTATTGACCCGTGTTGAGATGCCTCCTTCCCAAACTCCGATTGACCTGAAAATGTAACCCTAGGTAGGAAAACATGTCAGGAGACATTACATAAAATATGAGCTCAATTCAATGGTCGGATTGAGAATTATGACTATTGCTGTAAACCTGGATGGTTGCACATTTTACGTCAAAATCCGAATTTGACATTTTCTAGATCGCATCATTCCCTCTCTCTTCAAGATGATTCATCCTTGAATTACCAACAAGTTAGATGGACAATTCCTTAGCCTCATTTTGAAGCCTTTGGAGTTCTTTTTTTGCCAACAATCGTCGCCAACAATTTTGGATGAAAGTAGCAACCGTTCTATTTCGTATATTATCATTGCAGCGTATTTTCTCCTCTTTTTTTGAAGCTTGCTGGGCATTAACTGTTGCCGTTAACACATCAAGTTCTTGCTTCATCTCCCCTAGAATACGGGATAGACTCTTGGTGATGCGAACCTCATGATCACCAATGCCCTAGGATCTCATCTTTAAAACCACCATCACCAATATCATCAACGTCCTCCTCAAAATACGCATAATCAACCCACCTTGGCCTTTCGGCCCCACTGTCATTGTTTGATTTCGGTTTAGCCACATCCTTCCTCACGTCTTAGGAACATGTTCCAGCCACGTTACCATGTTTTCCCACCTTCTCAAGTCTGTGACACACGTTCCCCATCATGAAATTCATTATTTTCATCATGGCTTGCATTTGGAATTTAAGTTCTATATCGTGATGGGGTGGTGTATTGTTTTGATCTGACATGATAATACTTGCAAAAATTGGTTAGTGGTAAAAAAAAACCCCTCACATCGCTCGTGTTTTGCTTAAACACTCTTAATATCCTCACAATCTCACGCCTCTTGTCTCAACTTCTTGCTATTCTTGCGGAACTCAAACCAACACCAAAAAGATCCAACTTAGCATCACAATCCAAATTTGTATAGATGACTTAAGAAGCAATAAAAACTAGAAAACAAGCAAAAAGAAAAATTGCAATGATAGTCTCACGAGTAGCAAGCGAGTCTATCCGAAATACGAATGAAACTGAAGATTTGAATAAAAACAGAAATGAAATATGCAAAAAATGAAACAACACCCAAATATGTTGGATATGTTGAAAATATACTGCAAGAAATGAAAACAACAGAAAGAAAACGAATTTCAAAAGTTGACGCAAAACAGACTTGTTTACGACAAGTTAAGTCCGAATCTGCAACCCAAAGTAAATGATATCCAATTGAGCTACCAGTTTAGATATAGTGCGATATCAACCTAAATAGATAGAATATAAAGTTTGAGCAATTTGTGATAAGTTTTGATATACCAACGCAAAAACGTTATGAATCAAACCTGATTAGACCAGAAATTGAAAACCAAAGAAAACGATTTTGACCCCAAAATTAATATGTGATGCGATTTTGACTCCAGTAATAAGAGTATCAAATTTGAGCTAATTCCGAGTTGATTTGGTCCAATTTTCTCTTGATAAGTTTTCTGCGGCAGAAACCAATAAACATCTTTTTGAATGATTTTTTTCTGTTTTTTTTTTTACTGACATATTTTGGACTGTAACCAAATGAAATGACTATTTTTATTTTTTCTTTTTTTTATATGCTGCAAAATCAAGGAGAAAAAGAAATTGGACATTAAAGAATTTTTACGGAAACAACAAGAAACGAAAATTTCAAAAAGGATATAGCCTAATTAATGGAGCTAAGCTTTGATACCAAATGATGCAAACCTCGTGATCATGTAACCCACACGCAAAGACACCAATTCCCAAAAAGCCAAGTAAATCAGGTTTGATAGGAGTGTGACATAAAGATAACTTGTACCTAAGCACCAGTACTATTGGAAACGGAAACCCCTACCCTACGAATATTGATTCGCGAATGAGAAGTATAAGAATGATGCCATGAAGTCAGTTGTTCTTCGAGAAGTCATTTTGAGTTCTTTAGAGAACCACGGAAGGGAGATTATCTCACCAACACACACACACACACACACATAAAGTGCGGCAAACAAGAAGTTTCATTAATCTGAATTGTCTAATTTACGTGTCTGGTTATGCTTTTATTTATGCTAACTCTAGACAAATAAACCCTAATGGACCCCCCTTAGGTGGACTTATATTAAGCCTACTTACAATTGACCCAAATAAGTAATAATAACCCAAAGACTAAGAAGAAAATAATAAAAATCCAAAAACTATCATCCTAAAAATATGCTAGAATCAGATTGTCACCATTAAGAAGTCCCAAATAGAGTAGGAAATCTGATCTGATGGTAGAATTTATTCTGAAGTCTTCTTTCCTTTTTGTAGCTAGGATAAATAAGGAACCTTGTAAGAAAAGAATTTTGAAATATTAATGAATTATTGCCACACTTGGAAACTATGTTGCAGCCCATTAAAGATCTTTTTAAAATTAGTTGATTTTCAAAATAAATTGTCACTTCCTTTTAGGAAAATAATCCTAGCCAAATAGAAAATAAATAATAAAATTCATACAACCTCTGTTGACCCATATTGAGATGCCTTCCCGAACTCAGAGTGACCTGAAATTTTTACCCATGGTAGGAAAACATGTCAGGAGATTTCACGTAACATTTCAGCTCGATCAAAAAGTCAGATTGAGAATTATGACTGTTTCCGTAAAACTGTATAAATGCACATTTTACGTCAAGATCTGAATTTGAACTTTCCTGGATCGCATCATTGTAGCTCAAACCACACCAACAAGCTATAAATCATCCTAAAATCAACAATAATTAATAATATCAGCTATCAATGCATTCTGCTACAATAGTATTATTGATTAAACTAAACATTGATGCATGTAAAAACAACATTTTAAACTATCATTTATCATTAAATCATCAACCCTAAAGCATAAACTAGACATCGAACAAAACTTGAACATAAATGTTAATTCACGAAATAACTAAACATCTTAAAAAACAAACATTCATTGCAGTTAAACTAGCAAATAACTTTAAAGGATGCATAATGAACATTCTAAGTAGAAACTTAAAAGACATAATAGAAAAGGAAAGGGTGTGCTCATTAAGCTACACCCTCACATCAAAGTTAGAGGTATACCTTGTCTAATAATGCTGCCTTTTTTGCTTGGAATTTTTGCTCCTTTTTCTAGCTTTAGATCTATAGTATTTTGCCTTCCAATCATGGACTCACAAGCTTTTCCCTCTACCTCCTTCTTTCCACTTCTTATCAATACTTTATGGCATTTCTAGCAATAAACTTTAGTGGTTTAATTTTCTCTAAGCTTTTTCCCTCCTTTTTTTTCCTCAGCAACACCTTTCTTTTATAGGTAAGCCTTAAAACTAAAAGGTTACAAAACCATGATGGTTTTGCATAGGCAAGTGGTTTATGGAAGATTCTTCCTCAACCTCACCCCTAACCTTCCTAGAAAGGTGTATTATGTTTTTTTTTGTCCTTTTTATGAGGTTAAACCTATCTTAAAAAGGAACCCATGAAGTTTAAATAATCATGGAGGTTTTCTTCTTCAACCCAGACTAATTGAGTGAGCTATTTTGGCGAGATTATCATGATGAATGGGACATAAACGTTTCATAAATAGTCTTGAATCATGTAGAAGGGATGCATAAAGCCATTAGGAACAAACCTCATCTGATTACAAGGTCTAGAACTCCATATTCATTTATTGGAAGATTGGTTTCAAATAAGCCTATATCTATCAACGTAGGGGAGGTTGACTAAAGATAAGATGTTGTCCATATCATTAAAGCAAATGGGATGTAAACGTTTGATGGGAGTAACTAATCCTTATAGAGGAAGTGTTTTTCAATTGAGTGGTTGATGTTAGAGCCCTTAAGGTGGTTAGAGATGCCACGTTTATTCCCCTAAAGATGGCATCATGATAAGCCTTAAGGTGGGTTCACAAGGTGATGTGCCGTGAATGATTCGAAAAATTGGCAACAATGAATCTGACGAAAATGGATGAAGGATGGGTCTGGTTGGTTGTCTTTCTTTTGGTGTTTAGGCTGGATTATAGTGATTTCAAGGTAAATAAGATGGGGGATAGACTAGAATGATACTTTGATAAGTCGATCTGGACGCCACAAAGATCAATCTAGGATTTCGACGCCACACTCTTTGTGATTGAAGAGTGATAAGTCAGGTAGGGTTCTTCACAAAATCAATTTGGAAGAACAACTCTTAATTCTGTGAATTAAGTTTCAAATCTTGGCCAAAAGTGCTTTATTACATATTCTGATACTATATTTATAACTGGAACATCCTTCTAAAGTTGGGAAAAATTCAACATGGTAGAAGTCAAGCCCAAAAAATAGACTTTGACAAACTAACCTAGATAAATTAACTAGCATACGTTTTTTGACCTTTCTAACATAAACAGATCAAATTTAAAACAACCATATCTTCTTACACAAAAGTCCAATGCAATTATGGTTGGACAATCTAGAAAGAACATGTTCTAAACTTGAAATCCACCTAGATTAGTCTTGTTTTCACATGCAATGGATGACTTCAAATTCGGGTTCAAATTCATTTGTTGTTCTGACCATAAACAGCATAAATTCCTTCACTTATTTGCATATCAACCCAAATTCAAGTAGCCTAGCATCAAAAGAACCATTAAGGGCTTTTCCCATCTCCAAGTTCCAATTATAGGCAAATAAACATCCTTGAACCAATTTCAAACTGATTGCTAATTTTTAACTCCGACACAGCTTCAATCATTCCAATTTGACTCGTCAAGGCCCTTTGTAGTTGTTTCGCTCTCGCTCTTGTCATTGGACAATCTGAATCCTCTTGCATATTATTTTTAGCTTTACAAGATGGATTATAATTCCCATGATGCACATCATCTATTGTTTAATTTTATCAAAAGCCTCTTGACAATCTTCATTCCAAATTCTTTGGTTATTCTTCATTAACAATTTAAAGATTGGTTCGCATGTAGTTGTCAACTAGAATATAAAACGAGCTATATAATTCAGTATTCCTAAGAAGCCCTACTTCTTTCTCGGTCTTAGGTGCCCACATCTCTTGTATGGCTTCGACTTTATCTACCTCAATTCTTTTATTGCTTATCATAAATCCTAATAACTTCCCAGATTTAACTCTAAATGTGCGTTTTGTAGAATTCAACTTTAATTGATACTTTCTCAATCATTCAAAGTTCGCAGATGATCTTCTTTTATCTAGGTTTTGTTATCATATCATTGATATATACCTCAATCTCTTTATACATTATATCATGACTCTTACCATCGCTCGTTGATACGAGGCTTCATCATTTTTCAAACTGAAAAGCATTACCTTGTAACATAATGTTCTTCATAGGGTAACAAATGTAGTTTTTTCATTGTCTTCTTTGGCTATCTTGATCTGAATATAACTCAAGAAACCATGTAAACCTTGTCAGAAAAATTAAGTTAAATTGAGTTATAGTAGTACATCTATTAAAAAAAATTGACTTGGTACCCACCCCAGAATAACATAAGGAAACCGACCAATGTACAACTTAAAAAAACACTAGGATAAAAAATACATCCAAACATGGCCTACCCTCATTTAAGAGGGAGTATAAATACATTGGGAAAGAGAAAAATTAACTTTTCTTCTCCCTTATGGTTGGATGAAACAACCATACCAGCCCCTTCTCTTACAAGCTCCACCAAAGAAATTCCTTGCATGTCACCCATGCAAGATACTTGAATGAGAGAAGAATAGAGGTAAGATGAAAATCCAAAAACATTAAACTAGTAAAAGAGAGGAAATCGGCTGGAACAACAGCGAAGGAGGAAGGAAAAACCGGAAAAAAGGTGAAGAAAATCACAAAAACACTCCCTCACATTCTATTTAATTTTGTGTGGTAAGTATAACCTTTACTCTTGCATTTTTTTGTTTTGAATTTATTAGATGATATGGCAGTAAAACCCCAAATGAGGTAACCTTTACTCTTATATGTCATGATTGTGAAAGACCAAAAAAAGAGATTAGAAGGTTGAGATAAGAAGAGGATATTTTCGTATTCTATAACCAAAAAAATTGATATGTATTGATATATGATGCGGATCAGCCCAACACCAAGTGTAATCATGCCAACAATCCATTAGAGATGCCAATTGGGCCAATCACAGGAGCTAGGGCAAAAAAGCTTAAAAAAGCATTGAATGGGCTTGTTCAGAACATATGGAGCAAAATGGACCTAGAGGGGCTTAGGAAATTTAATGAGCATGAAAGACAACTTTTAATTCATCTATGATACAATCTAGGAAAGGTCAAATTTGGATTGTGAACCATGATATCAATTATAATTTTGTCACAATTTAGAAACGTGATATTTAATCAAATGTTGCGGTTCATAACAACGATATTTAATTAAATGCCATAGTTTTAAACTGCGACAAAACTTTAATTGATGTTACGGTTCAGAATAGCAACATTTAGTCAAATGTCGTGTTTCTGAATCATGATATTAATTAAATGTCGTTGCGGACCGCAATATCCTAAAAACATGTTATTTCACCGAAATATTTTTACTCGTGTTAATTCACTATTTGTTTTTTGTATTTTGTGTGCTAAATGATCAATTTATCGAATAAACATGTTTTTAGGATATCATAAGCACTTGGTAGGAAGTGCTCATCTCTGTAATGGTAGCAACTTCCTAGTCAGCACTCAACCAATTCATCTTTTAAGGAAATGATCAATTCATCTTTTAAGGAAATGATGGATTTCTACAGAGGAGAATAGGTTCTGTGAGAGTGAACCTCCTAGATAGAGCAACCATTCAAGTAGAAGTGATGGATCCATAAAATCAAATGGAGTCTGTTTTAAGGTGAATATTCAACAACTGTTTAGCCAAGAAGCTCTTGTTCCTAGCCTTGATATCAAGTAAACCCAAACCACCTTCACATTTACGCAAACATATTTTCTTCCAAGCCACCAAAGTAGAGCTATGAGAGTTGATATTACCCGACTAGAGAAATTCCTACATAAACTGATAACCTGAGAAATAACAGTTCCTGATATGGGAAAGATACCAAACCAGAATTGAACCATGCCAAAGAGAACAAATCTTAGCAGTTCCAGCCTGCTAGTGATGCAACCATATTATTTGATAGTTTCACCCCCATTTAACTAGTATTTTGCCTATGTTTTATATATAAAATGCCTTGATATTCTTTGTTTTATGTTTTGAAGGCACTTTTGGATGAAAGATGCAAA
>Ga0325405_1007501_pt1 | contig 10976 bp, 8 predicted proteins | sample PopdelMetagenome_21_FD_205663 | JGI IMG/M metagenome (GOLD analysis project Ga0325405, IMG submission 205663) | Populus deltoides microbial communities from Bellville, Georgia, United States - Xylem-Control-R2 | ecosystem: Host-associated > Plants > Phyllosphere > Stem > Wood/Secondary xylem...
ATGCAAACCATCAGCTATATAGCCTATGAACATGAAAATTAAGAAGACATTAATGTTAGGGGGTTTGAGATCTATAGCTAAAACTTGAGGTTCTTGAGATTTATACCTTGAAGATCTCAAACATGAATCCTAAGAAAGCTGGATATACTGAAGGATCAAGAATTGTCCTAACTTTATTATGTACTAGTCTATAGCCGCATGCATGATAAATAAAAAATAAATTAATTTTTTTTGATTAATAGTTGAAATTTTATTAAAAAAAAGATTATAAAGATAACAGCCTAACTTACATCAGATGAACAAATAAAAAAAAAGTATAAAAACTGTTGCATGAAACAAAAAAAAACAAAAAAAAAAACAAACAAATCATAAGAAATTGACTCCTCCCGACTAAACATTCTCTATATTAAGCTCTAAAGAGCTAGAATTAAACCTCAGCTATAAAGCAATACTTTAACGTAACATGAAAAAACATATTTGAAAGTAGGGAATCAACATTAAAAATAACATCATTTAAAGCTTAAAAAACAAATTAATTAAGAAGCAAAACATTTTAAATTATGATCACCAAGAATCGAGCTAGTCCTCCTCCCATAATGTCAAGTCCGTAGAACACGCCATGTCATCCCAATTAAATCCTCTTTGCATAGCTGGCGGGGTTAGGATCAAACCCTCTGCCATGCTATCAAGTAATCCTGGCACGTTAAACAATGCCTCCTCATCAAAGAACAGTGCATTGGGTTGATGGGACACCTTCTCCGAGCAATTGTTAGGGCATGACATCATGACCGTTGAAAAAGGGTCATCATTAAGAGCCTTCTTTCCATATACCTCAACACCTTGCATGCCAATTAATGAAGGTTTGAAAACATTTTCTATGCCCTTCTCATGTGGATTGAGATCGCTTAAAGCTGGACTCAAAACTTTACTTGAGCTTGTCACGCATGAAAAGTTCTTATGATGAGATGGTGAGGGGGGAGAACACGAAGAAGCACTAGGTATAAAGGCCTCAACAGCATCACGCGCAGCTCTTCGTATATCTCTAGCAGAAGACGACTTCGCTCGAGGAAGTATCAAAGCTGAATCAGGAAAATTTAAAGTAGCAGTTTCTCCCTTCAGTGCTAAGGCAGCAACGTCATGTGCCCTAGCTGCCATTTCTGGGCTAGTGAAGGTCCCTAACCAAATTCTTGATTTCTTGTTCGGTTCTCGCACTTCACACACCCATTTATTCCCATTTCTCTTCCGTACCCCCCTATATACCGGGTGCCGAGTCTCCTTGAACTTCTTCCTTCCTGCTTTCTTCTTCTTCAAGACTGTAACCGGCCTTTCTTGTGCTTGCTTTAGATTATAAATATAATTAATAGGGTTGTTGCATGGCTTGCATGATAAATTTTGACGCAATGAAGATATTGATGATGATGAATGATTCTCAAATTCCATTTAGACATTAAACAAAAGGAGAATCTAATTGTTCAAAGCAATGCAAGTCAAGCTCGATAGAGTGAGCTTGCAATGCTTATATTAGTAAGTGAAATGGCTAGGAGAGAGTGTCATTGCTATTGTCCATGGGATTAATTCATTTGACCATTTCAAATTCCTCTGAGAAATGTTCAATCCGCGCAGTAGACTAGGAAAACAAACACGGTTTTACACGAGCAACACACTGAGGATCAGTTTTCCACGTGTGTAAATCAAAATCATGAGGTCTACATATAGTAGAGTTTGAATTCTTAATAAGAGGCAGGTTAATGGGACCAGTACTACTGTTGTCTCTCAAAAGACCAGGCCACCTTGATTAATGTTGATGCGGACCGCTTCCTGGTTTAGATCATCTGATGGTAGCACCACCTGATACGTACACTGATGTGTATATGGAGATTCGTTGAATTTTTATAAAAAAAATCTATCGAAAAAACTATTTTATAAAGATTTTTTTTGAAAAAAACTTGAGAGTTCTTTCATGGAAAATAAACTTAAAAAAGATTTGGGCATACTCTAAAGTAGCTTAACTATCTTTTACTGTAATTCAATTAATATAAGTATGTGTAGTTGCTGTGATATATCAGACAGCCAACAATATGAATTGCACCTAAAATCATATATATATATATATATATATATATATATATATAACATGGCATTTAATTACTTTTTATTCCTTCATGGATAATATTTACTTTGTGATATATCAGACATATTGTAACAATATGAATTGCACCTAAAATCATATAAAAAACTAAAACATGGCATTTACTTCTTAGTTTAATATATATTTACTTCCAGTAGATGAAATTAAAACGTGTCACCAAAAGTTTTTCAAAGATAAAACTTCTGAGCCGGCCCACCATGGCAATCAATCGTCTTTGTATCTCTCGAGACTTGATCTTGTAAGGCGACCACTACTTTTTCCTAACCCTTCTGAACTTTCTAATTAAACTAAACCAATATGGTACACTAAATGTGAAAATTTGAATATATTTAGAGTAATACAGACATGAGTTGTTGAACAATCTTATCAAGAATTTGCTCATTAATTAATGACTAACCCTGTTACGTTTTCGTCCATCACCTTTATATATCTTCCACGGTGGGAATTGATCCTCTAACGATCCCCGGTGGACAAAATATAGCTTGTAATCAATGACACTACCCTTTCACGCTGACCAAAGACGACTATAATATTATCCATGCATTTGCGTCCTCTTGAACTATCGAAAATTAAGCTTTGACATTTTAGCCGTGTCTCGAGACTATGAGGTATGAACTCACTGAAACATAAAACAAGAAATATGCATAGTCCAAGGCTGTCCCGACCGAAATTGAAAGAGCTTCACAACTCTTTGTTAATTTGCTTTCAGATGCTGATTTAGCTATCTATATATTAAATTTTTAATATTAGCAATGGATTTATAAATTAGCAATGAAAAATCCTTTGTTAAAAAAGAATAAATATTTTTTAAAAAAAATTAATATATTAAGAATCAACAACAATGGATTTTTTATTTCTAATATGGTAGCAAAAATTTTACAATGGAAAAAAATATTGTTGCTAAAAAAAAAAGATTAGAATTACACTTTTATAAAAAAAAAAAAGTAAAAAATAATTGCGAATTAATTGGTGCACGCATACCTTAAAAAACCAAAAACAAACTATTGCACCCATACCAATCTCATGAAAGAAACCTTTCATTCTCCAGAAAAAACCTTAACCTACACTGCTACACATATATTCCCTTCTTCCTTCTCTAGAAACCCAATGTACTTTCTTCCTTCTACAAAAACCCCATCTGTCACATTTTTAATTTCATCTTTGATAAATCTATGCTTCCAAGGCGCTGGCAATCTTATTCTCTTGAAGGACCAGATAGCATATTAACAAGTGTATTAAAGGACTCCAACTTTCAAGGAAAAAATTCAGTGCATCAAAGATAGCAGGTATAAGTTTTTACCTATTTGTGTTGTTAATTAGTGATCTTACACATGAGAAAACTATTGGAGTTTAGATTTTGTTTCTCTGCAATAAACTTATTTAAAATAAAATTTTGGGTTTTTCTTATCTCATATCTTTACATTCTAGCAATTATATATGTAAAGTAGCCTTTTACTTTCAAAAATATAGCTATTGTAGTTTGGTTTGCACAAATGAAATGTTAATATGTTATAGGCTACTTTTGAAAGACTTGTTTTTTTTTTTGTTGTTTTTTTTATGTTTTCAAATCTGAATATTAAGGATAAACACAAGTCAAAGGTGATTAGATGACACCCGAATGCGACCACTGTGGAAGGATCAGTTGTCACAGGTTGATGTCTCTCTCACTAGTAAGGTATATAGAATACTATGTGCACATAGACTAACTACTTTTCGTTAGCATGAAGTTACTACCAAGTCCTATATCAAGGCATAATAGATATTCATATAATTATCAAAGTAATGTATATCATATCGAATAGGATTTAGTTCAACAGAATACAAGTGCAAATTCAAGAATAAATAAGTACTCGAAAAATAAAGAAACATATATAAATATTCAATAAATTAACTAGTTGTACTCATCATATAATCGACATACATATTTATTCATATTACATACATATTAAAGATTATCTCACTCATTTGAAAAATTTAGAACTAAAAGGAATATCAGATGAAAGACCTGAAAATTATATTGAGGATGTTTAGGAGAACCTACAACAAATATACGGAATATACTAAAAAACAAATAAAATACGTTAATGCATAAAAGAAAATCAGGTTTAGCTTCTTAAGTTTAGGGACTAAAGCGATAATTTTTCAAAAATAGGGACTAAAACATAATTTTACCAAAATTGAAGGCTCAAACTGTAAATACATAACCATACTGAAATTTCACCCCTAAACAATCCTTAATTATGTCCAGAAATGAACCAGGGACCTAAATTTAATTTTAAAAAAAGTCCAGGGACTAAAATGTAAATTCCTAAAATTATGGGACCAAGCTCAAAATATTCCAAATCAATTATTAAACTGAGATTCATCATCCTTAACCTCCTAATAATACTGCCAAAAATCCCAAAATACATTTAGGAGTCAAATTATAATTTTTCAAAGTTTAAGGACTAAACTATAATTTTCATAAATCAATGACTAAAATAAAATTTTATTATCTTCAACTTCAAGACCATTCTGTCTAGATTTTCCAGCAAAGTTGAAACAAATTTCTTAACCCATAAAAAATTCATTAAACAAATCAATTCACTAATCCTCATTTCTAACAACACACCCAAAATCAATCACTTAACATTAAACCCATAATAATCATGAATCCATCTTAACGATATAAACTTCAAATCCTTATAAACCATAATATCTTCTTTAATCCTTCCATAAACAAACCATAATCAAAAGTAGCATGAAAGGAAACTCACTTACTTACTATTTTTACCTTTCTTAAACTAAAAAACTCAAGATCAAAAACTGAAATTCTTGGTTTGACGAGAGGAGGGTTACGACAGTCACAAGAATTAGAAGAGAAAAAAATAATTTTTATGTGACTTTTCCTTGTATACCTATAACATAGGCCGCGAACAGTGACCCGACCATTGACCCGGATCGACCTTTAAGTTGGGTTTTAAAATCATGATAATAATTATTTTTATTTTTTCATGTCTTAATTGAATAATTTTAGAATTAAGAGCTTTTTACAAGGATATTTTAGAAATATCACTCCAAAACTGTCCTAGAAATAGATTTATTTTTATATCTCTGTTTCTATCTCTTCAACCAAATATTTTTATCTCCATTATCTCCGCCCTTTTCTGTCTCAGGACAGTAACCAAACACTATCTAAGTGATCAGATTAACATTAGAAGTGTTTTACTATATTTGCAAGAAAGTAATATTATTATCTTCTAACACTTTGATCTAGCTAGCTAGCTAGGAATTGTTGAACCAAATTGCTATAAAATAAATGTAATGTTTACCTCCTTTAGATTTTTTATTTTAATTCTTAATTAATATATGGATTAAAACATGACCAGTCATATCTTGTCTTCATCCTGATTTATAGGCTTGATGGTAAAGTAGTAGTGATCATTGATAGGGCTAGTATAGGCAGAATAAAAGGAATGCTAATTTGGTTAACAATATACTACACATTTCAATTTATTTCAATCATATACTTGTTAAAAAAAATATTAATGGTACTTTATTTCAAAAAATTTTACAATTCAAGTTTTGTCTTGCTGTTAGAGCATATCAAGAAAAGTGTTCGATTTGAGGTTGCAATCTTATATTTACTTCCATTCTTTATTTATTACTATATATCTTCCTTCTAGTTAAATTGATGCTATTAATTTACATTCTTAATTTTTGAACACTACTACTCTTGCTCATCTTTTTTTTTTTTCTAATTTCATATCGATAAACCCTCCACATCACATTATTTGCATTTAGAGTTGTCAAGTTTTTGGATTGTGCATATTGGGTCCCTTTGGTTTGTCAATGCAACTTAAAACTCTGTATAGATTTTAGGATATAACTTGGTTCATAGAAAAATTGTATGGTCATTGAATATACTGATTCATGATTGCTTGATGGTGGAGAATGGGCAAGAAAATAAATGGCAGATTTTGTTTAAATTGACTTTTCAAATCATCTTGTCAATGGTTTTTTTATATCTTGAGATTTTATTTCCTTTTTTTCCATTCATAATTTTAATTTAGATTGCCTTTTATAACTTATGAGCTAGTAATTAACAAAGTTATTTTGATTATTTATTATATAAAGTTTTAAATATAGATTAAGAAAAATATTAAATGATATTCTAAAATTTTTGTTGGTTTTAATTATGTTAATTAGATTAACATGGACAATCGATCATGAATGTATTTTCGCTGTAAGGATAGTCATATTTGTCTTGAATTTATTGCGGGTGCAAGAAGATTTATCAAATATAAACCAAGGTATGTCGACACCTATATTTTCATCGATGTTGTCACATATGGTCCACATATGACGACACCAATGTATCCCCCGTCTATACCAGTATATTGACCTAGACCTCGATCATCATATATCGGTCTATCTTATAATGTTCAACATTATCTTAATTTATTTTCAGCATACCCCATCTCTATGATTAGACATATTTATTAAATTGTGATTTATATATTGATATAACTTTAATAGGATTTTGAAATTTTATTTTATTTGACTTGTTATTGTTCTTAAAATATTTTCTAGTATTAATTTATCTTCTTTATTTATTATCATAACCCAAATTTGGTCTCTTATTTTATATTTTGAAAAAATAGAAAAAATGTATTATTATCATAAGAGGAATTTTACTTGTCAATAGCTTCTGCCAACATAATTTTATTAGAACAAGTCGTCTGGTGTTTGTTTTTTACTTGTCAATAGCTTCCGACAACAGAATTTTAAGTTGCTTATCATTAGAGGAATTGAGGATTTCCCTCACATTATCTATCAACAGCTTCACATCCTCGTTTTTTGACGGCACAAAGAGAGATCTAGCTAGTAGAGTCATGTCCTTTTACATCTGACATGTAAACTCTCAGGAAATTATAAAACTCCCGGGCACCGATGGCTTGCCGCAAACCTCGAGCATATTAATCCACATAATTATAATTGTAAATCTCAAAGACTTCACCAAGTAATCCAGCTTTCATCATTCTATCTTCTCTTTGTTTCACATACCGATCCAGTACAGGAAATCGATATCCACACGAAAAACAGCATTCAGCATTTGTTGTTTTTTGGTTTGAATCCACCCATGAATGGCCCATAAGTGAGTTCGGTGAGCCCACCTTATTAGGCTCTCTTTTTTATTTTGATAAATAGAAGATATTTTATCCTGACGAGTGAGGGATATTTTAGTGATAGTTTAAAATTTTTTTCTTTGATAAAGAGTGCTTAGAACCTATAAAAGAGAGGGGAAGATCCTTCAAGAAGAGGTTTAATTTTTCTCTATTATAAATATCATATCTATTTTTAGGATTTTTTATAATTAAATTATAACTGTTTTTCTCTCAAAAATTATATTGCTCATTTAATTATTAGAGAGTACTCGGTTATAAAAGTAATGACTTTTTGCATGTATCAAGCATAATTCATCAGTAATTTCACCAAAAAATAACATATTAAATTGTTAGAATGAAGAAATTAATCAAATATCTCAAATACCAACTCAGCTTACAAGCTCATATGAAATAAATTCGGACCTCGTCCCAATATAACCTATAATTATTGATGCAACCCTAATTCTTCCTTGTCACAATCAAGATGTTACATACTACAAGGGCATGCAAGTAGGATTAGTTTAATTTCTACAAATCAATACGGTGAAGCACCAATTCAAACTTTGGGATTGGCTTGACGGATATCCAACTCCCATCCAGTTCAGTTATGAGCTAACTGGCTAAACCTAAAATGCTGTGACATTAATTTCATTTCTCCAGGAAAATTTATAATTCTACCTAAATCCGGAAAAGCCCAGTAAGGGATTGATGCAGATAATTAGCAACATCCAATCTTCTTCAAGTAATATATAGTACTGCCTTCCAAAGTTTTACAATGTGCTGATGCATGCCAAGACACCATGTAGCGAAGGTGTCAGGATTTTGTGAATCATGCGAGGAGGAAAGTACAAGTAAAACAGCAATTTAATTAAGAAGATGACCTAAAGGACTAAAATAAAAGTTACAAACAGAGGCAGGGTCGAAATGTAAAGAATATAAGGATGCAAATATAAACGGACTAATGGGGGGCAAAAAACATTGGGGGCTATATATATATATTTTTTTTTTTGGATTTGAGGAAACCTCATTCTTCTGGAAAACACACTTTGTGGGTTCAGGTGAGGGAGTAAAACCCCGGTTATCTCAGGCTCTTACAAGAGGTGCACACCCTGACTCGAACTCGAAATCTGCTGTGCAGATCTCAAACTCTTTACCATCACGCTACGCCTCCTGAGAACACTATATACACACACACTCTCTTACTGTTTATGGAAATAACACTTAAAAGCGAGGTGAAATTGAAAATGTATAGATGATGTGGCACTGACAAGAACAAAATATCAATATTAGAGAAAAATTCTCAGTGAAAATTAATAAGACTGTTTTCAAGAAAAATAGAGAAAGAAAAACCCAATTTCCACAACCTAGAAAACACACGTTGGAACCATAGTTGTGAAATTTGAATTGGTTCAACGGTCGACCTGGGATATAAAATAGTTTGGATAGGAAGAAAAAATTAAAAAAGTATTAAAAAATATGGCAAATTCATCGACTTGATCTAGGCCTTTAATTCGTTAATTTTTTTTAAAAAAATAATCAAAATAATATCATCTTAATCATTACAAACAAACAAAATACAATCTACTCATATTCTGAGCCTTTCCCAGAATCCATCTTGAATTTGATTTTATAGTTGTTGGAAGAATATTGACAGTCCAATCTCAAATAGTCATGATCAAAGAGTTAGTGAGCACCTTCACAAAGAGGTGATGTCCATACATAGGAGACAAGATAGAGTGCTTCAAGCGTACTTTTGTCTGAAAGTTGATCCTTCGACCAAGGCATATCTTCTTTAAAAAATTTCTTCCTTCAAAAACAATTATTGCTGTTGACATCATCTACGAACAGAGCGTGCAAGATTTGAAAATGCACATCATGACTGCAGACAACTAAATTTGGTGGCTTGTTACTAATACAATTAGGAAATCTTGATTCAATACCAGTTTCAAGATTGAAGAAACATTTCTTGAATTTGAATTTGACTACAAGATTGAGAACGTTTAAATTTTACATGTGAGTAGCGCCCACCACCTCTACGGTGGGCACTTATATTTTGATGATCATATATTGGTTGACCCGACCAATCTCCAACTCGAGCCTTGATTAATAACGTCTTATAACTATGAGAGAAAATGTTCATGAAAAAACCACTGAAATTCGAAAATAAAAATCATAGAAATAACGAGATGTACACCAAATTCCAAGGACGTGATTCTAGTTTCAACAAATTAGCACAACAATGGCTGGCTATTGCTATTTGCAAAACCTCAGCTTAAAGTTTCAATATTTTTGCTCAGTTCCTCCAGTTTCTTCATCCTCAGTTTCTCACTTTCACTCGCCAGCTAACCAACCAGTTGATAAAAAGAAAAGAAGAGAAAGAAATATGTTAGTAATTAAAATCGAGATCAAGTACTAATCAAGCATCAATTAATCAAGTTTATAAGAACTAATATAATAATTAATTACCTCCACTAATTTGGAAACCAGCTGAGCTTTTTCTTTGTTCTTTTCATTAAAGGCTTCCAGGGCTTCTTTGTATTCTCTTTCCTGGAATCATATAAATATTCTGAGAGGCCACTCATATCCTTTGCTTCATGCATAATTAACTAGTGTATAAATCTGTGATCAAAGTTAACTAAGAAGCATTAAAATATTCCATAAAGTTTTTCTTGTTCTTAAGGTGGCAACAGGATCAAACTAGAGCCCTGCCGTAGTGATCATGCAGTTGAAAATCCATTAAACTATTCTACAAATTCTAGATAATTGAGTTTTTATTTGATAATTTAGTAAAAGCATCGGACTGTCTGATTTGTATATTGTCTTTATCGTTGCAAAAGAAACAAGCCAAAATCTTAATCTCGCCTTCTTCTGGCAACTCAGTCCTAGAGGCTTCAGCTCCCTGTTGACTGTGTCAATCCTCTTACGTACCATCGAAACTTCCTTCCTCATTGGATCTGTCAGGGCTTCAAGCTCCTACAAAATATTTTTTTCCCCTGTAAAAATCACAATAATCTCCAAAAAAAAAAAAACAGCACATATATATAAGAAAAAAGAAATTAAATTAAATTTTCCTTGCTGTGATCTCCCCACAGCAATGCAGATATTAAATTAACGAAGGGGAAATTGATGGCAAGTAAAATATGTGTAAGAAATAATAATAACAAGTAAATAATATGTAATTATTATGATAAACTTACTTCACGAATTTCTGCTAATCGTTTAGTTGCTTCTTCCGCACGTCCTAAGTGAGCATGAACCTTGTCTCTGACTTCCATCTTCTTCTTCTCAATCTCTTCTTCTTTCGCCCTAAACATAGCCACTGCTGATCTTGACATCTCATCATCCTTATCATCCCTTGATAGTGGGCTTTCACTGATATTACTGATAATACCTGAGTTCTTCATCATTCTGATCTGCATTTGTGATTGTTGTTGCTCCAATATTGGTTTTTGTGTCGTCATTTTTTACCCTCTTTGTTTCTCTTCTTTCTTGTAATGCTGCTGCTGCTTCCTTACCTTGTATCTCTCTTGTTTCTTTGCTCTTCTTTCTCTTTGGTATGATTGCTTTCTTTCTCTTATTGTAGGTGGTTAGAAACAAAAGCTGGCTTTAAAGCTGTGAAACCATCTTGCTTACTTCACAACAAAAACAAATACTAAATTGAGCTGAATGACCAATCTGCC
>Ga0325405_1007503_pt1 | contig 10973 bp, 7 predicted proteins | sample PopdelMetagenome_21_FD_205663 | JGI IMG/M metagenome (GOLD analysis project Ga0325405, IMG submission 205663) | Populus deltoides microbial communities from Bellville, Georgia, United States - Xylem-Control-R2 | ecosystem: Host-associated > Plants > Phyllosphere > Stem > Wood/Secondary xylem...
ATTGTTATGGAAAAGGTGTTTGACACCATGATAACTTATTCAACAAATTTATTATTTCAACTAATGATAAATACATTAAATGTGGTATGTTCTTATTTTCCTATTAATATGTATGAAACTAGTTATTCGATAATGAGGCTAGTGCCCGGTAATAGGCAGTGAGATTAGTTAGTCTGGTTAATAGGAATAGTGCCCTAGATAATAGGCTATTTGAGAAACTAATGACCCTAATTAATAGGATTTGTGCCCTGGTTAATCGCATAGGTGGTAATGTGTAGTACATTATTAGATGTGATTGACCACAATGAAAAAAAAAACCTTATATCTATTTCTGATTGATATTGTAGGAACCACATGTAATTCGTATTAGACTGTCATGATATAAATTAATGTGTGTGTGTGTGTGATGAGAACCCTAAAATAACCAACGTGTGAGATAGTTGGTAGGTGAATAAATATTGTTATGGAAAAGGTGTTTGACACCATGATAACTTATTCAACAAATTTATTATTTCAACTAATGATAAATACATTAAATGTGGTATGTTCTTATTTTCCTATTAATATGTATGAAACTAGTTATTTGATAATGAGGCTAGTGCCCGGTAATAGGCAGTGGAATTAGTTACCCTGGTTAATAGGAATAGTGCCCTAGATAATAGGCTATTTGAGAAACTAATGACCCTAATTAATAGGATTTGTGCCCTGGTTAATGGGCAATCAGAGAAACTAATTACCCTGATAAATGAGCAATCAAATAAACCAATTAATTTAGTAATGAAACAAATGCCCGGTTTAGGCTAGAGAGGACATTGACATGTCCTTAAATTTTGCTAATTGTACTTATTTGTTAGGCTAAAGGTAAAAAAGTAAATTGTTTAGTAATTGACGTGGTAAATATATAGAAGAGATAATAGCAAATAATCATTATGTATAAAATTGATTGTATTTGGTATTAAAATTTTTTTAAGGTACTTCGCAACATCATGCCGAGTAATAGATCATGTATTTGGTATTAACAATAACATCTAATGGAGCAAAGTGTATATGAGTTTGGCTATGTTGACATGTTAATGTTTGGGTATTCAAATAGCCCTACAGATAAAGTTTAATAAAAAACAAAGATGATTTGAGTATGTTTTGCAAGTATACAAGTAATGGAAGATTATGTGATAAATTATAAATAATAGAAATGGCAAGAAATAAATGGAATGAATAATGAATTGAGAAAATTTTTCAATATAACAAGGGTGTTATATAAACTGAAATACGATGTATCATAGATATAATAAGTGCTGGGGAAGTAAAATGACAACATGAATTAAATATGTTGTGGATTAAATAAGATGTAAATTAAATATGCTTACACAATAAGTTACAATATGTATTAAAGATGGTTGAGAGAGGAAAATATTATATTATTTATGTGTTGAGGAAATAAATTGTGGGGTAAATCCCATGTGTTATGAAATAATAATATAAACTAAATATATTCATAAAGTGGAAAGAGTTATGAAATAAATCTGAGATGAAAAGAAACACTATATGAAAGTGTTTAAATGAGTCCAATCAATTTTAAAGTTGTAAGGAATAAATTATATATTGATGTTTTAAACTAGATTATGAAGGAAAAAGTTATCATGATGTAAGAATGATAATGTGATGGATAAAATAATGGAAATAATATTTTTCAGGGAATTATAAAAATATATATTGTTGGAAATTGATATAAAATCAACATTTTTAAAGAAAAATTTATGAAATTAGTTTAGATTGTATAGTTATTAAATATTCGTAACTAGAATGATACAAATGTTTAATATGATTTCAATTGTAATTTTATGTGTCACAGGTAAATTCCTTTGAGGAAATCAATTTCTTAAGTCACCAAGTTACCTAGTTTTATGCAAAAAAAAAATATTTGTATTTTTAGAGAATTTGAATGTGATTTTAACATGAGTTGTAATAAATTGTGTTCATTAATAAAATTGTTGAAAGGTTTTTGGGACTTTTCTTATAAAAAAAAAAATTGTTCATACTCGAACAATGGAAATAGTATAAACATATTAGAATATGCGAGAAGTACCCTTATATATCTATCATCTTTTTGTTTATCTATATATAACTCTATCAAAGTTAGCTTGTGCCCAAGTTGTGTAGCTTGAAAAATAACTCATTAGTTAAACACTATCACAAATAATCACTAGCTTTTTAAGAAAAACATTTAAAAATAACACAGGCTCTTACCGACGTTTTGTATGGTTAATAAGAGGAATCGATCCACCGATATTCTTGCTAATAAAACCATGAGTCTCCTTGTTTCTATTCGAGGACTCACTCTATGATCACCTCCTAAAACTCTTCGACGTCAAGAACTCTAGATATCTCTCCAATTACTCTTAGTGATGTGGGGAGGTCTAGAATTCTTCCACACTTCAAAGTCATTTAACTGTTTTCTTAGCATATGTACGTGTGTTATACTTCTAATCCATGCAACCTAGTTCAAAAATTCATTAAACTTAAAAAAATAACAAAAAAATTACAATTTTATAAAAACAATATAAACTTCACACGTTAAAACTTACCTGGTTGGGCTGTGATTTTTCCAAACTCAACTCTGCGTTGGGTTTGGACGCAACCGCGTCCACCTCTATGTTGGACCAGGACGCGTCTTTGCCCAACCCCATGTTGGGACTGGACGCGATCGCGTCCAACCTCACGTTGGGCCTGGACGCGATCACGGCCACCTCCATGTTGGGCCTGGACATGTCCGCGCCCAACATGGCCCAACCCCATGTTGGGTCTGGACGCGACCCCGTCCACCTCCATGTTGGACCGGGATGTGTCTGGACGCGACCATGCCCAACCCCACGTTGGGCCTGGACGCGTCCCCGCCCAACCCCATGTTGGGTCTGGACGCGATCGCGGCCACCTCTATGTTGGACCTGAACCCGCCCCCGCCCAACCCCATGTTGGGTCTGGACGCGACTGCGCCCAACTCTATGTTGGGCCTTGACGCGTCCACACCCAACCCCACGTTGGGAATGGCCGCGACCGCGGCCAACTCCTTGTTGGTCCTGGACGCATTCTTAATCAACCTCGTGTTGGGTCTGAACGCGTCCGCGCCCAACCCCACGTTGGGTCTGAACGCGTCCGCGCCCAACCCCACGTTGGGCCTGGACGCGTCCGTGCCCAACTCCATGTTGGGCCTAGACGTGTGCACACCCAACCCCACATCAATTTTCTTAATATATTAATGTGTTTTATAAATATTATTATTTCTCTTATAATTCAAAATGTTCATATCAAAAATATTATTATTTGTGTTATAATCATCCTTGAAATTCTTGATATAATTATTTATGTGATAAATATTATTATTTTTATTATAATTCTAAATATTCATATCAAAAATAGTATTATTTGTGTTATAAATATTATTATTTTTATTATAATTAATAGTATTAATAAAATATTAATAAATTTAAAAATAAAAATTATTATTAATATTAATAAAATATTATTTTTTATATTATAAATTTTTACAATATTTTTTATAAAAATAAAAAATAAACCTGCTGGGTAGCGCCGACATCCAACTATTGCGTTTTAAAAGCAATCATTCCTCAAAAAAAAAAAAAAAAAGAGCCTGCTTTTGATTTATAGAAGAGCCATCTTGGATATATATTTTAACTGGAAGAGCCTATACATACAACACAGAGTGAAAAATGATATTTTTCTTAAGAAAAAAAAATGCATATGACCACATAAGTAGTAGCTCAAATTAGGCAGAATGATGTGAGTTCTCAATCAAAACCTCCTTCCAAAATTTTTAAAACTATATATGTACTCAAAATCGTAGAAGAACTTTGATTGAACTGAATATATCTCAGCATTTTTTTTCCGACTCCTTTTCAACCAAAAAAGAAAGGAAAAAAAAAAAGAAAAAGAAGAGAGGAGAGACTTAAGACTAGTTAACTTTATAAACAATTAAAAACTTGACATTTTGTAGCAAACTCCCTATAGAAGTATTGCTGGACTCAATCAACCATAAATTTACCAAAGAATTGAAGTTGCCCAAGCCGAACAAGTGGAACAACCAGAAAAGGAGCAAAAACATGGTCAGAGAAATGGAATGCAAACACTTGGTCAGAAATGTTATAGCATTCATAGAAATTGGGAACATCTATATAAAGCCAGGCACTCCATTTTCCAGGTTTTTTTCCATGCTTGTAGTAATCAAGGCACTTTAAGGTTTAGTTTTTACCCTTACAAGTGCCCATTCTGGCTCACCTCATCTTCCATAATATTTTGGTTTTCATATTTTTCACTGAGCTTCACAGATTTGCTGGTACGTAATCGTCGGTCTACTAAATCCGTGTGTGCATTAACATCGCAATTGAATTGCTTATATACTCTTTTCATGGGTGCTATGCAGATGCTCAAGGGATCGGTGTGAGTTACACCAGAAATGCAGACAACCTTCCAAAAGCAAAAGATGTTGTAGCATTATGTAAGTCTCATAACGTTCGGAGAATTCGCCTTCATGATCCAAGGCATGATGTTCTACAAGCGCTGAAAAATACAGGAATAAAAGTCATTCTTGGAGTTGGAAATGATGATATCATGAGGCTGGCTACTGATGCAAGATTTGCTGGGACATGGGTCAGAAGAAATGTTTTATGGTTTACACCTTACATCAACTTCCGATGCATTGCTGTAGGAGATGAAAATATTCTCGCTAATACGGCTTTAAATCAGTACGTGCTTCCTGCCATGATAGGTCTTAATTAGAGAAGCTCAAAAGACTGTCAATCTATCGGTTCCCGTGTCCACTGTGATGCATTCCTTGGTCATGGCAACAACTTTTCCTCCTTCCTCAGCGTACTTCGATGCTCCTGTCCTTCCAATTGTCCTACCCATTGTTCAATCCCTACAAACCCATAGATATCCCCTACTATACCCTGTGTACTTACTGGGTATATCTTTCTAACGTCAACTATTCTGATTTTCCCCTAGACTCTGCTTTGCACAACACTGGTCAGGTTATAGTGAAAGATCTAGGAGAAGAATATACAAATATTTTTGATGCCCAAGTGGATGCAGCTTATTCTGCACTTGAAAAGGCTGATGCATTAAATATCGAGATTCTTGTCACAGAAACAGGATGGCCATCCTGCGAGGGAACAGCGATCGCGACTGTTGCTAACCCTCCTAGATATATACTGTGGAATTAATTGTTTGTTTTTTCCTCATTAGAATTCACACACGTTCCTTCCTTCTTTTTCTTGAAACATGTGTACGTTCTGCTGTGGAGAGGATGAAAGATCAACTTCTGCCAAAGACACATTTGTTTGAGTAAACTTCATCACCCGTTAAATGTTTATGTCGCCGTTATCGACTGGCATTTGAACATTTTCTACCGACACATGGAAAAAAGAGGGTCCTACTCGAATTAATTGAGAGAAAATATTTTAAAATATGTAGAAAATAAACTAAAATCCAAGTGGAAGGCAGATTGGAAAAAAGAAAAAAGAATAATAAAAACAAATAGCGTGACAACTGCATCGAGGATCAAAATTTTCAAAATCTTCCTTGTTTCTAAACAAATGTGTGTTGCTTGAACTCTCCGTAAATTCAAGTCTTGTTAATTACATTTTCTCTCTATAAGGGGTTGTCTATTTTTCTAAGAAATTTACAACTTTTTAAATAAATAAAATAAAATAACTTGAGCTAAACAAAGTAGAAAATGAAAAGTTCAAAAGAAAAAAAAATCTAAACAATTTAGAAAATTAAAAAATATTAAGGTCCCCAATATTTTTTCCTTAATATTTTTTAATTTTCTAAATTGTTTAGATTTTTTTTTTCTTTTGAACTTTTCATTTCCTACTTTGTTTAGCTCAAGTTTTTTTTATTTTATTTATTTAAAGAGTTTTAAAATTCTTACAAAAATCTACTACTTGAAGAGAAAATATTTAATAATTAAATTTTAAATTCGATTTTTTATGTGGAGACCCTTTTAGTAATTAAATATTCTTTTTAGTAATTAAATTAGCAACAGACCTCACAATGTTTACTCCTAGACTAGAGAGGCATGAAAAGCAATCAGTATAGCGGGTTGTAAAAATAGGGCTGCTGAAGGCTAGGATCAATTACGCCATGTTCAGTTTGCGCCCAGGATTTGGCTACTCCCGAGCAACTGCTTACCACGAATGAAGAAAGGTATTCTAAGTCATTAATCACTAGTCTAATCCAAACAAACTATCAATTCTGGAGACTTAAAAGTTTTTTAAGTTCATCACGTTCCCTTCCAATCTACGCAATTCAGCTTGGGCTTCATCAATCATCGGGTTTGATTGGTCTCTGGAATAAAATACATGAATATCATTTTTTTCCTTCAATCCAGCTTAGTCCAGGGTCTTTTTCGATCCTCAGTCCACTTATCTTTCTCCTCATTTCGGCAACAGCCTCCCATCTCCCTGCAGCGGCATAAAGATTTGAAAGCAGAATGTGTGTTGCACTGTCTTCTGGCTCTAAATGTAATATTTCTTCTGCTGCGCGAACTCCTATTTTCAAATTCCTTTTATTGACACAAGAGCTCAGCAAGGTTCGCCATAATTCCAAATGATCTTTGCTGTAAGTTGATTTGATAATCAGTTCTTCTGCCTCGTCCAGCAATCCAGCTCGGCTTAATAAACTAACCATGCAAGAGTAATGCTTAGGCCCAGGTATAACATCATTTTTCTTTAAATGACTCCACAAGAGCTTTCCTTCTTCAACCAAGCCACTATGGCTGCAAGCGGACAGCAGGGACAAAAATGTTACTTGATCAGGTCTTTGACCATTGACTAAAATCTTCGCAAAGATTATCATCGCCTCCTCTGCCATTCCATGTTGGCTATAGCCCCCAAGCATTGAGTTCCAGCACTTCAAATCAGGGTTTGAAACTTGGGAAAATATTGATCGAGCAGCATGAAGGTCACCATTTTTTGCATACATATGTACAAGACTTCCACAAACAGATATTTCAGCATCACATCCTCTTTTTACAGTCTGAGTATGAATCATCTCTCCTTGGTTTAAAGTTGCGAGGTCAGCACAGGCACTCAAAGCTCCGCTGAGAGCAAAACTGTCAATCTTGTAGCCTTCATGACACATCATGCTGAATAATTTTATTGCACTTTCCCCACCACCCAATCTAGAATGACCCATAATCATTTCAGTCCAGAGAACAACATCCTTCTCTTCAATCATATTGAAAACCTGTTCAGCGGATTCAGTATCACCATTTTTCAGATACATTGACAATAATGTAGTTCCTATGAAGACACTCCTCTCCGATCCCACTTTCATAACCTGGGCATGAAGAGGTTTCCCATAACAAGTTGCCGAAAATGCACTAGTAGCAGAAATAACAGCAGCAAAAGTATATTCATCCGGTTTAGGAAGAAACACTCCTACCAACTGGAGGAACAGATTCATAGCATCCGCTCCCTCTCCCTTTTCCGCATATCCAGAAATCATTGAGTTCCAAGAAACTAAATCTGGGTTCTCAATTTTATTAAAGACATTAAATCCAGTTTCGGTGTCACCGCAACTGCAATACATGTCAAGCAACGCATTTTGCAAAGGCAAATCGGCTAGTACATTCAAAACAATAACTTGTGCATGGATAACTTGTCCACACCTACAATCTCCCAATTTACCACAAGAATTCAATATCATTGAGTATGTGAACTCGGTTGGAACAATGCCATGCCTCACCATTTTACCAAATAATAAAACCCCTTCCTCTAACTTCTCATTTTTCAAATTCCCAAATATCATGGAATTCCACAAAACAGCATCCTTCTGTACAACACAACCAAAAACTTTGTTTGCAGATTCCAGATCCCCACAATTCGAATACATCCCAAGCAATGATGTCTGAACAAATACATCATTAAAAAACCCATGCTTAACAGATTGACCATGGATCAATGACCCCATAAACCAATCCTCAAGCAAACAACAAGCTTGAAGTGAACTCGAGAAAGTTGACCCATTAGGCGTCAAACCTTGAGTACCCATCAGCGCAAAAAACTTCAAACTCAAGAACCCATGATTAGAATCTCTAGAAAAAGCTGAAATTAATGCATTATACGAAACAATATTTCTTTGAGGCATTTTGTCGAACAGTTTCTTTGCGTTGAAAAGAGAACCGCAACGCGCGTACATGGAGAGGATGTTGTTGTTCAAATATGGACATTGTGCATAGCTTGTTGAGATCGTGGTTGTGAGGATTAGAGCGTGGAGTTGATAAGCCTTTCTGAGAGAGGTTATGGTGGTGCATTTTTGTATCAGTGTCGTTAAAGAAAGAGGGTTCATATAAGAAAGATCAGTTAACTGCTGCACCCGCCCACAATTGATCTAAAAGGGGCTTGAATGGTATGATGAACTACATGTCGCTTCATTTTGGTGCTTATGTAACTATGGAGCTGGTCCATGTCATAAGAGGTTCCCTTATTGAAGATTACTCCATGTCAAATTCTACTTTTTAATAATTATTTCTATCAATATTTGTATTTATTTGCTTTTTTAGATTTTATAGTATAAAAATATAGGTAGTGCTATAAAAGTTTTAAGTATCTCAGAGAATATAATAATAGTTATACCTATAAATATATCAAAATAATATTTTTTTATTTTTAAAAAATATTTTTAATATGAATATATTAAAATAATTTAAAAATATAAAAAATTTTCAAATTTTACTGAAACTTAAATATGATTTCTATCGTATTTCTAAAAAGACTCTTAATCTCTCTTAAAAACCTACAGCATTAGAAAGAGAAATGAAGAATAAAAAAAAGAGCTCTCTGCGAGCAAAATCATAAAGAAAAAATTGAATTCATAAAAAAAAAAAAAAGCGAGTGAGTTGGGTGCACCCTTCATTACTATCGAGACTTAATTTCTAACTACTTCAAACTAACCATTGATGTTTCTCTAAATACACTAAGCTTAAACCCACTATGTTACTGATTCTATAATAAAAGGAGAGTGCTTGGAATAGATGGATCAAATATGTAGTATTTATTCAATACAAGAGTTACTCAAAGTTATTAACACTATCTCGAAATTAAAAAATACTAACAATATATTCTATCAATGTTTAGGAAAAATATTTCATCGGTAATGTTAAATGTTGATGGAAGAGGTAATTGAATATCATGCTAAAAAATCAGATTTTGCTATTTATTTTTTATTGGCAACTAGTTTTCTGATAAAATTATCAATCAGCTATTTCATCAATAAATCCTAAATATTATGTAAGTTTTGTCAAAAAAATTTCAAAATAGGTGCAAAGATTCTGATAAAATTGCTAATAGGATTTCCTTTTCGTTGATGAATTCGTTGATATTTTCATATTTTTTTTTATTAGATTGCATGTTATTTATGTATTTCACGTTGTTGTTTGTGTTGAAATCATATTATATTTAGAATTTCATGACATGGTTGTTAAATTTAAAAATGAATGTAAATTTGTTACAACATCATGTATTTGTTTTTAGATAAAAGTTGTATTTGATCTTGATATCTAGTTTCAAAATTAAATGCATGTTGTTGTTTCAAATATATTTTTTTTTTTGCATGTTTGTTGTGAATTTACTTTATTTTTCTTATTTAGGACTATGTTAATTGCATAGATATTTTGGCCTTTTGATTTTATTTTTTGGTTTTGAATTCATAGCGAAAAAATAAGTTAATATTGATACTCTTAGAGTCCAAATTGCCGGAGTGTTTGTTACTACATTAGTTTTTATATGTACATAAAAATTATTTTTTTCAATAAAAAATTTTCGTTTTGGTTTTATAGTCTGCACATTTTTTGTTTTTCTCTGAATAATTTTACTAAATTTTAATGTGCATGTATATATATTAATGTTTTTCACTCTTCTACTTTGATTTGTGCTTGGATTTGCATGTTTGAAAATGCCTCTCAAGAATACCATTCCAAGTTGCTCCTTCGGTTTTCCATCCAACAACTACTTAATTAGCTAGTTAGGTCACCTGTAGGATTGGTGTTTATTTTATTTATTTTCTTAGATGTGATAGTTTATTCGTATCGTGTTTCTAAAAATTCAATTTGTTTTTATTAAAAATTAATTTTTTATATATTTTAAATTGTTTTGATATGTTGATCTAAAAAATAATTTTTTAAAAATAAAAAAAATTATTTTCATATATTTTAACATAAAAACACTTTAAAAAATAATTACAACTACACTTTTCATACTATCTTAAACAAGTTTGGTGTTGAAACGTGATTTCCTTTCTTTTTCTCTTTCCAAGCAAGCAAATTATAGCTAGGTTAATTTCACTCCTTTAGGGCCATCAAATGTGAGTAAGGGCCTTTAAGCCTATTTTATTATAATTAAATGAATTAATTTTTAACTAAATTTTATTGCCACAAAACTTTTAGGTCCAAAACTTAAGGATTGGACCGTCACTTTAATAACAAACATTTAGAAATTATTTAAAAATATGGTGTAAATTACACTCTTTTAAAATTTGATTTTTTTGTTTAAAATGATTTTTTTAAGTTTTTAAATCGTTTTGATGTGTTGATATAAAAAATAATTAAAAAAAATTATTTTAATGCATTTCTTAGCGAAAAGCAATTTCAACCACCACCGCTACAATAATTCTAAATAAATCTGTAATAGGTTAGACAACTTAGCATAAAAATGTGACTTGCAATGTGGTTCCTTAAATTGAACAAATATATAACAACTTATTTTAGATATGATTTTTATTTTTTATTTGGTATAACTAGCCTATTATTATAGAAAATTTGCAATATCAATCTTAGATTTCGTAGTTATTTTTAAAACTGGTGATGACTTTCATATATTTTATTTACCCTTTTGGTTCGCCTAATCATGCAGCTTGAATTACATAATTAAGATTGAAATGTAAAGATTAGAAAGACA
>Ga0325405_1007504_pt1 | contig 10973 bp, 9 predicted proteins | sample PopdelMetagenome_21_FD_205663 | JGI IMG/M metagenome (GOLD analysis project Ga0325405, IMG submission 205663) | Populus deltoides microbial communities from Bellville, Georgia, United States - Xylem-Control-R2 | ecosystem: Host-associated > Plants > Phyllosphere > Stem > Wood/Secondary xylem...
GGCTTGTTGGTGGAACTAAGACCATTACACAAGGATTGGGAGAAGAAGACTAGATTCGGACAGTTTGACCTTTCGTTACTCTTTTGGTCATAACTGGAGCTACAGATCGAATTTTGATGTGATTCTATTTGGGCTGGAAACTAGACTTCCATATCTTTACAACGGTATATGGCACGCCTTATAATACATTAAGACGAGAGAGAACCATCCATTTTAAGCTGGGCCTTACTGCTGTCAGACAGAATACAGAAACAACGAACTTGTCTTATTTAATTAGTTGGGCTATCAAACTTCATTTATTTTGAGAGGAGACAACTTGTTTGGGTTTTAGACTTGTTTATTTTAATTAGTTTGGGCTAGTTTTAGCTTGGGTTGATTATTATTTAAATTGGGTTTATGTGAGATCTATTAGGAAAACTAGGGTTTTGGCTTAGAGTTTAAATACTCTTTATGAATATTTTTAGGGCAGACCTTTTATAATATTTTCAGCATTGTAGCCGACTTTTGGTTGCTCAATCTTGGTTCTTGATTGAACTTTCAACTCTTCAAAGAATTGACCATTCTTTGTTGTGAATTTATACTTCTTTTGCTCGTCTCCAGGTGTAGGCGTTGTGATCGAGTTGGTTTATAGTCTTGTTGCCTTGGAGTAAGTCTTCCATTGTGATAAGCTCATTCAAATCTCAACAAACTTGGGTTAGATTGATATTGGGGTTGCAAATACCATTAAATTCTGCTAGGGTTCGCATCAGAATGTTAGTGCGATCATACTGCGAAATGGGAAAGAACTTGAAGAGCAAAGGTCGAAACAAATTGAGAATGTTAGTGTATTGAATACAACCATTTGTCACAATTACATTCAATAAAATACAGCAGTAGATCCTTCGTAATACTCATACAACCATTCATCAGCAACCCAAATTCATAATAGGCCAATTAACATCTCATAGTTAGTTTAATATTCATCGCAACACAATAATATATCCACCTCAAATAGGTCATTTTAGAACATTAACATTTTCATCATCATCTCAACATTCATCAAGAACTCAATCAACATTTTATAGTCGTTTCGACAATCATCAAGAATTCAATCAAACACTTCATTGTTGTTTCATCATTCATCAAGGATTCAATAATATATCATCATAAGTAAATCATTTCAAAACATAAACATCATACGAAAAGAAGGTGGAAAACGCCTACCTGTTCCACCTGTGGTTTGTCCTTGTACTGACGAGGGTCCGATCCTAACCGCATCACCTAAAACATCAATGCCACAATTCAGTATATTTGCATCCTTAAATCACATTCATCACCATACTTATTTCAAGAATCCATATGTTCACATTCGAGTGCTCCATATATTACACCATCATACAATGAAATTGTTGCAAGCAATTAAGTCATTTATGCCCGGGAGGCCTATTGTAGAAATCGACAGCGAAAACTGACTCGCTGCAGGCCGGACAGTTCGGTAGCGAAAACGGGTTCGCTGCTGGCGCCACAATTTCAGCAGCGAATGCTACTTCGCTGCAGCCACCATGTTTTCAGCAGTGAATGCTAATTCGCTGCAGACAACTCAATTACGGCAGCAAGTCACAAATTCGCTGTAGACAACTCCATTTAGTAGTGAATTTCAAATTCGCTACAGACCATACAACTTCGACAGCGAACCCCAAATTCACCGCAAGACACACAATTGGGCAGCGAATGTTAATTCGCTGCAAACAACTCAATTTTAGCACCGAATTTCAAATTCGCTGCAATCATACAACTTCAGCAACGAATCCCAAATTCGCTGCAAGACACACAATTAGGCAGCGAGTGTTAAGTCGCTGCAAACAACTCAATTTTGAAAATTCACTGCAGACCATACAACTTCTGTAGCAAATCCCAAATTCGCTGCAAAACACATAATTTGGCAGCGAATGTTAATTCGTTGCAAACAACTCAATTTCAATAGCGAATTTGAAATTCACTGCAGACCATACAACTTCGGCAGCGAACCCCAAATTCACTGCAGGACACACAATTGGGCGGCAAATCTTAATTCGCTGCAAACAACTCAATTTCGATAGTGAATTTGAAATTCGTTGCAGACCATACAACTTCGGCAGCGAATCACAAATTCACTGCAGAACACACAATTCAGTAGCAAATGTTAATTTGCTGCAACCAACTCAATTTCGACAGCGAATTACAAATTCGCCGCAGAACACACTTTTGGCAGCGAATTACAAATTCGCTGCAGACGGCAAATCTTAATTCGCTGCAAACAACTCAATTTCGATAGTGAATTTGAAATTCGTTGCAGACCATACAACTTCGGCAGCAAATCCCAAATTCACTGCAGAACACACAATTCGGTAGCAAATGTTAATTTGCTGCAACCAACTCAATTTCGACAGCGAATTACAAATTCGCTGCAGAACACACTTTTGGCAGCGAATCACAAATTCGCTGTAGACAATGCAATTTTGGCAGCGAATGCTAATTCACTACAGACAACACGATTCAACAACGAAATTGATTCTCTGCAGGCAACACCATTTGGCAGTGGAACTAATTTGCTGCAGATAACACAAATCATCAGCGAAAATAATTTGCTACAGACCACTTAATTCAGCAGCAAAATTAATTGGCTACATACAACATAACTCTACATATAACATCATCTTAACATATTAATATACAATTTCATCAAACACAAATAGAAATTATGTCATTAACACCAACATAGTTCCAGTTTTGGTTTCAGCAGGGTCTAAGGTCCCAATGACTACACAATTTTGTACATAACCCTTTCTAACACAAGTTTTTCTATCATACATGCAAGAATCAAGATAATAACACCATCATGCATTCTATTTTAGTTCAAGTATGTCCTTAAGAGTTCAACAAGATCATAATTTCTACATTTCTTCATCTCATTCCCCTTAGATCTTACATTTGATTATTTCCAAAACTATGAGTGCATGAACACTAAACCTTCTAATTTGGGGTTTTCATCCCATCCTTATTCTAAAATCGTGAGGCAGCAACCAGCCAAGGAAAAATACTTCTCTTACCTCATGTTTTTGACAACTTTAGAGCAAGTTTTTATGACATGGTTCTTTCCTCAATCTCGGTTTTTCCTTCTTTTCCATCTCTGTTATACATCGGGTCTGTCACACTCCTTCTCCTTTCATGGTTTTAGTCATCAACGTAACTCCCTAGCTTTCTTCTTTTTCAAACACTCAAGGCATGGGACATGCAGCTGGTGTAGGGGGGTCTTCTCCTTGGAGAGGATGGTTGTTTATGGGGAAGGGGCCTGAACTCCTTCTCCTTCCATGGCTTCGACCACTTCTGTCTTTCCATTGGTCACCCTTCTTCTCCAACATTCAAAAGTGGTGCATGTAGTTGGGTTTGCAACTGTTGCAGGCATATTTTTCAGGAGAGGAAGAAAGCAAGAGCATGCAGCCTATTTTGGAAAGAGTGCCCCTTTCTCTCTCCTTGCTGCATTTATACCCTTCTTAAATGCAAAGGGGTGTTTGGACGTTGGACTAAGGTTAACCTTATCCCTATTTTGGGGTTATACTTGGGCTGGTTTCTATTCCCATTCTCCCCTAGGATAGACTAGTCCAACAATAATTTTTTGTTAGGTTTGACAGTGTCGCTGCCAATTTAGAAATCAACAACTACATATTGCGTCGCAGCCGATTTAAAAATCAGTAGAGAGAACTACGCCACTACCAATTCATAAATTAGCAGCCAAACTGTGCCGCTGTCGATTCAAAAATCAACAGCAAAATTGCATTGCTGCCGATTTAGAAATTGGCAGCCTCAAATTTTGTCGTTGCCGATTCAGAAATTGGCAGCCTCAAACTGTGCCACTGCTGATTTAGAAATCAACAGCCAAAGGCTTTGCTGCTGCCGAATCTGATATCAGCAGCTAAGTACTGTGTCGCTGCTAAGAAATCGGCAGCAAAAACTGTGCTGCTATCGATTTAGAAATCGGCAGCGACGATGGAGTCGTTTTAGCTTTAGGTTTTTTTTTGTTGGGTGTTTACACTGAGCTTCTTGGATAGACCCAAAACTCGAAAGGAAAACAATCTATTGAGTTTATAAAAGTTATGTGGCCTAATAATAATAATAATAATAATAATAATAATAAACACAAACCATCTAACCGTGTACCCAAGACATCCATGTTGAAGCCTAGCTCACCTAAAATAAATAAAATAATTTACCCTAACCTTAACTATCAGCCTATCAAGCAAAAAGAATCATTTCTTGCCCATGACACATTAAAAACATAGACTATACTCATGGCAAAGGATTTGCGCACCCCAATATCTTCAACAAAACTTACAGCCCCTACACTATTCTACCCAACTTTCATATTTAAACCCAGAAGCATGCATTTTTAAGCCAAAAAAAAAAGCACCATTATTCATGTTTTTATCAGTTTCAAACTAATTGATGTTAGCTAAAGAGAACATAGTCCATAAACACAACAAATAAACATGCAAGACTATCGTAACAAGAAAAAAAAGGGTTATACATGTGCTGAAGATGTTGTTGAAGGGGGCTACATTGTTGGATTATGATAATTGCCTCCTTTTTATAATGTTTATGATTGAAAGTGTTATAAGATGTTTTAGATAGCAAGCTTGTAAAGAAGAAAAGATAAAAAGATGTGAATTTGTTTTTGAATGTTAGGATAACAAACTCCAAAGAGGATTTATGGATTTGACAAATCAAGAAGTGGTTAATCCTTCTCAAAGTGATGAGATATTCAAAGAAATCTCCAAGAATGAAAAAATTGTTAGAAACGAGGGTTCAAAAGCGCACTCTAAAGATGATAGTGCCAAAAGCATTATCTAAAAAGATAGGGGCTAAACAGCACACTATCGAGAAGGCAAGGGCTCAAAGGTGCTTTTAGAAAGTGATAATGATCAAAAGAAATATCCAAAGGATATAAGAGTTAAACAATGTACTATCTGGAAGACGAAGGCTCATAGGCTTGCTCAAACTATGATAATGCCAAAAGCATTATCCAAAAAAAATAGGGGCTGAACAATGCACTATTTAGAAAACAAGGGCTCAAAGTCGCGTTCAAAAAGCGATACGAACATAATGAAACAACTTTTCTTTTTTTTTTCTTTTTTTTTTAAATGGTCTACCTTTGACAATTTTCCCATTCTTTTCATTAAGTATCACTTTTTTCACGTAATTTCCAATCATAATCTCATGAAATATCAACAAGTATATGTTCTTCTAATCCTTGGTCAGGAGAAAAGGAATACATATAAAAATTTAATGCTTACAACATGGGTAAAGAAAAGAAAAGATAAACAAGCTCAAAAGAGCTCAATAAGGATAATATGCTTTGACTTTTTGGCTTAAATGGTTAAAATTCCTAGTGCCTTTATCATTTTCATGTACACATGTAATCTGAATGTAATCTTAATAAGATATGAAGCAAGTTCTAGAGATATATATTTTTGAAAGAATGCACAATCAAAGAATATAATATTGAAGGCTTAAAAATTTACATTGGTAGAACAACATTATTAGGTCAACATAACATAGTTTCAAAGTCATCCCTAAACTAATTAAACTTTAAAACTTGCATTCAAACTCCTTCATTTGATTTATATTTTCATCCATCTCAACTAATTCTCATACATAATACTCATATTGTCATAAATCAATTGGCATTCAATAGATAAAACTTAATACTTAAGGTTGGAAAAAATATATATATATATATATATATATATATATATATATATATATATATATATATATAATTTCTTTATAGATTCTTCTAATTCTAATAAAACACATAGAAACAATAAAGAAAATCCAAAATTCTCTCCCCCACACACTTTAAACACAAAATTGTTCTCAATGTTGAAATAAAAGAAAAGGAATAGAACAGAATGACAAACATAAAGTAAAATGTGAAAAATAAAAGATAAGGGAAAAAAAAAGAAAATTTGAATTTTTTTTTGAGTTGCCTCCTAGTAAGTGCTTTTGTTTTATGTCATTAGCTGGACATATTGCATGTTCATGCCTCATACAAAGTTTAGCTAAAACCATGAAAGCGGTGAGTTCTGCCATCTAACATTCACAAAAAGTTTTCAATTGATGCCTATTGATCTTAAGCACTTTGTTTATTTCTACACTTGTAACCTCAACTAAAACATAAGGAAAAACATTAGAAACATCAAAGAGTCCAATCTAACCTTTGTGTTTGTCGCACGTGTGCGGTGTCGCGGTGAATATTCCACTTCAATCTAAATGTATCTATTTGGCAAATATAAGGAGACAAGAAAATCTTGTCTTTTATCGGTGGAAAATGGAACGGGAGTCGCCACCTAGTATTTTGATCACTAGAAACCCTAACTAGTCTCAGAGATAGGGTATGGGGACTGCTTGCATAAAGAAAAGGTATTAACACCCCAAATACGCCTTACATAAGGTAAGTTACATTGTTTTATGTATAAAAAAACAATATGATTTTTTTTGTTGTATGAAAATACGATGTGATGATTTTTCTTCTCTTTGAGATACTTGGCCGTATGCATGAAAAAACAATATCTTTAAAAAACAATTGCAATGTTTTGACGAAAACTGGATGTTTTAATACTAGATTTGTATCCTTACAGTATAAAAATACAAAACAGTATTAAGCAATTTTGATAAAAAAAAATATGGAGGAAAATAAACAATAAACAATTTTTTTTAAGGATTTTTCAGAAATTTTAACATACACACACACACACACACACACACATATTATAATATATAATATATAATATTATAATTATGTGGGCTGGGCTGGGCTGGCCCGGCTAACTAGGCCGGACTCAACCCCAAAAGGGTTGGGCCGATCTCGGCTCAACAGTTTGCTCAGCTTCTTCGGGTCTGGGCCGGACTCGGCCCAGACATAAGGGTTGGGCTAGAACTGGCTTGGCCCAGAAAACAAAATGGGGGGGTTATTTTCCCCCACCCATCCTCCTGCATGCAGAATGATTCTGCATGCAGGAGAAACTTATGCCACAAAACTAAGTAAAAGTGGAGGGGCACGAAGAGGTACCTGGCACGGAGGAGGCGGTGCCTTGCTGGTCCGGCTACTTCGCTGGCAGTTCTGTGGTGGAGGCCGGTGGCAGTGTCGTGACTCACGGACGGCAGCTCCAAGCAGCGGTGCTGCTGTTTCAAGTGACGGAGAGAGAGATTCCTGCTCTTCCCTTCTCCTCTATTTTCTTTTCCCCTTCTTCGACTACGTTTCCTTTTCTTTTTGTTCTTGTTTATGTGTGTTTTTTCCAACTCCCGTTCCTCTTCCTGTTTCGGTACAGTCTTTCTCCCTTAGCTCTCCCAGTCCTTCTCCTTTATCTCTCACAGACCCTCTCCCCTATTTCCAGCTTCCCCATTTTCTTTCTCTTTTTTTTTTCTTTCGGTCCCTTTCCTTTTCGTTCTTTTCTTTCTCTTCTCTCTATTCTCTCTTTTCTCTCTCTCTCTGTCCCCCTCTCGTGTGTGCTGGCGTTGGGTGGTATTTATAGGGAAAAGGGAGCGGGGGCATCCCTATTGCCGCCCTATTGCTGCGCATGGGGAGCAGGGTTTTGCTGCCCTGCCACGGTGCCGGGTTGGCTGGCCAGTGGGCGTGGCTGGCAGGGCGCCACTCCCCCGGTCCCTCATCATGAGGGTGCATGGGGCTTCTGGTTTTGGCAGAGCACGTGGCACGAAGGAGTTAATGAAGAAAGAAGAAGAAAAAAAAATAAAACTTGCTACCTTCCCTTGCTGCACGTCCAGGGGAAGAACAAGGAGGAACAGTGTCGCTTAAAACGACACTATTCTGTTCTAATATTTTTTTTTAACATGAAACGCGTCGTTTCAGACAAAACGCGTCATTTCATTTAAATATGGCACCTGCATATTCATTTCCAAATCAATCCTTAATTTATCCTTTGTTCTTTTAAGTCCTCAAAATGTAATTTTGATTTTAAGAATTAATTCAATTGCATCCCTGCCAATTTCAATCGCCGCCCCTATAGTTGGCCGCCTTTTTCTCTTTAGTCCTTGGTTTTGAATCCGTACATTTTGACCCTTAATTGATTAATAAACTTCAAATTTCTTCAATTTGGTCCCTAATTCGATTAATTACAGCCCCTCTATTTACACGCCTTTTCCAATTTGGTCCTTGGTTTCGGATTTCCTCAATTAGGTCCCTAATTGGCCATCAAACTTCAATATTTATGCAATTAAGCCCTTGATTTGACCAAATCAACTCTCAAAAATTATAATTTGACCCCAGCACTTTAATTTCTTCCAATTAAAGCCCAAATTGACTTAAAAATCAATTTTTCTTGTAATCAAACCCTCTATAAATTCAATTAAAGCTTCAATAAAATCCAATTGAGTCCATAAATATCTAATTTTGTACTTTTCTCCTCAAATTGAATTTTCTTTTCCAATAGGGTTCTCATCATTCAAGTATATATTGTAAAATTTTCAATCCTTGTATTTTTGAACCTCCTTAATTAATTTTTCTGACCATTTTCTGAGCGCTCCAACCTCCTACTGTTATTATTATTTTTCCAATTTCTTCCGATCATATATTTATATATTTATTATTATTATTATTATTATTATTATTATTATATTTTTATTTATGTGGGGACCCAAAAATAGGTTACAACAGATGCCCCCTTTTTATAATACTTACGGAGCAAGGGTTTTGCAGTAAGTTTTATAAAGATAAACAAAACTGAACTTCCGAAACTGATCTTGTCAAAGCTTGATCAATCTGAAACTTTGTATTTATAGCAATCCTCTTCAACCCAAAACTAAGATCAAAACTTAGTCATCTTAAGATCCTAATCTGGCGATCCTCTGAAGTCTAACTTCGGTTATATTAACCTGGAATTCCATCTGAGATCCCTTCTGGCGACCTCTTTTAACAAAAAAAAAACTATATTTGTAGCTTGGCCACCCTGAAATCCCATCTGGCGATTTTCTTTAGCCAAAGTGATATGGGTGTTGCGGTTGGGTTAACCTGAGATCCCTTCTAGCGACCTCCTTTAACCAAAACCCAAAAAATCTATGTTTGTAGCTCGGTCAACCTGGAATCCCATCTGGCGATTCCCTTTTACTAAAGCTGAAATCAATGTTGCGATTGGGTTAACCTGAGATCCCTTCTAGCGACCTCCTTTAACCAAAACCAAAACTAAAAAATCTATGTTTGTAGCTCGATCAACCTGGAATCCCATCTGGCGATTCCCTTTTACCAAAGCTGAAATCGGTGTTGCGGTGGGTTAACCTAAGATCCCTTCTGGTGACCTCCTTTAACCAAAACCAAAAAATCTATGTTTGTAGCTCGATCAACCTCGAATCCCATTTGACGATTCCCTTTTACCAAAGCTGAAATCGGTGTTGCGGTTGGGTTAACTTGAGATCCCTTCCAACGACCTCCTTTAACCAAAACAAAAAATCTATGTTTGTAGCTCGATCAACCTTGAATCCCATCTGGCGATTCCCTTTCACCAAAGCTGAAATTGGTGTTTGTTCTTCCTGATGACAGGGCTTGAACCTTTCTTTTTTCTTTTGAAAATTTCCTAATAGGTTCTTCTCACTTTATTATTGTTCTAGAATCAAAACTGTGATGATTCTTTCTTCATCCACAATCTTGTTGGATTTCATTAAGGATTCCTCCTGTAACAATTCAAAAAACATTCATGCAATGATTTATGGTTAGATGCCATGTATGCATTCTTACCTGGTTTTGAAACATAAGTCCCATCATCTTCTTCTATTTCATGAAACTCTCTCTTGACATGAGCTTGCTTTGGAAGTCGTATGCTGGATTCGTTTTTCGTACTGCGTCTTTTACCTATCATATCTTTGAGAAGAAGTCTTCGACTTTTTTCAAGTAGCTTTTTCAAAAATGTATGATTTGTCATTGCCTTCTTTGTCATGCTTTTGTCAAATGCTTTAACTTATTTTTTTCAAATCCACGGGCTTTCATCTCGTTTCAAACATGTAAAACTTTTCATGAAATAGCTATGTTTGCCCCCAGTGTGGGGGTGTGATTGTAGTCCGGGCTTTTATAAAGAAGAAATTCATTCCGGCTCAAAAAGGGACTGCCAACGATAAACTTTTTTAGGGAGTGAAGGGATAACAAAAAACAAATTTTTCTCATTTAAAAAATGCGCATTGTTAGGATTGATAAACTCCATTCTTATCCTATTTATGTATTTTTTTAAGATTCTTCTTTCTAGAAAAACAAATTGAGTGTTGTGAGATCAATGCAATAAAAAAATAGAAATTGATGGCCAAACTTCACTTTATTGATTTGGGAGCATACATTTAAGCATAATATCTCTTCATAGAGTTGGAATTCACAGATCTAGCTAGGTCTCCTCCATCCATTCTAGCCAACTTCAGAGCTCCTCCTGAGAATGCCTTCTTTACTACGTAAGGACCCTCGTAATTTGGTGCCTATTTGCTTTGATCTTCTCCTAGTAAAGACAATATTTTCTTCAACACCAGATCCCCTTCTTGAAACAAACGCAGTCTAACCTTCTTATCGTATGCCTTGGCCATTCGTATCTGGTAAAGTTGATGATGACATATTGCAGCTATCCTCTTTTCACTGATCAGGTTTAGTTGTTCGTATCTCATTTTGGCCCACTCAGCCTTTTCTAGTTCGGAATCCATCAATACTCTTAACAATGGGATTTCCACTTCCAAAGGCATCACTGCTTCCATACCGTACACCAGAGAATATGGGGTAGTCCCTGTCGAGGTCCTAACTGTAGTGCGGTATGCATGGAGAGCAAATGGCAACATCTCGTGCCAATCTCTATACGTGACTACCATTTTCTAAATAATCTTTTTGATGTTCTTGTTGGCGGCTTCTACTGCGCCATTCATTTTTGGCCGGTATGGCGAGAAATTCGAATGCTTGATCTTCTATTTAGTGTACA
>Ga0325405_1007505_pt1 | contig 10973 bp, 12 predicted proteins | sample PopdelMetagenome_21_FD_205663 | JGI IMG/M metagenome (GOLD analysis project Ga0325405, IMG submission 205663) | Populus deltoides microbial communities from Bellville, Georgia, United States - Xylem-Control-R2 | ecosystem: Host-associated > Plants > Phyllosphere > Stem > Wood/Secondary xylem...
CTAGAAATCTTGAATGGATTCAAATGCATCACAATTTACAACTATTGTACCAAAATCAAACAAATTTCATGGGTCCTCGATTCCTTAAAAATACATCACAGCATACTAAACAATGGCAATCAAAAACATGATTAACAACCCTAAAATCAAAGGACAAAAACCAAGTAATTATAAACATGATCACATGATAGCACAAGCAGCCGGGTTCTCATCACTGAAAGCAGTGGTGTATCGAACCTCGGTGGAGCTAGCACGTGCGAGCTGGGACACTTGTGGGTCCTCTGCATTTCTCACGTACCCAGCAGGGGCTTTCTTGTCATAAACTCCAGGTGCATAAGGGTGGGCCACCATATCATACGGCACATATGGCCATAACTCTGCCTTCTTACCCGTCCGATGTGCCACCCGAGCAACCACCTTTGATGGGTCCACATACCCAACCACCGTCACCTTGTTTGCCTTTCTCTCCACATCCACTTGCTTTACACCTTTCATTCCCTCCAATGCTCTCTTCACTTTGCGCTCGCATCCTTCACAGTCTATGCGCACCTTGACCTCCACCGTCTGATTAAATCAATCATGGAAAACATCTTAGGATGTGAACGTGGCAACCAATAAACGGACCAGTGACGGTATCGGAATATTTTGGTGGGCCACAGGGCTTATCATGTTTCTGCCATTTTATGATAGAAGTACCAAAATGCCCTTCCTTTTGGCACTGACTATACTCACTTTATGAGAACTGTCCATGTGGACATGATGATCATCTTTTCATTTTTCAAAGCTCAATGGAGTGGGTTGTGTTTGGACGTGTGATAAATAATGTAATTTGAAGTATAATAATATGTTAAAATAATATTTTTTTATATTAGTGCATTTAAAAATATAAAAAAATTCAAAAAATAACAAAATAGCTGTTAATCCACGATACCAAACAGCACTAAAAATCTTCCAGCTTCTAAACACAACCACATGCCTTTTCTCTTTACATGATCAACAGAATATTTCATAAAAAAGATTCAAAAAACATTGTATTGAATCTCAAGAACTATACGGGAGATAGGGATGGCCAAGAATGTTGAAAGGCTGCACCATGAAATTATCAAGGTATTCAAAAGAAACAACAAAAGAGCCATTTGAATCACATGCTGTAGCTTTAACTACATAATTTGAAGAATTCAAGCTTACTATATCGATCTAGCACCCAGAAGAGAGCAAGAAATCTTGATCTAGTAGTAACCAAGATCTGTTTTCATGGATCTATTCTATCAGTATAATGAAGTTTCTTTCTTTAAAAAGCCTTGACACAGGGTGAGAACGAAGAGCTGTAGTAGTGCTGCGTACCTGCAATTGCCTGCGTTTCTTGAGCTTGGAGCTTCCACTGGAGCAATCGAAGAAATCAGACAAGTGATCAAGAGCACCCATTTCTTCTTAACTTCTCTCGATTCGTAAGAAAGACAAGGATTTGAAAGACAGAAATATCTCAAAAGGCCTTAATAAGTTAGGCAATTAAATGATAGGAAGGGGTTTGACAGACACAGGTCACTGAAGATGAAGTCCTGTGTTTAAATAAGCAACCTCGCAAAGGGACAGCTTATTATTGACACGTGTGCAGTTACTATTTGTTTTTTGTGGATTCTTGCTATCCATGCACCGACCCCAGGTGGGTCCCTTTGAATTTTGGCGCGAGTTAAGAGGGTGGGCCCCACCAACGGCCCAAAAACCTGAAAGACGGTTATGGTTGGTGTGCAACTGTGCATTGGATTCAATTTTTTCAGGTAAGGGTGGGACCAGAGGTTTAATTCTGGTCCGTCCAGAGGGTGTGGTTGAGTCGAGTGAGTGATGGGTCTCTTGCAGTGATGGGTTTGGTTGGCTTTTTTTTTTATTTTTTTATTAATATAAATATTTAAATCAGTTTATTTAATAACTCTTGATTTTATTTTAATCATACTTTCCATTCCATCCCTTCAAAAACACATCAAATTAACTGTTTTGATGTTTTCTCAATGATATTAATACAAGTATATCAAGGTTATTCAATAATATATCAAAACTCTAAAAATAATCCGTGTAAAAAATAACAAGCATTGTTTAAATTATTTTAAAATACTTAGTAAAAATATTTTATAAAATAATCACAGCCAAATTACCAAACACACTCCTCCTCCTGGCTAGTAAATGACTAATTTAGCATGGTTGTTCTTGGTTTTAGTTTATTCCACAGAGGATACGGTGTCGTTAGAGGCGTAGCATTAATGACTAATTAATGTCTGTTCCATGTTAATACATGTTGTGTTTCGGTCCGGACCCAGATCTGTTTATAGAATATAACGATCCTTATTCAATGAGCTGTGCTTGAAATTTGACTGGAGATTATTGTAACATGTAGCATGTTAGGAGATTCATTATTAATTCAAGCTAATTAACTAAAAGTAATTATTTGAATTATTGTACCATGTAAGAGATTAGTTGTGGATTAATAATGATTTTACTTATCATTCCTCTTAATATTAGTCTTGGAAACGAGAGCAAAATTGAATTTTTTTTTATAGGATTTAAATGTCATTTAAGAATTGATCTGGATCAAGTTGTCGTTCAACTTTATAATGCACGAAAAATACTCTCTTGGCCTTGAAAACTGAAAAAAAAGGTCTTCTATAAAGGGTTTTATTTTATTTTATTTTAATTTGCACTGTAAAATAACATTTATAACCTTGGATGTTCAGAAAAAAAAAAAAGTCTTGCAAAGAGGGTTTATTTGTCTTTGTATTTTTTTACAATAAAATTACGTTCTTAACCTTTGACTTTCAAAACTTAAAGAATGACTTTTGAGTGCATTTTGGTCTTTGCACAATGATTGTTTTGTAATAATGGTATGCCCTTTAGTATTTTTTTTAATTCATCTTTTTAAAATATTAATAAATCAATAAAATATGTTGACAGATATCACGCGCGTGTCAGCACGTCAGAGTCCTCCATACTATTTCCAGAGGCATATGTGAACAATTATGGTGGCAAAAAAAACCGATTGCCGTCTCATTCGATACACAAGGGTGTGGCGCAGCTGTTGGGGTGACGCGTTCACTTATGAGGACAGCGGTCCGACAATGATGGGATTTTTTTCTCTTGCCCTTCATTTCTCTCACTTGGGCCTTGGTTTTCGTGCGAGGCCTATAAACATTTTGTTTTGTCCTTCATTTTGTATTATTTTAGGTTTGATCCTCATCCTTTTTATTTTTATTTGCTTTAATTTTAATGCTTCTTGAAGTTTATTTTTTTCAATTTCAGTATTTTCCGCATTTAATTTAATTTTTTTTCTTTACAATTTGATCCTCGTTCTTTCGATTGATGTTTTTTCATCCTTCGCATTTATTTTATTTGTTTTTTATTATTTTAATTCATTTTTTTTCAAATTTTGGTCCTCATTTTTTTCATTACTCTTTTTCTATCATTTTTTTATTTTTTTTGTTTTAAATTTAGTCCATAATTAGTTTCTTTCAAATTTTTTTGGTATAAGATTTGATCCTCGTTATTTTTTTTATTTTCTTATAATTAAGGATTTTACTTTGTGATTATCTATTCCTTTTAGAGGGTTTTTCTATTCCCATGACCAGTCCGCCATTTTTAATAATTTACCTGGTTTGGGTTTGGTATTTTTTTAAAATTCTTTTTAGAATTTGTTTTTTTATCACTTGACATTGACTTGTTGAACTATGAGCTTTGTAATTTGTTAAACTTTCTTGTTTGTAGAGTTATCCACATCTCATATCTCGGGTCGCAAATTGATCGGGTTAAGTTTTTTAGTTTAGTTTAGATCTAGAATTTAACGGTCTACAGGTTTAAGAGATTGACTTTGATTAACGAAGTTGACACGGACATGGGTTTCTATGGTTTTTTTCCATTTTGTTATTTTTTTTATTCGCTTTCCATGAGATTTTTGTGGTCAATTTTAAAATAACATGGGTGGCCTTGCTATTAGTTTTTTTTTTTTTGCTTTGTTAAATTTAGATTTTCTAAAGAAATTTTTTTTAATTGAATTAATTGATTTTATCATCCAACATTTAATTGGAGGCAATACTTGAAGTAATTTTTTTTTGAAATTAGTATTATTTGTTTTTTTTCTATTAAGTTATCCCAATATTATGTATTGAGTCATGGATTCAACAGGTTCACTAGTTTTGGTTCAATCATTTTTTTCATTATCTGTTAATATTTTTAGATCTCGAGTCAATGATCATAATCTTGAATTTTGTTCTTTTTTAAAAAAAAATATGCATCATCTCAATATCTTTTTTTGTGATTAAAAAAAATTATAAGTACGCGGCGTTGCGTAAGCCACCCATCAAATAATGATCATCCGCTTGATTCTGCTCGCGGATTTTGACAACCTCATTTGATTTTGCTAGTGTTTTATTTTTTAATATATTTGTTTTATTAATTTTGTTTTTTGATTTCATTCATTTACAATTTTTATTATAGAAGATTGACGATTATAATTTTTTTAGTTATTTTTCTATGATCTTGAGTTGTGAATTTTTTTCAATTCTTAAAATTCAATAATAATACTTAAACAATTTTTTTTTTTATGCTATATAAAAAATCAACCGACTTGCAACAAAACACGAGCTATCTATCTAGTTTACTCGTGCTACTCGAATAGATAATTAAAGATCATCAAATGCAGACCCCCCGAATTTATTAGCAGTGCATTGTCAACTGCTGGACAGCATTGCAGCGGCAAGTGGATGCCCATTTGGGCTCGAAGTTCCAAGTTCCAACAATCAGCACAAGGTAGCCTGTGTCTCCCGTGGCAAACTTGATGTAACATGCTTCGTCAGTAGTTAGGTTGGCTTCAATGCAAGAGATCCTGTGTGAAAGGACTTTCATCACCGTCTGAAAACATGTTTGGCAGTGTGGTTGCGGGTGCTTTTCAAATAGCTTTTCATGTCGAAATGCATGCCAGTGATGTTTTTTTATTTTTTAAAAATCATTTTTGACATCAGCACATCAAAACGATCTAAAAAGTATAAACCGCACTCAATTTTAGCAAAAAAAAAAAAAAATTCAAATTTGGAGGAAACGCAGATACAAACACAGGTCAATTATGATTAACCAGTCAATCAAACAAATGCTTTTAGTACTTCTTTCGGCCATGGATGGCAAACCAGCATGCAAGTTTTCCAATTCTTCCACACACCGACGCTGACAAGTGATAGAAGTTCTAATATACTTCAAACATATGAAAGTTTCCAGCTCAAAGCCAGGAAAGTACGTCGTTGTATCCAAATCAACGTGTGATCTTTTTTTAATCTTCGAGACTGACCAAGGCTAGGCTATGATTCGTCTGTTTCGACTTTTTCTAGGTTTCGAATCTCTAACCCTAGTCGGCTTTTGTTTTCAAGACGGAGAGTATCTAGGTTCATTTAAGAAAATATCATTGAGATCCAAACTTGTATTTGCATCCTCTCTTGTGTCTCCGTTGTCATGGTCAGTAGCCGAGGCCTTTAATATACAATCACCACAAAAGTCCGAATCGATGAAACAAATACTACAAGTCGGAGTCGGAGTACACATATTAAATATCATCGAGTTTGTTAAAAGAGAGAACATGACGTCAATGGACAAATAAGCTGAGGAAAGGATATTCCTTCTTGTAGAATAAAAGATTCCTGAATTCATAATGGAAAAAAAAAGGTGCGAAAAAGAAACAGATTAGAGAAGGCAAAAGGGCCTCGATTGAAGGACTCGAAATTATAGCTCTACGAGAGCAACTCCAACGGGAGAGTTAAATGTTAAAAATTATATTTTTAGTTTTAGTTTTTTTATTTTTTTCTTCAATGCATGAGGCAAACAGATATCTATTTTAACTATTTATTATGTGAAGAGTCATTTCTACATTTCCCTATAGAAAAGGCAAAAACAAATAACTGTTGGCCAACGGTTATTTTTATAGTTATTGGCCAACAACTTATTTTCTCACTCAATTCTTTTATATTTTTATTTATAGTATTCACGTGAAAGTCTACTGTTATTGTTTAATTTTGAACTGTTACTGTTCAATTTCCAATTGTTACTGTCTAACTTTGAACTGTTATTGTTTGACTGTCTAACTTTGAACTGTTAATTTTTGACTTTGAACTGTTATTGTTTGACTTTCCAATTGTTATTGTCTGACTTTGAATTGTTAATGTCTGACCTTCCAAGAGTTACTATTTGATCTTGAACTGTTACTGTTTGACTTTTCAATTGTTACTGTCTGACTTTAAACTGTTACTGTTTGATTTTCCAACTGTTACTGTCTGACTTTGAACTGTTGCTGTTTGACCTTGAACTGTTACTGTCTGAACACTCATCAGATTTTTAACTATATCTAAAGTTCTAAAACATAAAATATATCTAAATTAGTTATATAATTATAATAAAATTAATTTAATATAAAATATATTAAAATATAATTGACTTTTTTAAATAGCTTTTTACCATTAGAATACATATAATCAAAAAAACTATATTTATACTATTTAAAAAGCTATTTTTTACATTTAGCTCTTTAATATAGCATTTATTTTTTGTTGAAGATGCTATGAGGGGGTCGACTTGGACTAGTCGGAGGCAACCCATGCTGTTATTAGCTTCTTATGCCTAATAATGGGTGGTTTAATGGAGTGCTAGCAGACTACTAGGCTAAATCAAGACCAGGAATGCTGGTTGAAAGCCCAAGCCCAAGCCCAGTCTTTTTCCTTGTAGTTTTGAGGACCTCATGGAAGCTGCCTTCTCCTCACTGTTCAAGCACCCCTTTCGTCTCGAGACCACAAATACATCAATGTGGACAGAGACATGACAGGCCCCGAAGCATCTTAACAATTTCCTTCTCATCCTATCTTTTTTTAATTTCAACTTTGAAGATTCTGTGAGATGGATAAAGCCCCATGACCACACTGTTCATAGTCTAACATGGATGACGAAATACTATACGTTATTTATGAAAAAGTTCGAGACATGCCTGTCCAAAAGTAGATAGACCCGTTACGACCTCTCACACACATACCGAGCATGATAAAATCTAGAAAAATAAGAGCGGTCAAAACTCAAAACTGTCTTGTTATTAAAAAGTGATAGCCGGGCCATGTTGTTGATCAAGGAAGCGATGAGCAGCTTCGAGGAAGCAAGAACAAGTCAAATTTGGCTTGGCAAAGCAGATTTTGCTTTAAAGAAAAGCTACAATGATGGATACACGTACTGTTGATAACAAGAAATTTAGGGGTCAAAGTCGCACGAGAAGCACCAAGAGCCTTTTCTTTTTCCCCTGTATCAGTGTGGAGACAATGAAAATAGACCAGAATTTAAAGAAAGTATGGGAGGCTCTCTACACATACAAGCTTCACATGACCTTCGTGTGTCGGTCGACTAACACTGTAGAAGGTGAAATCTCCTGGCACAGGCAGCATTAACCGACACTTTCTTTATGGAAAAAGAGAGCAATGGACATGCTGATGAAGCAAATGAGTGGTGCCATTGTGGACCCAACATAGCAACAAAGAAACTTCCTCGATAATTAATATTAAATTATAAATTAATATAATAAATTTATTTGAGAAAAAACTATAAAACAAATAAACACCCAAACAAAATATATATACTATAAAAATATGTAAAAAAATTAACATTTTAAAATTATATTCAAATGAAAAAAAGATAGATTTATTTAATTAAGATGAAGAAACCTTAATAAAATTTAAATCAAAACATGAATGCTGACAAGCCGAGCATTGTGTTGAAATTGAGGGGGGAAGGGTGACTGTTTGTTGAAGAAAAAAATGGACAAGAAAGAAGTAGAAATGGGAGAGGGGGAGAGGGGGAGAGAAGGGTCGAGCGTCATGTCATAAATTAAATATTACCGATGGTAAATCCATCGACATTCTATTGGTAGAAATACCACGTCACTGTATGATTTGTTTTCTTAAATTCCACCGTAATATTGTCCTTAATATCATCGGAATATATCAATGGACGTTTTCCATCGGGATATTCACTGATGAATTTTACAGTCGGGCTAATTTTATCGGTAACGTTGTCTACAAAACTTATACGGCATCGTACTATTTGTCTCTCTTTATTATTTATTTTTTCACCATGATTTTTTCGGTATATATCGTGAGAATATTCACGACAGATTTAAAAATGATAAAATTCAGTTAATAAATATCAACACAATATACCAATAAAAAATTTTCATCGATAATTCCATTTGAATCTTCTAATTTTATGGTAGTGTAAGAAGTCTCCTCATGTAGGGTTTTTTTTCAGATTTTTAAAATATAAACAAAGTCTTTTGTTTTGGATTTTTTTAATGAAAAAAAAACAACAATCTTTGTGTCGGACATAGAAAAAGTATTTTGTTTGATATTGAAGAATTTTGACAGAGATATTTCAATTTCATTTCTTATGTGCTTTTATTCAATCCTTGATTAGCTTGTTGTTTAGTTTTGAAAACTAAAATTTTCATTAATATCTTAGTTTTGGTATACATGAGCTTGTTTTCAATTAGAGAAATGCATATGTTTTATGTAGATTTAATATCGATACGTAGAAATTTTCTTGAACTTAATACTTAATCATAGAATTTTAAAAAGTCCCTCGACTTACTCTAAAATCTGGAGATTAAGTTGATAAATTTTTCAAAAACATTATCTTAATTAGGAATCTCCTCAAATCTACTTTCGAGAGAAAGTGTTGATCCCATCTAGTATGCTGAGGTGGTGGCCCATTCTCCCATCCTCAAGCCGTCTTAGCTGGTAAAGAATTCAAAACCTAGTATTACATATTATCGAGCAATTTGTTTAGTCAAAGGGCCGAGATAACTTCAACAAGCAGCATTGGTTAGAATTAGATTGAGGCAATAAAGAATCATGGTGGCCTGTTTCAGAAATCGATTAAAAAGATAAGCATGCATGCACTGGATCATAGCGTACGATTCTTTGTGCATCAAAAGACAAACTCAGAGTGGCGCGATTTTAGCTGCCATGCACCACAAAGGAAGTTTAATTAATTATAATCACACGAAAAATAGTGCATGGGCAGGAATAATTTATCCAGTGTGCTGTGATGAATTGTTAGTTTCAAATTTAATGCAAACATAATCTCCAATCTTAGCTAATCAAGTATAGTAATAGTATAACATGAAGAATAATTTAACTGATTTAAGAGCCCGTGGAATAATCAAGATATACACAAACTGACTCAGATATCCATGTAAATTAAAAAACAAAAAGAGTATGGTAATAGTATTATATGCACGATACATGGTTATGCCCGTGAAATGGCTCTCCACTACAGAGGAGATCCGATCCTAGCTAAATGAAATACGAGTATTTTACATAGCAGCCTGTGATACAGAATCATGCGTTACTGTATCTTCATACATGTTTCCTCCTCTCCACATACGATCCCACGAATCGGATTGCTGCTGCGCAGACAGGGACAAAAAGAAGGAACCAGTTGTTTCTGAACATACTATAAGGCCATGCACCATCCCCTCGACAACGCTTTCCCAGTCAAGTCCGCGTATGGCTAGCCCTCCGTGTCCCCATTGTGCCCATGGAAGGGATCCAAGCGGTCCTCGGACCACAGCTAGCCTCGCCCATACAAAGTCATACATTGGGGCACAAAAGGTCTCGCTCGTGATGGGGTCGGACTTTATGAATGTCTTGGTGGGTCTTCGATTTAATTATTGGAGTAGAAGACCATCCACCCAGCTTTCAAATGCTTGACAATAAATATTTCCCTTCTGAACAATATGTGCTCGGTCTCTTTCAAAAGCCTAGCCATGTATGAGCAATCCGAGGACCCAGGGGGTAGAACCTAGAAACATAATTATAGCAAGAATTTAAGAATAGGAAATCCTTCACTCATCGTTGATGGTATTCGACCGTTTTATAAATCTGTTGATCGAGTTCGGTCGGCAGGTGAAGGGTCTTTCTGATAAGGTTTTTAAAGTCTTCGAAAGAAATTTCAAGGAAAATATGATTTATTGTTCGTACATTTTTGTTATGCACGAAAAGGGGGGAATGCCGAATGTGTATCTGGTTCGGTATCAATGACGCGACAGCACCTGATGGTGGATAGCTACATCCCAGGAATAACGAGTGAGTTTTTTTTTTCTTGTTTTTTAAACTATTTTTTATTTAAAAAATATTAAAAATATTATGTTCTACATTTTTTTTTGATAGTTTTGATAAAAAATAATAAAAAAAATTTTAATATATTTTTGAAAAACACTAACTAAATTCTAGTATAGAAACTGATTCGTTGGAAAACTATGGTTTGGTGCCAGAATCAACACTCCTCCAGAATTTGACACCGCCATGCCCTCCATGGCTGGTAGCGGTATCATAATTGCACTTCTGATGATATTTCAATACTAGCATCTGCAGTTGTTAACCGCTATAGATTAGAGTCCACTGGCATATTCGGCCACGGCTGTGGATTGAATTATTATTTTTTTAATTTAAAAAAAATATTAAGTGAATGAATTTTTTTTTAAGAATATTATTAAATTTAATTAAGCAATTTCATTTTAAAATCTATCTACTCAGCTCTTTACTTATCTTAAATTTTAAATTAAACTACATGAAAACCGATTCAAAATAAATTATTTAATTTAATAAGTCAAAAAACAAATTTAATGACTAGTAAAAACATGATATAACTTTTAAAAAAACTTTAAAATAATAATTTTTTTTTTATATTGAGGCGATCTCAAATTGGACCGACCTTGGTCATCTTGCGACTTGGGTTATAAACTTCAATCGGTCTAATAACTTTGTTGTTTTTATAAATTATTTTAATTTATTTAATTTTATGATAACATTAAATTCTTTCAAAATTAAGCATCAATCTAACAAAAATATTTATTTGAGATCGTGATAATCTTATAGAAAGTAGAAAAAAATAAACCATGAATGAATAAGAGT
>Ga0325405_1007510_pt1 | contig 10965 bp, 8 predicted proteins | sample PopdelMetagenome_21_FD_205663 | JGI IMG/M metagenome (GOLD analysis project Ga0325405, IMG submission 205663) | Populus deltoides microbial communities from Bellville, Georgia, United States - Xylem-Control-R2 | ecosystem: Host-associated > Plants > Phyllosphere > Stem > Wood/Secondary xylem...
TATTAACTTTGATCTTTATTTTAATGATTGTTATTTACTTTTCTCTTATCATTTTTTTAATTGAAATTTTTTATTTAATAATTTATGAAATTGTAATTATTATTATTATTTTAATTTCATCATCTTTCAATTTTTTAATCTGTTAGATTTGATTTCTATTATTTTTATTGTTATTTATTTTATTTGAGATAATTTATAAAATTAATTTTTTTTCAATTCCATTCTCGTTTAATTTTTTAATTTGTAAGATTTATTCTTGTTATTTTAATAAAAATTTTTAAATTATTTTTTAAATTTTTTATTTTTTAATTTGTAAGAATTACTTTTCTATTATAAATTTTTTTCTGCAAACAAACAAATAGGCCTAAGTACACACCAATACTAATTGTCTGCAATGCAACACACACCATTTTCATTTTATTCAATCAAGTACAAGTTTGGATGTTTGTCAAATGCAATGCAATTATACGCCACCTGATTCGCGGCAGACAGCCATTGACTTTTATTTAAGGTTTTATAATATGTTATATAGATGTCTTTTATAATTATTTTTTATTTAAAAATATATTATTTTTTATATGCATATATTAAAAAATATTAATTTAATATTTTTTATAGTTAAATCTATTTTTAAAATATATTAAAAACAGAAGTAATATCGCTTGCAAACATTAATTGTGTTTGTGTGTTTGCATTTAAAAAGTGCTATTTAAATTTTTATTTATTTATTTTATTTTAAATTATTTTGATGTGTTAATGTTAAGAATAGATTTCAGTAGAAAAAAAAAATATTTTAATATATTTTTAAATAAAAAATACTTTAAAAAATAACAATAATAATTAAAGCACAATCAGTTGCCGAATAAAAACTTTCATTTAAAGTTTTCAGCTCGGTATGGGTAAAGGTCAGAATCTCGGCAATGAAGTTATGCGGATGGTCACAGAAGTGAAAATGATGATAAATTTATAGGAATAAAAGTAAAATATGCCCAACATAAATCTTTAAAGTACATGATCTTGTATTTATTATAATAATATAATAATAGCACTCACTCATGCCCAACTCGTCAACTAGCTAGCTAGGAGCTGAGGTTCCTATGGTTATGGGACAAATCTAAGCTTCTGTTGGACCCCATCATAAGCTTTAGAACCAGTGAATTATATGCTGAGATTTCTTTATTTCTTGTTTATGGATTTAGAGTAATTTTTTTATTGTTGGATTCATGATTTTTTGTATAATTATTTTTTTAAGTTAATTTAGTTTCTTTATATATATATATATTGCTCTCTCCTCGTGTTTTAAATTAACAAAACAGAAAAATATTTTCTTTCTATTTATAAACATAGTATCATGACAATTTAGATCACATATTCACTGTTAGATTAAACAATTTGACCAATAAAACTTTTTGTTGGTATTTACTTTTACGGTCTGTCAGTATGTATTTTACTGATAGGATCACAGACAAAAACAATTAATCAAAAAAATCTTTGTTGGTAATTTATGATCTGTTTGTGAGTCCATTAGTAATAAATTTAACGATGGATTTGGATTTACAGATAGACAAAGTATGCCAAAAAAATCTACCCACTTCATTCTATTGGTAAATTTAATATATTACCAACAAGAAAACTGTATGTAATTTCATTAATGCTTTTATTTTTCTATCAGTATATCCATCGATCAATATAAATTATCACTAATGGAATACCATCTGTAATGCCGTCGGAGAGTTAATAGTAGTAGTGACATTTACAGTAATTCTTTTCTAACTCTCTGGAGTATACAGACAGACAAGGTTGTCAAAAACGCTTTTTTGACACGACACGAAACATACAATTTAAACTCGACTCGTAAACTCGAATCGTAAAATCGGAAGTAAAAAATTTTAATTAAAAATCGTAAAATCGCAAGTAAAATATTTTAAACAATACAAATATCCAAACATATTAAAATACATAATTCAAATAAAAGTAAAATAAACAATACAAACATCCAAACATCTTAAAATACATAATTCAAATAAAAATTCATACATGTTCATAGTATTTCAATAACTAAAAGTTAACACACCTAAAACAAACAGTCTGTAGGTGTGTCATGTAAACTAAACACACCCTCATTGTCTTTGTCTTCCTCATTATTCCTAAAACAGTCATCAAAATCATTACCATCTAAAGGATTATTACTGTTACTACTAGTACCATCACCGATATTAGGAATATTAGTGCTAGTACTAGTACCAGGATCAACACCAATATTGTCAACAATATTTAACTCTAAGCTGCTTGAATTATCTGGATTGACATCATTCTGAATCTCGAAATCATCTTCAGTTTCATGACACTCCATCCCAACATCATTAAGATTTTCTTCATCATCACTTTCATCTTCTTTACAATTTTTCCTTCGTGTTGCACTATCAATGACACCAAGTAAATCAAAGTTGGATGAACCATCGTGTTTCTCTCCCTCGGTTATCCAGTCATCATCAGATGAGAGATGATCAAAAACTTCACCAAAATCATTAGCTTGTCTTTTGACTTGGTTATCATTTAATTTCAGATTGCACATTACAAATACCAAGTCATTCATTTTTTTCTGGTGCAAACGATTTCTTCGTTTTGTATGAACCTACGTAAGCAATTCAAATTAATACCATATAAGATCCTTATAAAATATAAAAACATTAAAATTAAAAGGGAAAAAACTTACCATCTCAAATGCACTCCAGTTTCGCTCGCATCCAGATGAACTACAAGTCAAGCTTAGAACTCAAATTGTAAATTTTTGTAGCTCTGGACATTCATCCCCGTAAGAATCCCACCATTTAGCTGGAGTCTTTTTATCCCTTGTTATCTTGGTAGTCTCAATACCGAACAACCCACTTGCATCCTTGAATGAATCAAGTTGCAAGTCAATTTTACACCTTTCACTTGCATCAAGCACCATCCTTTCTAAGCATTGATATAATCCAATTTTAATGTTGGCATTAACTTTAAAATTAGAATTATAATGATAATGAGGATTCAAATAATATGCTGCTGCATGTAAAGATCTGTGAAGTTGAAGTTCTCATCTTGTATCAATGATATTCCATATAGGCATATAACTACAAAATAAAAATAAGAATATTATCATCAACATTACATGACCTAGCTAGTAAATATTATAATCAACTGATAGTAAATAAATAATTAGCAAGATATATAAGCAATACCTTTTTTTTCATAAAACCAAAATTCACTTGTATCTTCTCTTTTGCTTGATCCATTGCTTCATAAATAAAACCCATAGCTGGTTTCTCATCTAAATCAACTAATCGAAGAACTTTTATAAGAGGATATGCTGCCTTAATACATGTAGTAACATCATGTCAAAACTTGTTGTCCAAAACACAACTTTGAATTCGCTTCCCTTCTTCTGTTTTTGAAAACCTACATGACCTCCATTGGATGAAAGTAAACAGTGTCATCAACTGTATCTTACAATCACTCAAACATTCAAGAGTTAAGTATGCAGTAGTAAATCTAGTGGCAGCAGGCCTAATCAAATCCTTTCCTTTTGTAAAGTGTCTAAGCATGGAAATGAGAATAGTTCTTGAATATATGTATGAGGTGATTCTCCTCCCATTAGCAATAGTTACTTGATGGACCTCTAGTTTCTTCTCAAAATTTTCCACTATCAAGTCAATACAATGGGCAGCACATAGTGTCCAAAACAATAATTTTCTTTTCCCCATCAACAATTGCCCTGCTGCCTTATAATTTGTAGCATTGTCAGTTACTACTTGCACCATATTTTCCTCTTCAATCCTCTCCACAATAGCATCCAACATCTCAAATACTTTATCAGCAGTCTTGGATATATTAGAGGTATCTACGGATGATAAAAAAATTGTCCCTTTAGGACTATTAACCAAAAAGTTGCAAATAGAATGCCTTTTCTTATCAGTTCATCCATCAGACATTATTGAGCAACCTGTTTTTTTCCATTCTAACTTGTACTCCTCAAGCAAGTTGATCGTATGATCTACTTCTTGCTTCAAATACTTCTCTCTAATATCATGGTAGGATGGAGGCTTAAAACCTGGCCCATGCTTTGCAACTAATTCAAGTGCCTTAACAAATTCAGGGTTTTTCACACAGTTAAATGGAATTGCACTGGTGTAGAAAAATCTTGCAATTTGTAGACATGCTTCTTCTCTAAGATCCTTTTTTAGCAGCTGATTGATGGTGGTTTGTGTACTTCCACTCCCACTCGCTACTCTCTTTCCTTTGTCCACTGAGATAATTTCATTCCCTTCATCATTATCTTCATCTTTTCCAATATATTGGAAATCCTTTCTTTTCTTCTCAAATGCTTCTTGATTTTTCACCAGAACATTCAAAATTATCTTCTTTACATCTTCTGGTACTTGCTGGCATGGCTCCACATCCTTTCGAGTGCAAGCCAAATGATGCTTGAAACGGTAAATGCCTCCACTAATAATTTTCTGACAAAACTTGCACAACATTCTTTTTGAATTCTTGTCAACATCTATACCATATTGTCATCCCACGTCAAGTCTATTGCCATTTGTAGTTTTTTTAGATGCCATGTATCTTACAGTTCAAAACCACTCTTGCTATAATATTGGACATAATTAAGATTATACATTCACACGCCACTCTTATGGGGAAAATTCAAGCAATCTGAACAGTAGATAATAAAATTTCAAGTATAAGCATGCCTAGACAAGCCTAAAGGTTATATATCACTAGGTAGATCAGGACAGTGATTAAGAAGTTTCCATAGCCAACAACTCCATATATCAAGATCAAGCTAAAAATGGCAGTGGAATGGGTGCACATTTGCATGATTTGGCAGAACAAAGGAATAAGGAAGCTAAAGGAGACCAATTGCATTATTTAAAATGATTGTTCATCACATTTAACTAATTGATATATTGGCAAAAAACTGATTGTTCATCACATTTACTTAAAATGCATAAAGCTTAATGAAATTCCTAAATCACTGAAACAAAAACTAGTGTAGTAATCATCAACTCGTAGCATCTAGGTTATATCTTGGACACGATTCTGACAGGGAAATATGAAAGAACAAGTGCAATGCCAAAGCATGCAAATGGTTACACAGTTACACTCTCTCTCATGAAAAAAGAAAAATAAAATACACTCAATACAGTGCAAACCAAATATCACAAAATCAAAGCCTTGCAGGATGATACCATTTGAGAGATGCAGTCCGTATTAAATTGCTATCCAATAATACATAAAAAGCCTAGATAAATTAAATGCAAAAGGCATTCCAAACAGGAGCATCAATTGCCCTAAAGTTTGCAGTTTTTGGATTTACAAAATACCTGCAATCCTGAAAATTGGAATGCTTCGTTGCTTCGTTGAATCTGCAACACCAAAGCAAACAAGATCAAACAGAGCTTAGGTGTGAGTGTGAGGTTTCACAGAAGATAAACAGTGAATTTCACAGCATACCCAGATCATTTTTTGTCTCTAATCACCATCATTAGACAAAAAAAAACAAAGCTTGGGATTAAGAATCAATTCTTACCTTCATCTCGCCAAGAACGCTACGAATCGGGGGGGGGAAGTGATTTATGAATTTGCTGGGGAAAGGGGAAAGGGAAAAGGAGAAGGGAGTTAGGGTCCTCAGAGAGACTGGGAGAGTGTGAGACAGGGAAGGGAGGGGACGATTGGACGAAGTCTGGAGTCAGGGAGTGTGAGACAGAGACGAAGTCACTGGTAGGTTGAGGATGGTTGCCTGGTCGGGTGGGAATTAGGAAAGAAAAGAGATTGTGAGACAGGGACGAAGTCAAAATTTTTACTTTTCTAATTTTGCATTTGGTCAATTGGTCCGGTGACATTTAGGTGAAGTCGTGAAAACGTAACGTTTTTAACGTTTTTGCGAGTTGTTATGGTTTTATGTGATTTTAAACAAGTTTTATGCAATTTTAATGATTTTCGAGTTTTGCCTCCGTTTCTACACAACCATGCAGACAAAAGCGTTCTATCGGTAACCCTATCAGTAATAATTTAAAATATATATTTTAAAAAATATATTGAACATAAGTAGAAAAATAATTAAAATGAAATACAATTAAAATATTTAAAAAGAAATTAAAATAATATAAAAATAAATATTTATTACAAACTTAAACATTTTAAACAGTTCAAATACAATAAATTTAAAGTTGAGGCGTCGCTAGGGGAGGAGGAGGCTAGTCGTCGCTGAGACCGTGTGGCCAATAAAGAGGACCAAATGGATCACCTATATGTGATCTCAACTCCATTACCACTCGGCAGAATTATTCATAATCTGCAGTGAGTTGTTCATATTTTTCATTGAGATGAGTTGTTCGATCTTGTACTTGTTGGTCTAACATCGCCGCGAACTCTGGAGTTTGAATGCTCGGAATTAATTGCAAGCGTCCAGTGTTCGAAACACTACGAGCCATCCGCAAGTTTTTGGCCGTAATGTTAGAGATTTCATGCACCTAATTTATACCTGGCCCACCAAATGATCCTACCTCCAACCACAAATTCAGATCGATATTCAATGGATCAAAGGATCGTCCTCGTATATCTCTTTTAAGCAGCTGTTATACTCATCATGAAAAGAAAAAAAATCATTAAATTGAAGGAAATTACATTTAATAAAAAATTGTTGAAAACCAACATATTACGAAGTGTTGAACTCGACTATTCATGGACTGTTACATCTCTTTTTGACGGTCATCACTCTACACATGCATTTCAACAAAAAGCTTTATCGAGCTGGGCTCACGTCTAAGAACCGTAGCCTGCGAGATAAAAATTGTGTCAGTTAAATATATTTATAAAAAATATCTTACCATCTGCTTTGCATGCGAAAAAAATAAAATGGAGTCATCGGTATGTATGGTAACGGAATCGTGAACATGTCGGTGTCGGTTTTTCGCATCAGACTGTGACAGTCGCGTGAAGTTCACAGACATCACATGTTGAATGTATTCTGCCCATACAGTTAACCTCCGAGATATATGGTGGTCTAAAATCCCTTTAAACCGCCACGTCATTCCAGGCTGGAAGCTTGCTTTCTATTGGATTTTTTTTTTGAGCTTCGTACAAAAAATCACGCAACTTATATGTTACCAATAGATTATCTGTTAGTAAATGAAAAAAAAATATCCTAATTTTGATTTTACTTAGTTGCAGTGTGATTTTCTTAAATCCTCCTCACAATATTATTATTAGCTCTCTCCCATTCAAATTTTTCCTTGTAGTGAAAATTTATAAAAGAGAAATTTTAGTAATTTCAATAAACTAACCGAATTAACATGATATTTTTTGTATTTAAGTTAATATTTTGGAAACCTTGAAAACCATGCATCAACCTGCGGTTTCCATTTAGGATGTATGGATATATGACTTAATTGAAATAATAGAATTCTCATCGATGATTTAAAGATCGATGTTATTGTTTTTGCAACTTCAATGTTTGTAAATCTGAATTTGCATTTGTTAAATAAAAATATTTTATTTTATAATATAAAAATGTTAAATATTACCGGTCATAAATTAAATATCATTGATGGAATGACCGATAAAATTATTCCATCAGTCATTCTGTCGGTAAAAATACCACATCACCATATGATTTCTCTTTTTTTACCATATGTAATTTCATCAGTATATACCAAGAAATTTTTTTTGTTGGCATATTTAAGGATGTACTTTACCATCAGGTTAATTTCTTCGATAAAAATTATATGTCATTGTATTGTTTGAATTTTTTTATTTTTTATTTTTCCACTGTAATTACTGATAGAAAAATTCTTTGTGTTTATTGATAGTAGTTTATAAAAAGACAGTTGAGTAAGATTACTATATTTGTTGTATATGTAGATAAAATAACGGTTCATGAAGACTACTTGGCAAAAAAAAAAAAAAAAAAAAAATTGAAATGAAAAATCTAGGCACTTGAGAATATTTTACTATAATTAAAGTTTTTCGATCTTGAAAAGGAATTTTTTTTTTTTTCAAAGAAAATATGCTTCAGATATTTTATAATAGACACGTTGATACACTAGTAGAATAAGTTTTGAAACTATACATTGATTCCAATCATATACCAAATGATGAAGAAAGATAATAAAGATCTGTAGAGAGATTAATATTCTTAGCACGCGCGAGAGATTTGTAAAGGTCACTTTATGCATAATTCAACATCAATGTACGAGGACAATTATGCTTATTTTATGATCTCTGAAGGCTTCACTTGGAAATATAATTTTAATTGCTGAAAATGCAAATTATCTAAGCACGGATGCATGTCCTAAAGCTGACTAGGCTAGAGACCTTGTCGCTATATATCTTTTTACTCTTAATATAGCTAGCTAGTTTCTTTTTTTTTTTTAATTTGAAATTGTTATTTAAAACAATTAAAATCTTCTCAATATACATAAATAATATTTTTTAAAAATAACTTGATAAAAATTTAGAGTATTGTAATAGTTTATACTTTTTGCTCAACCACCAAAAAAATAAATTGCTGTGTTGGTTAAATATCTCTTGCTTTTTTGCATCGATTCCTGTGCGTAATTGTGTTTCAAAAATTGATTTAGTAAAATTTAAAATAATATATTTTTTATTTATATAAAAATATTTTTAAATAAAAAATAATTTCTACCACAACCCTAAACACTTGTCTAACCGTTTGGTATTGTGGTTGAAACTGTGTTTTGTTTAAACCACATTTTATAATTGTTTAGTAAACATTTTGAACTCAGATTTTGGAGACGGGTTTCACTAAAAATTAAGTTTGTACCGCCGGTTTTGATGAAACAAAAAATTAATGCTTTTCACTTATGCCTGCTTGTTGCCAAGAGAAAGAAAAAACTCAAGAGCCCATCCCATTTGTTGTTTGCTTCCTTCCCTCAGCTCAAGTAGGAGTTTTTAATATTTCTTTGGCAATCATCATCATCTGAACGGTGTCAAGTAGATTAATTTACTTGGCACTATTCACGTGAACAGTGCCATGTAAATTAATACACGGGTCATTGTTCATGTGAACAGTGACCCCACTGTTTATTGAACCACATCTGACTCGAAAATTTTTTTTTAATTTTTTTTAATTGTGTTTTACTAAAAAACTAGTATTTAATATTATTCAATAACATTACATAAATTGAACGGAGATCGCATGATGACGTAGCATTTGTAGAATTTAATCGCAATTCTAATTTTGTTTCTCATGATATTTTACTTAATTTTATTGCACGCTCAAAAAACCATGAAAAATATAGTCCTTATCGGATGAATTTCATACGTGATGAAATTGTAAATAAGTTAATGGAACAATTAAAAATATTTGATATAAAACATTATTTATTTAATGATGTAATAGTGGTAGTTAAATCTACGATATTTAAATTAAAAATCATCAATATATCTTTTTTAGTTATTTTATAATCTCAATTTGGAAAGCATGTTTAACTAAACACATTAAACTACTTTTTATTCAACCTTAATTTCAACCACAGTTTTAACCAAATATATATAAATAACAAACCAATTTTAATTAAAAATATCATTTATAAAATAATTTTTTTTAAATCATAACTATAAAAATTATCACAATACCAAACACACAAAATACATGTCGGCTGCGATTCATGTCGGCTGCGGTATCGTAAAAAGAAGGAAATCGATATGGAAAATTAGAATATTATAATGCTTAGAACTGAGATAAAGGGAAGTTAGTGGGTTCCTATTTTTTCCGTACGGTCACTTAAAAATGCAGTCGCTTTATTCCTTCAAGCGGATGACATTGGCTATGGCGTGCTAACAGTCGTCTCGCTAACAAAGGCTTAGTGCTAATGATACTCAATCTCCTGTCTCGAAAAGTAGACAGGATGGAAACCTTGTCGAGTCCATCCAAATATTTATAAATATTATTCTGTCAGGAATGATCTGGACTCGTCTATATTCCACTTTTTTTTTTTTTCTTTTTTGTAAAAGAGAAGAGAAGAAGAATTAATAGACATCCACATAATTAATTGGGTGGTGGTCCATGGTGAACATAATCACCGAATAATCTCTAGATATGGTCGTCATTAATATTCGTTCTCAACATATTATGTCTCTCCTTCATTTATAACCATCCCATTTTGAGATGTCTGACAGGTGTAGAGAAGATCTGAAGAATTATGCCATGGCTTAATCATGGAGGGGTGGGAATCCCAGTTTCTCAATAATGGTGCCACCACCATTGTCCCTTGAAGGCATCCTTTACACTGAGGAGTGAGCCCTCAGCTCTACTCTGCATGTGTGCTCTGGTGGCATTTCGCAATATTTTTTTTTGTTTTTTATTGAATATATATTTTTTAATTAGAGAATAATATAAATAATATCTTAGAAACTTACGTTATAGTTTAAGTTATTAAATTGATATAGTATCAGAGCTTTCATAACCAAGAGGTCATGAGTTCAAATCTTACTATTCTCATTTATTTAATAAAAATTAAACATAAAGTAATGTGAGTCTGTACAAGTTTTAAGCCTAAAAGGTTTTCACTTGAGAGTGTGTGTTAAAGAATAATATAAGTTATATATTTGGCTTCACTTTATAGCTTAAGCTATTAAATTGAGATAGTTTTTTGACAAGATCGACACATCAATGTACAAACCTTGTTTTTAACTCGAAAGTGACAACCATTTTCGTGTCCTCCTCTTACCTCCATTTATGAGTTCAGGTTTTGTTCTTTACCCTTCAATGCTGATATATATATTTTTTTTTAATGACAAAAGACCATACTTGTAAGTTTAGGGTATGTCAGATATGAGTTTGTTAAACAATATCATTTTAAATAAAATTTAAAAACAACATACTTTTTTGAACAAAAATCTTCAAAAAGATCTTTGAAGTTGACCACATCATGCCTAACACGAATTTAGTTCAATCCT
>Ga0325405_1007512_pt1 | contig 10963 bp, 10 predicted proteins | sample PopdelMetagenome_21_FD_205663 | JGI IMG/M metagenome (GOLD analysis project Ga0325405, IMG submission 205663) | Populus deltoides microbial communities from Bellville, Georgia, United States - Xylem-Control-R2 | ecosystem: Host-associated > Plants > Phyllosphere > Stem > Wood/Secondary xylem...
TCAATAAAATGAGAAAGTTATGGTTGTTTTCCTGCAAACTTTTATTCCAAGTTCTCGACCAAATAGGAATGAATATCAGTTTCCTTCACTGTCGGTTTGCTTTTCACTTTCTCCCAGATTTTAATTCTAACAGAACTTTCTGGAAAGCTAAAAGCATCCTTATGTAACTTGCATGAAAAGTCACTTTAGTACTTGAGTTTTTGTACTAGATTTCATTCATGGTATGGAATGTAATAGAAACAATGAGCCTTAAATATTTTCCTTGACAACTTTTCAGGAAATGGTGAAAGATAAGAAGTTCCTATTGACATTTGATGCAACAAAAAAAGCTCGTTTTGGTGTCCTTCCACGATATGCAAAGGATGACCTCCTAATCAAATGGTTTGAGCTTCCAAATTGCTTCATATTCCACAACGGTGAGCTCCTTTCTTTCACATGTTTTAAATTCCAAAAACATTAGCCTCCTGAGTTGATAAATATGTAATATGAACACACTTAGCCAGCATGTCTTTAGGTTATTGTGCTTTATCCTAGTTTCTATCACTGGCTAGGAATTTGATCATTTGTGTCTTTAGCTTCATTGTCGGATTTGCTGGAACCGCCTAGCCAGATCTTCTTTCCAATTAAATTCAATCAACATAGAGGCATCCTCTCGCAAAATTTGTAGCCAACTTTTATCTGCAAAAATTGTCACCTTTGGCACTTAACATGCGTATTGTTGACAATCAAATTTAGTAGATATAAAATTAAAAAGTCAAAGTGATGTAAACAAATATATATATATATAAACTGCAGTAGGCTGTCTTTTAGGTTCCTCTTTAACCTTGAAAAGTCTTTTTATATGCTAGCCTGCTGTTCCTAAAATTATAGTCTGGCTTCTCTTATGTGTAATGCAAAAAAGTTGACTCTATTTTTGAAAATGAAGTTTTCTTTTGCCAATGTGTATCGCATAAAAGGCTTGTATTTGCTTATGAACAAGACGCCAGATTTTTTCCCGTCTTCATGAGTCCGTGCTAACTTCATTTGCTGACTTTTGCTAGCCAATGCCTGGGAGGAGGAGGATGAGATTGTTTTAATCACTTGCCGCCTTCAAGATCCAGGTTTGGATGTGGCCAATGGGGCTGTCAAAGAAAAGCATGAGAATTTTGTAGATGAACTGTAGGAGTAATATGACACATTCCTGTGAATTTTATAGTAGTTTGATTTTTAAGTGTTTCTGATGGCCTTTTTTTCTTTCCGAGCAGGTATGAGATGAGATTCAATATGAAAACTGGTGTAGCTTCACAAAAGAAACTATCAGAATCTGCTGTTGATTTTCCCAGGGTGAATGAGAGTTACACTGGCAGGTTTACATCTCCTCTGTGCAGCATTTGTGTCAATGAAGTGTTGTTCATTGATTTGAGTACATTTTGCTGTTTCATATTGTACATGTGGTGTTGAGTGAATCATGTATTTTTCCTATCATTTTTATCTAATGATTGTCTTGTGTGAATTCAGGAAACAAAGATATGTATACGGAACCCTTCTGGACAGCAATGCGAAGGTCACAGGGATTGTCAAATTTGATCTACAGGCAGAGCCTGAGCCAGGAAAAGAAAAGATTGAAGTTGGAGGAAATGTCAAAGGCATCTTTGACCTTGGTCCTGGTAGATTTGGCTCAGAGGCTGTATTCGTCCCTCGTAAGCCAGGCATCACTTCTGAGGAAGATGATGGATACTTGATATTCTTTGCACATGATGAAAATACTGGGTAATTGCTCTTGTTTCTTACCTCAATTTGTAAATCTGCCAACGACTATTGCTTTATGTCTTTCTTCAAGAAATTTTCTTTCCATTTCCATCCAACCTAAAACGTGACTATATGCCCACCAATAAAGACCTGGCTTTCGCTTTCACTTTCACTTTCCCTTTGACTTTTCTGTTTCTGTTATTCTTTCCGAGGGGCATTAAGGACGGGGTGGTTTGCAGGTTCATTTAGGGTTTAAGCTTAATTCATGATTTATTTAGAAATTAACTTTCCATCTTTAATATGCAGAAAATCATCAGTGAATGTAATTGATGCAAAAACAATGTCAGCCAATCCTGTTGCAGTTGTTCAGTTACCACATAGAGTTCCATATGGGTTCCATGCCTTCTTTGTTTCAGAGGTGAGCGCAATCTTGGTTGCTTTTGGACTTTGTTTAATTTGAATCCTCCATACTCGATTCATTTATGAACTTCCTTGCACTGGAAGTTGTTTTCGATGAGGGGTAGGAAGTATTTCCAGGGAGTTGAAGAGTGATGCCATAAAATTTTAAGTTTTTTCTTCCTTTCCCCATTGAGAAATCAATCAACTGAAGTTAGGAAGCACCAAAGAGTTGATGAACAAATAACAGCAAACAGGTATTGATTTGATTCATAAGATGCGGAGATTGAGTTGACCATCTTGGATACCAAGCAATGGAACAAGTATCTTGGTAGCTACTTTTATTTTCTGAGCTGTGATTCTAACCAGACTTCATCACATGTTGAACAGGAACAACTTCAAGAACAGGCAAAACTGTAATTGCGCAGCAAAGCGTCTAGACAACCATTTCGGCATGAGATGGCAGACCATCTGTAAAACGGAGAACCGGAAGCAAAGCAACTGTTGTCACTGCTACAAACACACCCTCATCTACCAGAGAGGTGGTATTCAACTGTCATATTTCATACTCAACTTTACGCAAATGTCAGTTTTTATGTTACCAGGATGACTACTTATATGAGTTTTCTCCAATTTATTTTGCTTAGAATAATAAAGAAAATCACTAAATCTTCGGATTAAGTTAAACTTCATGGAATAAATTAGATAATTCCTATATATTCATAGTGAATCCCTAATATGATATAATAGTAATTAAACATTTTTTAAAGAAAAGATATATAAAAAACTCCCAATTCGATTGGGAATCAAATTTTCAAAGGAAGAAGCCACTCGGATTTATTTGCAAGTAAAACTAAAATAAAATGAGATTAATAAATTTATGAAAAAAGAGAGGAGAGAGACCCATCCCTCAGCAAAAACGCCGAGTATCCAGCAGCAGGTGCATGAAACCAATGAAAGGGTTGGTTGGTTCCTCAGCCTTCTCTTCTGCGGATAAAAAGACCATCCATACATCCACTCCATCCTTCCCTTATAAATTGTTTTATTTATAAATAAAAAACAGAGATTCGATTTCATGCATCGTATCCGAACTCCCTGAAGGTTGAAGCATTTGAAGAGCAACAAGGGCTTGTTTGGTCCTGATTGTGTTTGGTGCACGTTGTATTGATGTGTTGTGCCACTACGTTGTAAGATTAAATATATCAAATTATTTGATAATCAAATATTATGAGGTTGTAAGTAAAATCATTATAAAAAACAACTTAAATTAAACATTTTAAAAAAACTAAATGAATAGCTTAAAAGTTGAATTCTTTTTTAAGAAAATTCGTATTTATTACCACAACGTACAACCGAGACATTCCTCTAGGCTCCGGTGATGGCACGCCTCCTAAGTTCATGAGCACATCCATGTTTACGATGAAACCATTCATGCGCAGGAAAAGCTATTCAATGCCCCCGTGATTTTGTCCTAGTTCTCTCCCTCGTTGCCCGACAATAATACAGAGCTGCCTCCAAATCTCTCCACCCCGAACATTTGGCAGAATGGCGATGAATTTGACCCAAAAGATCAATAAGCATATCCGTGTGAAATACGACAAGCCAAACATTTTTAGAAACAATCACTAATCACTAGGATGAAGATGAGGTGAATCCCGAAAGGATTCAGGAGGGAAAAGACAAGGAAATAATAATCGCCGACTCCTTAACACTGTTGAGATGGTAGGGTAAAAGAGGTAAACCCTCTGCTCACACATAAAGAAATGATCACACGAAAGTCAAGTTCAAACGCAGACCACTGGAATTACTACATTTGGGATTAATCCCTGCAAGGTAGATACACTAGTTTTTGCCATATTTACAGAAGCGACGAAAAGAAGAGAGATGCAATTAGTTCAAGTCTGAAGACAGCATGAAGTCCATCACATATGATATGCTCTACTCACACCACCAGCATGCACCAAGTAACAAAGACCCAAAGCCAAGAATGAATTGCCTGAGAAACACCACACGCTGAAAGTTCCCCCCCAAGTTGGACATGGCTGATGCCTCCAGCTTTGCCTGCCAAAGAGAAACCTCCCATAAGATACAATGACAGGCAGGGAGAAAAGTGTCTATATCATTTTAATCATCAAACCAATGGAGCAATGCTGAAGGGACACGTACAACTCAAGGTGGAAATTTAATGAATGGAGACGTTCCCATTAGACACCCCATTCCCGTGTGTGGTTTCCTTCTGCTGACCCAAGAAGCTGCCATCATCTGATAATGAACGATATCTTGATGAGAGTCCATTGCCATTACCATAGCCATTGGAGGACGCGTGTGTTTGCATGTCTTGAACCATGGACCCTTTTCCTTCCTGCAGATTGCCGGAGGAATCCAAATCTCCAGTACCTTCAGTGGGCAAACATTCAGAAACTGAAAAGTAAGGGGATTGTTTTCAAATATTAGCACCAGAATTAATACCTTTATCTGACGTTGGACTGGCAGCATTATGATCAAGCTTCTTTGTATTAAGGAAACGACCTCCACAACCCCTTGCCCTTCTCATAGCATGCTGGTGTCGAGACTCATGAAGATATGGCTGTGGCAAACAACAAGAGACTTGAATCATTTAACAGGCAATTTCTAAATTTAGAATGCAAAAAATTTGTAACTGCAAAAAATCACCATTAATTTCAGACCATAACAATAAACAGTGAAGAATGAGAGACATTTGTAAGTGCAAAAAATCTCCATTAATTACTTCGACACTCAATGCAGTTTCATCCCACTTCGTGTGAATTTTTCTATTCAAAATTCTCATTAACTCGGAAGTTGTCAACTAGGGGTGCTTCTTACATCCATTATATATCAAAATGACACAAATTTCTCTTTCTTGACTTGCAACATTCATAAAAAATACATCTATTTAGTAAAACCAAGAAAAGCCGAATCAAATTCCCAATGTGCAAGAGACAATGTGCCTCTCCTTTCAGAAGAAGTACAATTATCCAGGGAAAGAATTCACAATCATATATGTCCAAGTAAATTTACTACTGGGAACAACTTTAAGATCATCATCAATAAGTAAACTAGGCCTTAAATAAGTGACTGTTAGCTAGCCCAGGAAAAGGATACTGAAAATTTAACTTCTATCAACACCATTTATGGAAGAACCACATAAAATCGATGAATTTTCAAAGAGAACACATGATTAACTCTATAAATTTGCTCAAACAGATGAAACAAGCCATGTCAGATTGACAATTTAAGGTGGTATCTATTTATCTAAACCTAAAATTTTACCATTGGAAATACTAAATGATTTCAGCGGATGAAAAAATTGATATATTGATTCTACCTTTCTAACTTTTACTGCTTTCTTTTCAAGCTCTGCCTTAGCACGTGCCTGTCTTCGCCTCATAATACCATTAAACTGTTTTGCATTTACGTAAACAGGTTCCTCTTCCATTTCAAGGGGCAAAGGCATCCTGGCGTGAGTCATTCCATAAAATTGAGGCACCTAGTATCACAGCAAGAAATTTCTTCCATAAATGTCTGAAAACAATAATTAAATAGAAGAACATTAATTTAATCATTTCTCATGTCATTATCAGGTCCAAATAAGACAAAACTCTAGCTGGCTCTCAGACCAGACATGCAATGAAATACCCATTGAAAGATGGTCAAACCAACAGTACTGAGAAAAAACCAGCATAAGACCATAAGTTGAACTTCAAGGTGGATTTGATCACAATAAATCCCAACCAACAGCCATGAAGTTTTGACAGGCCTGTGTCAGTTCTATATCTCAAATTTTATCCTCTTACTGTCAAACAATAAAATCAAAAACAAATAAGTCAATACACATGCACCAAAAGAAAAACATTTGTCAACCTGCCATAAGAAATGATTTGGTTTTCATCTAAAGATGAGCATGATCTTTCTTTTTTATTTTTTCATAATTTAGTCTACAAGAAATAAACTTAATGCATAAGTGGTGGTCCAACCATGAACCATATGCTCAACAGCTGAATTGGTGAGCCGATGACTTGACCATTGATGGGTAAATGTATGTAATTGTTTGGATAATCATGAAAAACAGAGTATAGAAATCTGTTGGTCTTGGTTGTCTCATTCCTCGATCAACTTCTGTTCACGATGCCAGATCACCACTTGAATGGGTACTGGCAATGTGAACAAAAAACTGCAAATATAAATTCAATAATTAAACAGAAGAGTGTTTCTAAAATAAGAAGCAATTACAGGTATGAAACCGTGAAGTATGCCAAATGTATTTTAGAAGCAAACGTAGTATGTAATAAGATTTGGATATGGAGCATGCCAAATGTGGTACAACTGTCTTTCTGTTGTTAAAGTTTTACTATATACATGGGACCGTGAAGTTCATACCATAGCTTGTGGTCTGTACGAAGCAAAGATCCCACCGTACTGTGGATCTGTATATGGATGTGAAGTCAAAACCTGAAAAAGTAAGAGAACTCAGAATTCTGGGTGCATATAAGTTGGAACCAGGTAAGGCAAAGTCCAAGAGACATTTAGCTGCCAGTGGCAGACAACTGTGTGTGCTCACAAATGTGCACGTTGAGCATGCACTAGAAAGACAGGTGCTCACATGCACAGAGGGAAGACAGAGAAATAGAAATCTTACAATTGAGTGGCCAACAAGTTCCATCTGCGAATTTGGTTCAAGGTGTCCGTCCATGGTAACAGTTGTTGGTGATGGCACATGATTGAGATGGTGTTGCCCAGTACCTTCATCTGGTCAAGAAAAGAAACACTGGTGAGTACTCACCAGCCAAAGTGTGAAACTTGCAACGATATCATCAGTCTAAGAGAAACGGTTACATCTGAATTTCTTGAAGGGGCAAACATATCATATTAAATTTTATTATGCTGAAGATTAAAAGTCATTAAGGCACCAGTAATCAACACAAAGCAAGCATTCTCACACATTTTTTATCAAAGTAAAAAAAAAACTCAGCACGTGCATTTATATCAAAATATTATTCTCAGGTGAAGGGGTTTCTAAACTGTTGCTACAATTTAATCCCTTCAGTTTTCTGCATCTGATGCAGAACATTGAGTAGAGTCACGTCTTCCTACCAGAATTTGGGCGGTGGCAGAGAGGTAAGGGAGTCTAGCAGAATGCTACTGGCTGAGAACAAAATACAAATGGGGTCAAAGAGAAGACTAGAGTAAAAGGAAGACATTGTCCCGAATCAAATTTGCAATGTGTTTGGACTTCGGACATGAAATTCAGAAAGAAACAAATTGGTATTAAAACTTTATACTCGTAGTATTATCTAACAGCAGGAAAAGAAAAAATAGCCTTTGGATTTTTCTTTTCCTTGAGTTGTTCTCCACATCCCCACTTCCACAAAAAAGACCTTGACAACTTCAAGAAACATAACTGGGAGTATAAACCTAATGCTCCCTTGTCTAACCAACCAAAAACAAAAGCGTGATATTTTAAATGTACTTGTGAGTCCTAAACTCAAAAAAAAAAAAACATTAAGGATTAAGGATTAATTGTTAAACAAAAAAAAAAAAAAGAGGAACAACGAAGCCTCCAAAATAAAAGATTTCTCAAAGACTTAACATTCCCTGAACTCCTGAAAGTGATGAGGAAGGTTAGATATATACAATAGCCCCGATACACTAAATTCAAAATTCAAAATGATTGAAATACTTTTACATGAACTCGTGTACCAGATGCAATTTTAAGTGCATGTCCTAACTGTGGAGCTTGATTATTTTCAGGAGCTCTCCGTCATTTTGGAGCCTCCAACATCTATATTACCTTTGCAAATGAATATGATACCCAGAGTGAAATAAAAGGAGCAGTATCCTTGCAATACCGAGAAACTTTGTCCATGCTAGAATATTCCTCTTCTTCCTTTTCCGTTGTGCAAGATCGAATCTTGTTCTTTCTAGCTAAATTTCATCATTGTTTAAGAATAAAACCTTCATGTAAAAACTGTAGAGAGTAAGTAGAATATGTATGGAAAAACCAATTTGTGATGTTAACCACGAACCATTGAATGCTTGGCTGAGTAAGATAAATTCAATGACCCATTTTAAAGACATAGAAACATCATGTTGATCACTTTCATGAAGCAAAAAGAAGCTGTAATGCCTTAACAGTTAGTATAAGATAACTGTTGAGATAATAATAATATCTTCGTGCAAACATACTAGCAAAAGAAAGAGACGGTGTCAAGGATTACTACCAGATAGTGATGTTACATTGGTCTGCGTATCTTTGTTCAATATAGCTCCTTTCTGTAAGCCAGTATTAACTTTTGATTGTGTCACTGCATTCAGAAGAGAACCGTTCAGGTTCTCTACTGAAGACAACTTCGATGCAGCTTCGCCTAAAGAGGGATTGTTCCCCACTTCACGCCACCAAGGTTGGGAGTAAACGTTTGAGTGGAACAGGCTCTGTCCACTGTGGTCTAAACGTCGATCTTCTTTTTCAGATTTTGCCGGCATCATTCACAACGTCCTTCTAGAAAAGATTCAGAAATCCTAATTTCTCAATAATTTATTCAAAATAAAACTTTATATATATAACACTTCTATGCAAAATCCAATCTCCATTGAATTTCTCATCATCACAACCACCGCCAAAAGAAAAAAACGGATTGTCGCGGAAAATAAAGAGCTTCGTTTCAAGCTTAACCAAAAACAAAGTTTATTCAAAATTCAATAGCTTAAATACCAAACTCACTTATATAGACCTAAAAACAGCAAATTTTAGCTCAATTAAGGTATGATTCTCATCAAGAAATCCTAAATCCACTCCATCCTTTAAGTTTCACAGCAAAAAGTAATCAAATCAAGCCAAACCAAAGTCCAGTTCTAGCTCCCTTTCTATTTGAAGAACCAAAGATAAAAAAAAATTCCAATTTTCTCTTCTTTCCCACAAGTTTTCTAGCAGCCCAAATACAGAAATTCCCCTAAGAACATGACCTTATCATGAAAAACACAGATTAAAGACTCAATTAAAAGCCCACAACTAAGTATAGATCCAAGCATGGGGAGAGATGAAGAGAGAATTGCTTACTGTGAAATTAGAAACACTAAAGAAGCTTGGATTTTTGGAGAATCTATAGGGAAGTCATTGATTTTGTTTCATCTTTGTTTAATTTTTCTGTGTGTAAGGTAAACCCCAACAGAGAGACAGTGGCATTTTGATGAAGAGGAATATATATTATAGAAATTAGTGTTTTGGATATTTCAGAAATAATAAAAATTCATTTCTTTATTATTATTATTATTTCCATTTACAGTTCACGGAAAGGTCGTTTTCTTTGTCTGTTCTTTAGAAGAAAATGATAAATTTAAGGACACGAGGTATCTCAACTTTCTGGTATGACAAAACCACCCTTGGTCACTTCAGATCTCCTTGTCTCTTTCTTTTACTTCCGTTCTTGTCTTTGATTACAAATCAGTGAAAATTATGCTCTACGCAAGGACAGGTATATTATAAATTTTTAAGAAAACTAAAATGGGTAGTGAGTAGATTGAGACCAGGTTTGTTTACACGTACATGCCATGTTTTTAAAAAAATATTGATTTTTATTTAATTTTTTTTTAATGTTTCTTATATTTTTTTTATTAACTAATGTTAACAATAAATTTTAAAAAATAAAAAAAATATTATTTTAAAATATTTTCAAACAAAAAACACTTTAAAAAATAATCACTGTCACAATATTAAATATTACGTTACTCTAATTTCTTTACTGTTGTTCTAGATTTATTAGAATTGTTAATCAGAATAATAAAATTATGATTTTACCCTTGACAACAAAACTCAAATTGTCTTAGCAGCAAAGTAAAGTGGTATTTTTGTTGTTTTTACAATAAAATGACTAATATACTCTTAGAGATAGAAATTGACAAACTAAGGGGTAGGGTTATTTACAACTTTTTCATTTTAAATGCACAGTAAAACGATCAAAATGTCATTGCACTGAAATTGTCTTTTCCTTAGGTTAATGGGTTTTTGGGTCTTTTCCTCTTTTTTTTTTATAATTATTAAGTCTGATTAAGGACAATTTAATATTTTGGTATATATAAAATATTAATTAATTTAAAAATGCATTTTTAGGCTCTGATAACCTGAAAGAAAGCAAGATGAACCAAATAATCAAGCTGAATCACCGATAAATGTAATGCTGAAGGATAAAATTAAAAGAAAAATAAAACTGGATGGCCAAACTTTTAAAAAAAAGTAAATAAAAGACCAAAAAAAAAATAGTTATTTAATAAAGAGTTGTCATTTCATCTCACTTTTAATTTTGATTCCCTTACTTTTAATCCTTTGTAAACAATAAACCTAGATTCTTCTTTGCAAAATAAAAAACCAGATCAATACCAGGACTTTTTTAGGCCATAAAAATCTAAAAATAGTAACACCAAATAAATCACGTCCATTCATGACTCAACACCATGTGAAAGAATGAAACTGAAAATGAAAAATTGATGACTGAAGTAAAGAAAAAATAAAACATGTTATGGGAATTCATAGTGTTTTCACTAAAAAAATTTACAATGTTTTAATAATGAATGAAACAATGATCTCTTTTAAGTTTTGTTAATGTGATAATCCATGCATATTCATTTTCTAACACTATAATGTAGCATAGTTGTAGTTACCATTATTTATGTAAAAGAATTAAGGGCTCCATTTAGAATTTGTATACAAGTCTAATATTATGAGATTTCAATATAAAGGATGGGATAGAAATGTTATAATTAATCTTTTTTCAATTTTAATTTTAATTTTAAGTGGTTGGTTTAATGATCAAGAACATGCATTTTT
>Ga0325405_1007513_pt1 | contig 10962 bp, 5 predicted proteins | sample PopdelMetagenome_21_FD_205663 | JGI IMG/M metagenome (GOLD analysis project Ga0325405, IMG submission 205663) | Populus deltoides microbial communities from Bellville, Georgia, United States - Xylem-Control-R2 | ecosystem: Host-associated > Plants > Phyllosphere > Stem > Wood/Secondary xylem...
TATATATATTATTTAAATTACCATTTAAATAATTTTAAACTCAAGAATTGGATTTTTTTTAGCCTAACAATTTTTTTATATCAAAAAAACATTTACTGAGCTGGCGACAAAGCATATAACATTTATGGTCCATGGCTATATGCCTATATCCCCTTTAGATATCATTTAATGTCAGTATCATTAAAAGATTGCATTCCCCTCATTTGGCTTCTTCACACATGTGCCTGCCTTTACGTGTGTTAATTTGTCTTTTGGTTCACAGAATTGAGAGTCATGTTTTGCGCACTATTTGAACTGCCGTTTCATTTATTTTTAGTAATTTTAGTTCATTTTCATATACTAATGTTAAAATTAAAATATTATTTTATTATATTTTTAAATAAAAAAAATATTTTTAAAAACAATCCATGCCACTCTAGTAAACACCCCCATTGAGAATGATGGTCCTTGTTTCCTGCATGCATAGCTTAAACTGTGTCTGTCTCCCTCATGTTTACTCCATTTTTTCCGTGTGTCCCTTGCCGAGCGATCCATGTGAAGGAAGGGGTCAGTGATAGTGGCCCTTGGGAAACCATAAATGGAGGGCACCAACTACAAACCTCGTGCATTGTTCACTTCCACACAGCTTTGCAAACTGAACCATATCTCATCTTCTTTAGGGAAATCCACAAACTGTTTCTTTATGCTGTGCTCGTAGAGATAGTGTCCTGTGGATTAGATGGTGTTGCACCAAGAGCTTACCTTGATGATGCTTTGCTTCTTTCCTTTTCCCGTCTTTTACCATGACTCTGGCCAATTTTAATTTGTTTTTTGTAACTAAATTACTAATCATTTTACTTATTTTTCCGTAACAAACGAGTGAAGTCCGCAATCATTCCCTTTGGGTGTTGCATGAAAACCATTCTTGTTCAAAAAATGAAAAACAAAAATTGGGTAAGAATTTAGTAATGGCGGGATCAGCTTTCTTACGTTGCCTTTGATTTGCTCTTTAGCTGGGGGTAGAGCCATATTTTTTTTTAATTAATATGGGTGTCCGAATTAGTTTGTACACATCTCGACTAATTCTATGAGCTCTAAAATTAACGATTATATAAGCATCCAATGACTCTAAAAAAATTCAAACTCATAATTAATAAAAAATAAATTTAAAATCTGACCAATTAAACTATCACGAGAGAAATTTATAGGTGTCAGTAGTAGCAAATATCCAGAGGCTAGCGGTTAGGAAGACTCAAGGACACAAAGCCTATCTCACTCCAATTCCAAGCATAAAAGGCCCAAATCAACACAATCTTAAAACGGGTTTAAGGTGAAATCTGTGCTAGGGAAAGAAGCTGGCTTGAGAGGGGGTGTTTTTAAAGCTGAAAAAGCAAAAAGAAACAGAAAGGAAATCAAATTCCTACAATGAGCAGAAACTTTGCCCAAAGTACAAATCAAACATCATCCTTTGACTGCCTCGTTAACCTATACATCGCTCTTTTTCGTTCACTTCGAACAAGTTGGCAAGGCAGTTTTCGAAACATGTCTTTTGTTGCACCAGTACACTTGATAAATGGATATTAAAAAAAAAAAAAATCCTAGCTGCTAGCATGTACTTAGGATTCAGTGGTGGTTTTTATTTATTTATTTATTTATTTTTTATTTTATTTTTGCTATTGTAGTTTGAATGAGCAATAAAGTTCCGAAAGTTATGGATAAGAGGACCATAAAAACATTGTTGAAGAAGAAGAGGCCTAATTTATGACATGTTTTTGAGGAAAAGAGAGTTCCTTTCTAAACGAAATAATTAATCCTATGTTTTATAAAGAAATAATAACTATAAAATGAATAAAAATACAAAATATGCATATTATTTTATGAGAGGATGAATTAATTTGTTAGAAAAAAGAAGTTTGAATTGCACAGATACTACATGCGCAATATACCTAGGTACGTACATGCTGTCTACGCATACTAATCACTGTAATAATTAATTTTTTTTAATTATACTGACTTTAAAAATATTTTATTTTACTGCGCTATATCCATTTATGTAAATAATCTGACGGCTGCTGGTCTTTTAATCCTACGTGGCGATTTGATAAGGGAAAGACCATGAAATAAATATTTGAGGATTCATAAATACAGTCGTATCTCTATTGAATCCAAGCATATGTACGGTGTCCTCTGACTCTCTGGGGTATTTTTTTCAAACCAGCATACGTGTTATATTTTTTTTATTAACAAAAAAATATTTTAAAAAAATATCATGAAAAATCGATATTGATATTGTGGTAATTAAATAAACTGCAAATGAAAATCATGGTATTTAAAAAACCACAGTTCTTACATGCAATTTTTTTTAAAAACTGGTTAATAATAGAAATCACATTTTTTTAATTACAAAGCTATTTTTTAAAATATTTTTTATTTGTGTTATTTTATAAAAAAATTAAAAAACCCATGTCAATTTTTTTAAAGAAAATTCTCCTCTTGGATACGATTTTAATGAAAATAGTTTGCTAATATACACGTACATGTACACACAGAGGAAGATCTCCAGACAGAGAATGAGAATCCCCTCCTGCCCTCTGGATGAGCATTTAAAAACAGGGCCCCAATGGTCTTTAATTTAGATCCCAATCTTCTTATATTTACATTTGTTGTACACTTGTGGGGAAGATTTGCCATGAAAGCCAGGGCCTGTCAAAATTAATGTTCTTACAGTGTGCCCTGTGCTATGCAGTGTTCAAAAGCACCACCCCCAGAAAATCTTACATGCAACAGCGCATTCCTCTGTCTTTCTCTCTGGTTTTGATTTTGGAGCCAGTAAGAGCCTGATTGGGCCGGCATCAATTCTCACCTTTTCGATTTTTAATCCTAATTATCATAAACTGAAGGCCCCTTTTGTTTTAATTACTGTTTAATACTAAAATTATTCCTTGGACATCTTCACAGAAGCAGCAAACAAGAACATGCTGTTAGAGATTCATAGAATGGGAAGCACCATTACCAACCACCAAATCACAAAAGTATGCATGATTAAGCACTTCCCAGGAACAGAATAGAAAATCTTCTTGTCTGCCTGATAATGGGTTGCCACGTTTGTATAAACGAGGGAGTTTAGCTGGACAACAATGACCTGGGACAATCTTCGACAACCTGTGATCGGTGCCAAGTAGGCTATGATGTTAGTGGAAGCTTCACTAGAGTGGTGGGGGTTTGTGTAAAGCAGTAGCTAGGGGGCTTCAAAATTTGAGATTAGACTTCGGTTGTTACTTGGATTGTCTTGCCGTCAACTCCATTTAAGACTACCAGTTTAATATCCTTGAACACATAAACTAGCACCACACTACTTGATTGCTAAGAGCCTTGAAAGTTGAAACAATGAAAAACTTTTAAACTAAGCAAAAGGGAACTCAGACCCACCCAGACAGTGTCTCCCACATGCAGCATGTGGGATTGAGATTTGTCAATTTAGAGAGTTTAAACCAAGAAACTAATTTGTTCTGGCTAGCTACTAAACTAGCATAATGTATGGAGTTTGCACATAACCCTAGGAGATCGCGTGGGATAGTTAGAGTGAGTTGAAGGAGAGATTGGGACCCTTGATGTCCTAACAAGATCCAACACCTATGTAAACAAATATACCTCTCCCACTAGGGGGCTCCCAAAGCACAAAACTTTGCTTTAGCCCATGCATGAAAACGAGTTAATGCTTTAGAAGACATAGAATTAGAAGAAATAAAAAGCCTCGGATTAGCACAATTGCCTTGTTTCTCTTGGGCATAAGTCTAGATTGAGTCAAAAAGAGCCTGAAAATTACCATGGCAGACCAGCACATGGACCGGTAAAAAGCAGCAAACAGGGTTTTTTCTAGGAGATACATTGCTTCCAAAGCTATACATATAATCTCCCAAACCCAAAAAAATCACACATAAATTAAACTTAAACAAACTCTTTTTATCTCTATTTCTTCCGGTAACTAACTCTTTAATGTGAACAGAACACCAAATGTAGGAATTGGTACTGCTTTGGGTACATCATACATGTTAGAATAAATCAAACCCAACTTTACCGACCAAAGGCAGGAAGAGTAGCTCCTTGCTGTTAATGCACAAAAACAGAAGCAATATATATTTGTTTTTTTGGGTGTGACTTGGGTACTAGTAATGTGAGCAGGTGGCTGAGTATAACTGGCTCTTGCCTTCACGTCGCAAAACCAGAAGCTTAATTGGCTGGTCCTCGAGTGTTTTTGGGGTCGGTAAAAAAAAAGATTAAAAAAGGCTAGAGAGAGAGGGCGGGTCTTAAGTCTTAACTCCCTAAAACACCTTAAACTTTATTCTCTCTTCAAGATCGATGCTTTGCCTGTCTACGCAGAAGAAACGAGTTTTTTTTTTTTGGTTGTTACATTGAAGAGAAAAAACACTATATTTTCTATCCCTATCTCTCCCTACTCTCTACATTGTCTTGTTATACTATCAGAATCTCATAGTCTTTCTTCCACGCATCACTTCTCTCTTTCTCTTTCTCTCTCTTTCCTTGTTTCTTCTGTTGGTCGTTTCTGTTTTAAGTGCTTCTCCTTCTCCTTCAGTTTCTATTTCTTTTCCTCTGGGGCTTGACATAGAAGAGAAAACTGGATTCTTATTCACTTTTGTGTATAAGATGCAGAGGAGCTGGGGCTTTTCTTGTTGACTCTTATGTTGTTTTCTCTTCATTAACCGAAGGAACAGAGCGTTGCCCTTTTTTCTCTTCTTCTCCTTTAAGAAATCACTGAACTTCTGTCTTTATTTGAAAAACAAGAGCTTGGACTTGTTCTTGGATTGTTCAAGAAAAATAAAATCTTGTTTCAAGATTCTTTGAATTTCTTGAGATTTTATTTTTTTTCAACGTATACATTCTGTTCTACGCAAACCCAGAAATATAAAGCCACGGTTTAACATAGAGGGACTTAAATTTTGCCAGGGTAGCAATATAATCTGGAGAGCTATATGAATTTGTGAAACAATGAGAGATGAGAACCCGAAAAAGAGCAAGGTTTGTGAAAATGCCAATAAGAAATCCTTGAATCTTTTTCAATGCATTTATGCTCTCTCTAATTGCCAACTTTGTGTGTGTGTTATTGGTGAAGCTTTCATGGCCTAAGACACTGGTCAAGAAGTGGTTCAATATCAAGAGCAAAGCTGAGGAATTTCAAGCTGATGATGTCCTTTATGGAGGTGAATATTGGTCCTTTATCTTATTATTGGATTTGGGGAATCTTGGCCCTTTCTGTCCAAGAAACTTGTTACTGAGTTGGATTTGGATTCTTCTAGACCCTGAATACTTAGCATTATTTCTATTCCTGCATCACTATCTGTTTTTTGCAATCAAAATGTTTTTGGATTAATGGGGTCCTGCTATTTCCATCTGCAGTTCAAGATCTGCCAATTTGTTCCTTTCCTCTACGAATTTCAAAAATGTTTTGGTTTTCTTCATATTAAAGAGTATTCATTTTTTGTGCTGTTTGAATATGTTTGATTGATGCATTTGGCAGTGGAAAGAGCACAGCTTTAACTACTTTATTGCATGTCTTTTTCAGGTGGTGGTGAGGATTGGAGGCGCAGCTTCTCAGAGAGAGAAGCATGCACCATCAAGAAAAACAAAACAGGTTCAGTATCAGAAACCTCCCAGTATTGGTCTGGACCACGGCACTCTTTTAACTTCCAAATTTTTTATTAAAGGAATAATGATAATTACTAGTGTGTTGTACCTTTTCATTTATCTTGCCCCTTTGTTTTTTCAAAAATTCTTCTCAAACCCACTCACTTTGAAGCGCAGAGAGATCGTCCAAGAGGCATTCTGATCGAGTTCAGCGAAGCAAAATAGACCTTGATGCTGCACAAGTTACAGATGTGAACCAATATAGGTATGGCCAATTCTTAACCATGGTGTTGCCTTGATTTGATTCCTGCTAAGATTTGGTTTTTATTGTGTTTCAATTTGAGTGCAGGATATTTGTAGCAACATGGAATGTAGCTGGAAAATCTCCTCCAAGTCATTTGAACCTTGAGGATTGGCTTCACACTTCACCCCCTGCTGATATTTATGTTCTTGGGTTTGTAAAATAACCAATTCTTTTTTGTCCCATCTATTTAAGGCAACCAGCTTTGTTGTAATACTAAGCTAATCTATTTGATCTCACCGGTTCCAGGTTTCAAGAAATTGTGCCTTTGAATGCTGGAAATGTTTTGGGCACAGAAGACAATGGACCGGCCAAAAAATGGCTAGCTCTTATTAGAAAGACTCTAAATAGTCTTCCTGGCACCAGTTGTGGATACCATACTCCTTCACCAATCTCTGATCCCATTGTAGAATTGGATGCAGACTTTGAGGGATCAACGAGGCAGAAAGCCTCATCATTCTTCCATCGCCGTTCCTTTCAGTCCCTGAGCCGCAGCATGAGAATGGATGGTGACATGGAGATGGCACAACCTAGACTTGATCGACGTTTTAGTGTCTGTGACAGGGTTATCTTTGGGAATAGACCTAGTGATTATGATCCTAATTTCAAATGGGGTTCCTCTGATGATGAGAATGGACCAGGGGATTCACCAGGTGCTACTCAATACGCACCTATTGAGTACAGTGGATCCTTGTCAATGGAGGATAGAGAAAGACAAACAGGTCAGTCAAGATACTGTTTGGTGGCCAGTAAACAAATGGTTGGGATATTTCTAACAGTATGGGTAAAGAGCGATCTCAGAGATGACATTCGCAACCTCAAAGTGTCTTGTGTGGGCAGAGGATTGATGGGATATCTTGGAAACAAGGTACATTTTCCTTCCTATGAATTTGAGAGCAAAATTGTGATGAACTAGGGGGCAAAAAAACATTCTTATTCTCTCGGGGTTTTCCAGGGCTCAATTTCAATTAGCATGTCATTGCACCAAACAAGCTTTTGCTTCATCTGTAGTCATTTGACATCTGGGCAGAAGGAGGGAGACGAGCTGCGAAGAAACTCTGACGTTATGGAGATCCTTAGGAAGACTAGGTTTCCTAGAGTTCATGATAGGGGAGACAAATACTCCCCTCAAACAATTTTAGAGCATGAGTAAGGCATTTTCTAAGACATTTCCTCCTTATTTTTTATCCAATAAACATACCGTGTCTCAATCTTCTTTGTCTTGGCAGTCGAATTATTTGGGTAGGTGATTTGAATTACCGGGTTGCCTTGTCTTATTATGCTGTGAAAACGCTTGTCGAGATGCACAACTGGAGAGCATTGTTAGAGAATGACCAGGCATGCACCTAAAATCTTAGATATTCTTCTGATGCATGTACAATTATGTGCTGTTTTATTCCCTACTTGGGAAGGGTTTTGTGGTTCTTCGATGAGAGCTGCACAATCTAACCACATTTGATAATTCTTACTTTTCAGCTTCGGATAGAGCAGAGACGAGGGCGGGTCTTTGATGGATGGAGTGAAGGGAGGATTTATTTCCCTCCTACATACAAGTATTCCAATAACTCAGATAGATATGCAGGGGATGATAGGCACCTAAAGGAGAAACGAAGAACTCCTGCATGGTAATCTCCATTTCCCCCCTCTTCTTCAGAATATGGAAAAAAAGGGGAGAGAATTTTCTTTCAGAGAAAATTGTGAAAAGACTTTATTTTTTGGTACGGAGAAAATTTAAACAAACTGTGTAACATCTTCATGGGACTATGTGAAAGGAATATGCTTGAGTTTCATGACATACAAATAATCAGGCTATATACAAATGTAGGTGTGATCGTATACTGTGGTATGGAAAGGGCCTCCATCAGTTATCTTATGTACGTGGGGAGTCAAGGTTCTCAGATCACAGACCAGTTTATGGTGTATTTTTGGCTGAGGTTGAATCTATAAATCGTGGCCGAATCAAGAGAAGCACGAGTTGTTCCAATTCTAGAATTGAGGTAGAAGAGCTGTTGCCATACTCACATGGATACACCGAACTCAGTTTCTTTTGAGGATGGATACGCAAATCACCAACATTGCTTGCTAGTGTGTTCAAGTAAAACAGGGTTGACTGCACTGTGTCCCAGGTAACCTGACACAACCAATTGGTATCTAGCTTATTCTCGCAGATTCACCTTCTTTTTTTGCTGGACTGCGTGTTCATACTAGCTAGATGTTTTGTATAACCTTAATGATGTCCTCAGTTAGCCAGGTAAGTTCTTGTCATATATGTTGTCATAATTTCTTGTCTTGTCCTCATGAAAAGAACGCAAAGGTTCTGATATTAACTTGAAAACGTGTGATTATTAGGGGACTCTATGCCATCTTCCTATTTACAACTTTGAAGTATTAAAGTTAGCGTCTCTAGGGAAAACTGAATGCTGATATTTTTCCTATAAAAATATGGATTAGTTGAACTCAACCAAGATGAATAGAGTATATACCGTGCATAACTTTTGAAAGCACTTTTGCAGACCTTGTCTTCTTTTGGACTACAGTTTTTGGTTGAAAACGCCCTCTTGCTTCTTGTTATTCTTATTAATGATTCGGTCTCTTATTTTGCTGTAGGTGGGCGCTGCTCTACTATTTGACTCCACCTCAGCAGTGATGGAGACATTTTGTTGCCTACAACCCAAATGGAGGTTGGTCCTTCACTTGGAGTTTGATTATACTTCTTGTTCCTCAACTTATTAGTCTAATTCTCTGCATGCCTTTTTCCTCATGTCAATAGGCGCGAATTTTGTATATGTTGTCGAAAACCTCCATCACCACTAAATGTCCTAATTGGAAAATGCAACCATTGCTAGCTCAAAACAATATATTGTGCTTCTTATCATATTATAAGGTAAACAAAAGCTAATATGTTAATGATTTGGTACTCTATTTTATTAATATTTTGTACACCACCCAGACTTTGAACTTCAAAATAGAACTAGAAACATCTCGAGTACTTGAGTAATTTTTCCTCACAATTTTTGCAGGAGCACAGAGCACTTGCTGTGTCCAGGAGCTGTTTAGAGGTCTAATTTGCTGACAATTCTTTAATTAAAAAGGAAAGAGAGCATAAATGAAATCAAGGGAAATATCTGATACCAAAAGAAGATAGGAGAATGAACAGTCGTTTGTTAATTTTTTTTTTTTTTAAAATCTTTCCATCTTGCTTTCTATACTACTTCGGAGAGATGGTAAAAAGAAGTGGGAATGTGATGCATACTCATTGCAAATGTGCTAAAAAGAGAGGTATAGCTTCTGAGTTATATGAAGCTTCCTTTTCTGTTGCTGCTAATGATTTTACTGAAAAAGAAAAGTAACTGGCTCTGATCATCTCATTGTTACTTTATCTTTCCCCTCATCACTAGCTGAAAATTAAACAGGACAATGAAATGAAAGAGAGTAGAAAAGCACAGGCTTTGTGCTTTCTCATAGGCATGTCAGGTTGGTTATCAGTAAGTCATCATCATGTACGCAGGTTTTAACTTTACTATTTTCTCCGGTCACTATTTCTCTTTCAAGAAGTGCTGTAAAGCTTTTCTGTGGACAAAATCGCCCCTGTCAATCCCCAACATGACAATGCAAATAAGTAGTGGTACTCCGTTCTCCCTGTCTTACTTTGTATGGACAGTATTGCCCCTATCAATCTCCAACACGACAAGGCTAACAAGCAGTGCTCCCTGTTTTGCTTTCAAGAGCTCATGCCTAGCTATAGGCGTAGTAGTGACTTGGAAGTGTGGGATGTCTAGTGTGTTCGCGCCCTATCTTACTCAAGTTAGGACTCAAATCTGATGAGTTGCTAACTAATCTTCACTGGATTGCCAGAAGTTGGTGCAGCTTACTGGTCGGTCTGTCCTAGATTGCCAGAAGCAAGAAATTTATGGAACTGATGTTATGTGATAACTCCAGTTTCCAAAACGCAGACCCTCACGCATTATCAGGCAACACTTTGTTCAATTAAACCAAACACAAATAAGGTGCAGTAACGTGATGTCTTTGGACCAACAATGCCAATCCTTGTTACCTTCCACCTACCAGTATGAGCAGAGGACCAAGGTGCCACTGCCCATGTCTCTTCTTTTGATCCTCCAAAAATGCCCACATCGAAGCTTACTCTATCAAAATTTTAGCTCAATCACCAAGAATTAGCTAATCCAAGTCATCGAATATTCCCTGCAATTACTTTTAATGATTTTTGCGTGCATGAACGAGGGGGGGAAACCATATTCTTCAATGTTTTTATTATTTTATTTTATACAATCAGGAAGGGCGAGCGAGTTTTTGAAATGGTCGACTGGCATAGCCGCATAGGTCACTTCAAATCGTGGAATAGCACATCAAAAGCAATGATAACTCGAGTTGTTTTTCTGATGCAGCTAGCACGGTGATTTTCTTGCCGAAGCAAAGAGGAGTGAAAAGGGTTAAAAGTTAAATAAAGGAATGCACAGAACCAAAGGGTCTTTTGATTTTTGTTCTTAGGACATGTCACCGTCTCTCTATCCCACGCTGTTTTCTGTGCCCACTTCCCTTTCCTTTTCTGATCCCATTCTCGATCTCGGAGCGTTGCTTTCCCTCTTCCCGTCCTTAGCTTAACTATATATATCGGAACCATCTGGGCTAGCTCCTTGGCACTCCCGGCCATCTATCGTTGCTGATGGCGATTCCATTACTTTTTTAATACTGTTATCACCTTTTTTTAAAGATGTTGAAGACGATAAGATCCAAAAATGTTAACAGAAGGTCCCAAATCTATCTGTAAGAGCAAAGAGGAAAAAGATCAATTTTCAATGGAGGGTTTCTTTTCCAGATACTGTCTACTATTGGGTTGACGGGCGAGGGAGCATGAAAAGGGTGTTTTCGTGTGCATGGGGACAGAATATACGTGGCAAAATGTGAGGCGTCATAGTATAGTGCGGCACATAGACTAGAACGTAGCCCAACATTTTCTGCCATGTGGCGTCTGCTATTCTTACAAGGACGGTCTGCTTGGAATAATATACTACCTGTAC
>Ga0325405_1007514_pt1 | contig 10962 bp, 4 predicted proteins | sample PopdelMetagenome_21_FD_205663 | JGI IMG/M metagenome (GOLD analysis project Ga0325405, IMG submission 205663) | Populus deltoides microbial communities from Bellville, Georgia, United States - Xylem-Control-R2 | ecosystem: Host-associated > Plants > Phyllosphere > Stem > Wood/Secondary xylem...
AATAAAAAGATTTGAAGAACTGCCCGTGTTACATAATAAAATGTATTAATATATATATTTATATCAATTTACCTACTTAATTTTTAATTAACATTGTAATAAATTTTAATATTATTATCACATATTATTTTAGATTTATTTTTATTAAACACGCATGTAATCTTTTTAGATAGGAATTAAAATTTCTCTCGTCGCTGAAAAGTGCATTGCCAACTCCTGCAGTTTTTTTTTGCATTGAAAAAAATAAACCTGTCCTGGGCACGTGATTAATTTATCTACGATGGGATACTAAGCTTGTCTTGCACTTCTCTGAATGGATAGATTGAAATTCCACACGTCATTATCAAAAGTGCCCTTTTATTATGATCTTTAACAGAAATTAGTAGTTCATTGTAACGTGTTTCGCCGGCTGTCGAGAAAAAAATAATTTATAGCGTAAGAAAATATGATGTATTTTCTAAAAAGACAAAAAAAAAAACTCACGCATGTGGGTTTAGTGCATCAACAACATGCATAGGCATTTAAAACAAAAAAAGTTTTGGCACGTGGGTTGCCAGCCTGATCCGCATGCTTAGATCTCCGGCTTTTAATCTGACATTTTATTCCAATGAAATGTGCAATTCTATGTTAATTTGGGGTTAAAACCCCCAATTATGTAAAAACAAATTCAGCCAACAAAAAATTTTGAAAAAAAAACATTATTTTAATTTATAATGACCTTTTTTTTTTTTGAATTCAAGAAAGCACCGTCTCCGGAAAGTGTATTTTGTGGGTCCAGGTAAGCGAGTAAAATCCCAGTTATCCCAGGTTCTTACAAGAAATACACGTCCTGACTCGAACTCAAGACCTGTTGTACAGATCTCAAGCTTTTTATCACCACGTTACGCCTCTTGATAACTATATAATAACCTGTGAGAGACTTAAATAGTAAAAAATACTACTGTGGAAATGCCAAACAATTTAGTTTCTTATAATTAGATATATATTTAGTGTTACACTTTTTCCTTTTTATTTTTTTTAAATAGAACTCATCGACTACTTTTTTTCTAAGAGGAGGAAAATACAACTAGGATAATCATATATGTAATATATTTTTGAATAATTCAATATCAAACACCCTTATCTAAAGGAGAGGTAGTATGGGCGGGAAAACTTTTTTTTTTTTATTTAAAAGTATGATAATAGTTGATTTTTAAAATATTTTTTACTCGAAAATAAATTAAAATAATATTTTTTTATTTTATTTATTTATTTTTAACATTAGTATATCAAAACAATTTAAAATAAAAAAATAAAACTTTTAATAAAAAACAAGTTAAAATTCAATATCAAACAACCTCGAAATCAATTTCTTTCGGATGAAACTATATCATATCAATTTTGAGATAAATTAAAGAGGAAACAAATCATAATATTTATTTGGATAAATTACTGAAAAATATTGTAGTTTATGCAAACGAATATTTTATATACCAATTTTTATTTATTTATTACACCTTACATAATAAAATTAAAATATCTCAATATATAATCAATCTTCATTTCCCTCCTCGTTTTCTTATCTCTATCTTTCTAAAGTAAGTTTTCTCTTCTTTTTTCTTCGATTGAGATGGAAAAAATCAGGTAAAAAACCTTCAATTTTGACCGAAACAAACCCAAAATTACTTCGAAAATGTGATCAAATATATGTTATAATATTCATTGTGTGAATCTGAATGTCGAAAAGTTGAATGAATTTGGTAAGACGAAATTTTAATTAATTATTTTGTTGACTTTTCCGTTTAAATTCCTAATTGTTTTACAATTACAATTATTTTTGTAAAATCTTAATTATTCTGAACAAAACCATTAGTATTTCGGAATAAGAAAGGGGTTCTTTTATATGGGTTCTTTGACAAAGTGGAATTGGACTTTGAAATGAATTGTAGCATATAGAATTATATGGTTATTACATCTTACAGTCGCAATTTAGCATAAGAGGACTTGAATTTCAGTTCAATTTTGCCAAGCTAATATATTGCAATGTGATGCCCACGATATTTGTTACATGACAAAACTCTTAAAAATCAAGAATATTATAATTATAAAAAAAACATTTAAAATATTTATTTTTTATTCATTAAAATCTTCTCTTATCAAAAAGTTATTATAATTCTCTATATAGATATAAAAAAAACTAAAAAACTCTAATAATACTGAATAAAAAAAATAAATTAGAAAAACTATTCCTTTAGATAAGAAAAAAAAACTAGAAAAACATAATAATACTAAAAAGAAAAGTAAAATTAGGAAAATATAAATTAACTAAGGAAAATACTCATTTTCCTAAAAAAATTCGAGTTCGAATGAACTATTTCTTGAACTTAATTAGACCTCCATCAAAGAGTGTCATCCACCACAAATATTTTTTATGTGTAGTCCACTCTATTATGGATCTCTAGCACCTCTGTGTGGGTCATCTTATCATGAGTTCCTAACACAACGTTTTTGTATGGGCAACAATATTCTAGATCCTTAACTCAATATTTTTGTGCAAGTTGCCCTATTATGAATTTTACTACTAGGATTTCCGTTAACAACACCTGACATAGACACAAATAACATATTATTAATGAGACGTCTTTTCAAGTGAGAACCTCGTCTCCCCCTTTACACATGCACGTCTAATTTTATAACATCTTCTAACCATGATTATTTAACAACTAACCATAAGGAATTAGTGAGCTACAATATACATTTTCTACAACCTCCAACCAAAACCACTGTTAATCATTGTGCCCCGATATCAATTGTTATAACTAATAGTGAAGGATAATGAGATTCATTACAAGTCAAAACTGTTAAAAATCAAGAACATCAAACTATGAGGAGCCAATAAGAATATTTAATTTTTGTCAAAATCTTGGTTGAAAATGTTTATTCTATTTTTTTTCTCCCAGAGATGACGAGCCATCATAACAAAAATACTCTTATAGCACAGCTACAGGACATGCACAAGTCGTTGGCTTTCAAATTGAATCTCATGAGACAATAGCTTAGAGGAAAGATCATTAAAACTAATTGATTTGGCATGAAATATAACACTTATAAAGAAAAAAAAAAGAAGAGGATGAATATGAAGAATTCAAACCACTAAAAACATGATGAATTAAGTCATCATTCTTTACAGGTTGTCCGACTGCAGCCAGTTGATCTGCCCATAACTTTTCATCCTGAAGATATTCTTTGCAGTTTTTTATTTCCTGATTTAAAAACTGTAATTGACGCTTCAGGTACTTGATGCGGGAACATGATTATGAGGCATTATTGTTAGCTAAGGCAAGCCAATTCGTACGAGCAATATGAAAACCAAAGGTTATTGACACAACCTTTTAATCCAAAGTGGCATTCAACCAAGTGAGAATGAATTGGTCTTTCTTTTTTCATAGAAAAAAGGTCGAATTAATTATAGGAGCGAAAGCTCTAAAGTTTCCAGTTGCTGGAAAAAGTTTAGTCAGGCATGATTCAGTACCATCCATGAAACCTAAATCATTACTTTATAAAACCAAAAGTAATGGGAAATCCAATTAGGCAAATTGTTCGATCTAATTGTACCAAATTCAATTTTCTAATGTTTAGGAGATTAAAAATGGTAAACGAGGAAGATATTTTTACGGAAGTATGCAGGTATACAGGAAAAAAAGGTGTTTGCCTATATAGCTCTGATACTATGAAAGATTGTATGAACACAATGTAGCAATTAATGCCTACACTAGTATCTACGTGTTTCATTCATATGATTATAAAATCTATATGATGAAGTTTTCTATACAAGGAAAGACATAATAAGGATGACAATACGTTAGCTCTAAACAAATTCTAAATAAGAAGATACAATCATGAAAGGAAACATGTGTCCGCTAGAAAGAAACCAACCAAAATATATGTTCGTTGGAGGGCTCCAATCTTTGAGTTGTTTTGTTTAACACCTAAAGTCCATGATAAACCGAAGTTGTTAGTCTGTTATGACTTTGTTCAGTTTAAGAAAGCTATTTTTATATCAAAAATTCAAAGTGTAAATCAAAAAACTCTTGAAAATATATATTTAAATAAATTGATAATTATTTATATTTATTAAAAAAACAGTTAATAAAAACTAAAAAAAATCAAGAGATGAATTTGATTTACTTCCTCCGTGGATGTTTGCCGAACAACTTAATTTAAATTATCATAAAATTCATGATTAGAAACATAACATAATTCCATTTGTTCATTGTACAACATTATCTATCAACTACAAACCCAACTAGTGTTATGGCTGCCAGACCGACATTCAGGATAGAAAACACAGTGAACATGTTTGTTTTTACAATAGAAAACATGTTTTAAAAAATAATAATTTTTTTACTTTAAATTAATTTTTTGAATATTTTTGAATTGTCTTGCTATTCTGATATTAAAAATAAATATAAATTAATAAAAAAATATTAATTTAATATATTTAAAAATAAAAAAATATTTAAAAAAACAATTAAGAACACCATATCATACATTACCGAATAATTTACCCACTGACCTCTATACTGAAACACCCACACGTGCGTAGATCACATCACGCACTAAAACACCCCCCCTCCCGGTTCTCTTGCTAAACGACATCCCATTAACCCTCTGTCTTTTCGAAATTACAAGATTAACCCACGGTCCAATCCAAACATCATCGTAACCGTAATTAGTCAACAGTAACATTAATCCTGTTCCCCACGAATCACGTCATCGAAATCTCCACACCTGATGTTTTAACCAAATAACCGTATCGTGTATTTTGCGTGCTTGAAATGACTATAACATCAACTTGTCTTTTAGTTTCCTGCTCTTAAATTTTTGGCCTTGGTTACTTTTTTCTTCGGGGCATTTTAGTCAATCAAGTACCCAACGACCGGTATTCGGTTTCACCACAGCCAAAAGCAATTTCCAATAATGAACACTCAACCAACCAAGAAATTAACTACAAATAATCTAATGACCATTGAGCCCTTCTGTCCACTAGCCACCTCGTCTAAATACCGTCCTCCAGTAGATTCCAAAACATCAATTTATAAAGGTCATTTTCGTCAAACCAAAAAATTGACACGCTGAATTAAGCCAAGATGGTAGTTTCACCCACTGCCACCATGAGGAGCCTGTTCCCAAAAGACCTCCATATCCACGAGGAGGGAACCACCCTAAGGTACCAAATTTGTCCTTTCAGAAAAAGAACAGGGACATCTTAGGAAACTAAAACAATGTGACCCGTATATATTACAAAGCCCAGAACGTGCTGTTGTTTAACAAGCACAACCTGCAGTGATTCTTTCCATGCAGATTACATTTAAATGCCATGTAGGAACGCACGTGGCAGATCAATCCCAGTCAGCAATCCTTCCTCTTTAAAACACACGCTCCTGGCCTCTGCTCTTTATCCTCTCTCTCGCCAAATCAAGATCACCACACAACTGAAAGCTCTCATTTCCATCGCTCTCTTTTCTTTTTGTGTATTGTTTGGGTCTTGTCGCCGGAGATCATCTTTTCGCCGGCAAGTTGAATCTATTAACCGGTAAATGGAGGATTCGGCTACTGATTGTAGGCGGTTGTTCAATTTTCAAAGTGAAAGGGTGACGTTATCTTGCCGTCGAGTATTTCGGGAACTTTAACAGTATTTTTCTAGAAATCCAAAACAAAAGCGACTTGTACTTAGCAGAGTTTAGAAGTTATTCCATGCTTTGTCTCGCAAATCAGAGTCAAATATAATACTATTGCTTTGTAATAATTAGAATCTCTGGAGGAGGTCTCAACACTTTAGAGTCCCTCCAAATTAGAAAAAAGTTGGTAAACGCAGCAAATTCTTGGGTTTCTGTGTCGTTTTGATCTGCTGATCTTATTCTGTGTGTAGTAATCAATGCTTCTGCTGCTTCATTTAATCGATGTATAGAGTAGAGAGTTTTACAGTTCAACAAACTTTTTTTTAAGGATTTCTCTTGAATTTCTTCGTTTCTCAATCTGTCTCGAGAGCGAAGATATTTTAGGTTTTTTTTTCGAGGTTTCTGTGCACTCTGTTGGCAGAAATTGATAATTCAATAATGGAGGAGAGAATTTGATTGGAGTGAGGAGTTTTTTTTTTTTTTTCTAGTGTTGTTGATCACTGCCATCATGCCTTTTCCAATGAAGATTCAACCGATCGATTATCAAACACTCGATGAACCAGTGGCTCACCAGTTGGAGTCAGTAAAGCCGGTGGGGAAATCACGATTGAAGCGACTGTTTGAGAGGCAGTTCCTGAGAAATTCAGCTGCTGAAAAGGTCGGTGCTATCGAGGAGTCGCACTTGAAGGACGGCTGTAACGAGTTCGAGCCGAGTTCGGTGTGCTTGGCGAAAATGGTGCAGAACTTCATCGAGGATAGCAACGAGAAGCAACCATCAGTTAGGTGTAACCGTAATCGCTGCAACTGCTTCAACGGAAATTGTAACGACAGTTCTGAAGATGAATTTGACTCGTTTGGTGGTTTTGGCGATTCTAATCTTTCCTCCTCCGTTGAAGCAATTGAAATTCTAAAGGTAATTAAATCAATTGCGTTGGAATTGAATTTTTTTCTTCTTGTTTTTGGTTTTGGAATTGTGCAAGTGATATGGTTTTTATGGGCAGAGTTTGGTGCTGTGTGCAAGTGTTTGTGAGAGGAATTTGCTGGCGGATACAGCGAGGGTTGTTGATAAGAACAAGATGTGTAAGCGAAAAGATGATGTTTGGAGGAAGATCGTTGTTGATGGTCTGTTGGGTCTTGGATATGACGCTTCTATCTGCAAATCTCGCTGGGAAAAAGCCCCCTCCTATCCCGCCGGTACTTTCTCTCTCTCAAATGGATAAACCGTGTTTGTGTCTTTTTCCTAAATTGCGCAAAATATCCTTTTATATTCTGTTTGGTTCCTGGAAAAGGATAATTAACTAAAATCCAGAAAGAAAAAGAACCATTTTTATATCATATTTCGGAAACAAGTAAAATCATTGAACCCAAAATTCTCACTAGTTTAGGAATATCTTCATTTTCTGTTTGGTTCATCAGACAAAGAGCGGAAAATTTTAAATCCCTTATGTGCTGGGAGAATACGGGGAAGAAGAGCTGTGATTACATTTCAATGTGAATTGTGATCAGAACACCTACATGCAATCAATTATGGGAAATAATGTATAGTTTGTTTCGAATACAGGGGAATATGAATACATAGATGTGATCATCGCAGGCGAGAGGCTGCTAATTGACGTTGATTTCAGATCGGAATTTGAGATAGCTCGATCAACCAAGACTTACAAATCTCTTCTCCAAACACTACCTTACATTTTCGTAGGTAAAGCTGATCGTCTCCAGAAGATTATTGCCATTGTATCGGATGCAGCAAAGCAGAGCCTTAAGAAGAAGGGCATGCCCATTCCGCCATGGAGAAAAGCTGAGTACATCAAAGCTAAGTGGCTTTCTCCTCACCCGCGAACCACACCTCCTCTTAGCTCAAAAGAAACATATCCTAAACCGGAAAAGGAGAAAACTTTGGTTCAAAATGGGATTGCGGAGATTGAACGGAGTTGCCAAGAGAAGAATTCAGTGGAGGATGATGCTGAGATGGGCGAGTCTGTGTTTGCTTTGTCACCTGAAGGTTCCGTGGCAGAAGATGAGGTTATAGCGGTGAAAGAATGGAAGCCACCTGATGTTAAGCCCAAAAGTTTACAAATTGGGATTAAGATGGTGACCGGATTGGCCTCTGTTATCGAAGATGAGCCTTGAAATTTTGACCCCCCTCCCTTTTTTTCCTTTTTTTTTTTTTTGACATTGAAGAACAGATTATATGATCCTATATGTTTTAACCGATCAAACCACAACCCCTTCTACTTTTTGTGTAAGGGTGTGATTTTACTACTAATATAATAAAACTCTTTACTGTAAGAAGAATGGCTAATACAAATGACATAATTTCCTGAGTTTTTTTTTGTTAATCCTCTCCCTGTTTCTAAGCTCCTTTTTTAGAGTATAGTGTTTATATATATATATATATATATATATATATATATTATATCAGATGAGGTTCAATTGATTTTATATTTTGTTCCCATCCATTGTCAGTTTCTCTTGTAATCTTCTTCAAGCTCTCGCAGAGAAAGGGATCTTTACTCCAGTGCAATAAAAAAAAAGTAACAAGAGAAAAAGGGTAATCTCCCTTTTTTATTTCTCTGTTTTTCAACCCGTCGTATGTCATCTATTGGTGATTTTGTATGTTTTTCTTGAAGGCAAGCAGAACAGAATTTGATGATGAAGAGAGAATAGACTCGTGCTTTCTCGAGCTGCGTGAGGTGAGGACTGAAAGAAAACCATTTTTAATAGCCCAGCCACATGGCTCTCTGTTTTCTTATTCAATGTTTTTATTTTATTTACTCTAATTATTCTTGTATTCTTGAGCAATGAAGCTCTTCTTTTGAATTAGATATTCTGATTAGTTCGTGACAGTTTATTAGTCTCATTCATATCACAGTAGTTGCTTGTTGTGGAATCTCGGCAGAGAGGAGAGCAATTAGTCATGGGTGGTTGGTATTTTTCTTTGCCGTGTGGGCTTGGTAAATGAGTAGGTTACTCCACTACCCTTTTGACGATACAAGCGCTCTCGACTCTTTTTATTCTCTATGGTTTGATGATCAGTGCTCGATGATCTAGACGAGGATTAAGAGGAGAAGGGATGAAGACTTACAGGTTTGTAACTAGGATTGGATTTGGTTATTTTCAACTATCAAGGTCAATGTATAATATTTTGCCTTCATATCTACGAATTTAGCATCTGTGTGACGATACATTGCGACTATACTCCAGTCTGCTTGATTGGTTTGTGGATTGGATTGGTTCCGTTTGGAATAGGAGAAAATGAATTGCTTGCTATTTTTGTTTGGTCATTTTTGTATATAATATGGTTACCGTTGCTTGTGAAGTGAACATTGCTCCTGGAGCCATGCGGGGATGCATGTGCTGGATCCTCAGAATGAATATGTTCTTGTCGTGCAAGCAGAGAGCTTAGATATATTTCATTATCCTTCATAAAAACTGTCTGTAATAAAAGATGTGGTCGGCCCAAAAGGCTTGTTTTGAATGCTGACGTGAATTGATTATCCTTTCAAGAAGTTCATGAACACTTCAATTCTATTTTTTTTTCTCTTGGTTTTACTAATTTTTGTGTTAAAACCCTCTTTTTAGCCAGAAGGAAACATGATTTATGCTGAGTGTGCCTGAAGAAACATTGACAAATTAAACAGTCTTCTAGTGCAGAGTCACCAAATGAAAGTGGCTTGTGACGGCAGACAGTGGTGCTTTGAAGTACTTAAATTTCAAGAGGCTGACTAATGTACCCTTATCCGTTGTTGGATACTGTAGTTGGGAAGGCGAAAGTAAATCCTTTTGTAAGAATAGTCAGTTTCACCTCGTAATTACCTTGACTAATGAACTAACAACCTTTTCCTTTTTCTTCTACTTTCAAGGAAGACAGTAAAAACAATTTCTTTCCCATCGCAAAGAATCGACTCCCACGAGGGCTGCTGAATTTGAATCGCTAGTCCAGTGCAACTTGCCTTGGCTGTACGCAATATGGTTCGCCCGTGCTTGGGAGCATGGAGATTAGTTAAAATTTATTTATTTTTATATTTTTTTATAGTTTTGATGTGACAAGGTAAAAAATAAATTTTAAAAAATAAAAAAAATATTATTTTAATATATATTTAAACAAAAATAAAATATTTTAAAATATAACCACTGCCATATTTACAATTAATATACACCCACAGCTCTTGCTAGCATGAACCAAATTTTGTCGTCTTTGTGCCTAACATTCTGTAGCGTTTGTTTATGCGGTTTAACATGTATTTTTTTAACGCGATTTGTGGTGGCAAGGTAAAAAACCATGTAAAACAATATTATTTATATATATATATAATTAAAAAATATTGTAAATATATTTGGGGAATTGCACAAAGTAAAGGAAGCTCTTTTTTTCTTTTTGATTTATATTTTTCCTTTTTTTTGTGCTTTTATATCCCAGATAAATAATTGCAAGCTGTAAAATATAGGCGTACACAGGTGGACCGCTCCTAATATCCATCATTTATACAAAAAGTATCTTGCTATATATTTTTGTGATCATTAGGTCTTTTGCCGCGCGATACACGAAAAGCAAGTGTTTAAGAGTGTGTTTGATAATATGATTGTGGGTGCTTTTCAAATAACTTTTCATGTTAAAATATATGTTAATGATGTATTTTTAATTTTTAAAAATCATTTTTGATATCAGCATATTAAAACGATCCAAAACATACAAATCATATTAAATTTTAATTAAAAAAATTAAATTTTTTAATAACGCAGCCGCGTTTCCAAACATTTTCTAAGCCATGTCCAGCTTGCATTATGAAAACCTTTTTCCGGGTTATAAAAAAAAAAAAGGGGGGGGGGGGGGGGTAAAAAAAGGGTAAATTAAGCAGAACCACATGCGCAGGCTTAAGCATGAAACAGGTGGAGTAATATATGTTTCTTGACTTCTTCCACATGCATCCAGTGAACCTTCTCGTCCGATCGATGGCTCGTTCGTCAGGAGAAAAGCTCACAGCTGATTCCCGTAGTCAATAATTTGTCTCAAGCAATTCACCATAAAAAAGGAAGAAAGTTAATTAAATATTAGGCTGTTTAATTACAAATATTACATATTAATTCTCAAGTCAATTAAGAATCAAAAGAAGATTATTTAAATGGTGAAAATACTATGTGTAATTATGATTTTAATTTTAAGAACGGTGAAGAAACACCTTATAGTTTTTACAATGATATATACGACATAAATAATTAAATAATAAGCTAAAAGACATGAGGAATTTACTGTTCATCCACATTCAATATATTAAAGATTACAATAATAATTTATAATGTA
>Ga0325405_1007515_pt1 | contig 10961 bp, 3 predicted proteins | sample PopdelMetagenome_21_FD_205663 | JGI IMG/M metagenome (GOLD analysis project Ga0325405, IMG submission 205663) | Populus deltoides microbial communities from Bellville, Georgia, United States - Xylem-Control-R2 | ecosystem: Host-associated > Plants > Phyllosphere > Stem > Wood/Secondary xylem...
GAAATATTAATGCTTTTTTTTCCAAAAAAACCTCAAATTCAAAACTTTTTTTATAATAAAAAAACTAGATTTATCTTTGTATAGTTATTATATAAAGTTTATGTGATCAATTACATTATAAAAATCTATAAAATAAATTTAATTAATAATATTAGAATCCATTGCTAAGCTGATGATCATACATATAGTAGTTTTTTCAGAAAAAATTTCTGGTGATGTAGAAATCACAAAAAAAGACAGCTTGTCTTTTTATCAAGGTGATATGCTATAAATTTTCTTCATCTGTTTTTTTATTACAATTGACAAAGCATTCATTAAACGACACAGAAAGAGGTTATGATCTTAAACAATAATTAAGCTCTAATTAAATTCATTTTCCTTGCAGTATCTTTACTAGCTAGCTAGGAAGCTAGGCTTTACAATATTCGTTTTGACGTCATTTCATTTGTTTGTGTTGATGTAGATGTTTTGTTTTGTTTAAGCCCTCCATAATCCATATTATAAGCTGATTAGTATCACCACGACATCATTAAAAAGATAACAGAAACGACAAAACAAGCCTACCAGATGACTTGTCTTTAATTGATACCTTTTGTTTTAGATGACAACCATATGAAAAGAAAAGAAAAAGTAAAAGAAAGGGAGACATTATCTTGGAGAAAAAGTAACACAACACTTGTTTTGCTTGGATTTTCTGGTGTTTGTTCTTCTATATACATGTAAAACCGGATCAAATATATTATCCAATTCAATTTATGAGTTAAGTCAGTATATTCATATCAATCTAAAATAATATCATTTTAAAATTATTTAAAAAAATTAAAATAATATCAATTTTTTTTAGAAGAATCAAATATGATTTTTCTCAATTTTTTGCTGAGTCGATCTAATTGTGAGTTTATCATATTAACTCCCACTTGATTCATTATAAAACCTGAATACTTGAACCAGAAAAACACTCATACACACATTTTATAAGTAAACCACCTCAAGTTTTTTCCTTTCATTTGCATTTTCTTTTATTGTTATGCATGCCCTTTAAGCTTCTTTTTTTTCCCACCTCAAATCTTTTTTTTTTTCATTTGCATGCTTTGTTTTTTTTTTTTTTGAGATCTTTAATTTTTGTTTTTTACATTTATGTTGTTTTTTTATGGTAATTTTTTGTTTTTTTATTTAACAATTATAGTTTAATTTTGTAAAATTAACCCTTAGTAAACCATGAAAAGGTATTTTGAATTATAAATATGTAAGATAATGCGAAATGAAAAAAATATTATAAAAAACTTGATAAAAATAGTACTACATAAAAAAAATTATGATGGATTGTAGTACCCGTAATATATTTTTTATGGGTTGCACTAGCATTAAAAAAAAAAAAAAAAACTTGATCTCGCGCAACAACACAACACATAAAATCAAACTAGTATAGATATAAACGAACATGCCATCATAAACATATCATTAGGGACAAAGATAATAATTTGTCAAGAACTTATTCCCATGCCCCCGAAAGCTTTTATTCTTGAGAAAGAGTTCAATTTCCATGGGAATAAAAAAATGAAGCATGTGATTCTGGAAACAGATCATCTTTTTCTTAGGTTACTTGTAGGCAGGACGCTACGAGATTCATGATTGACTGTCTGCTTTTATATTTCAATTTTCGGGGTTCGTGGTGGGGGTGGGTATATATATATATATATATATTAGGCCAACTTTTATATATACGGTGTATCTTATTTTATGCCATATTTTTTTAATTAAAGTGATAATTTTTTTATATTTTTTTATCTTTAATATCATAACATCGAAACCGACAAAAACACTAAAAGAATATTAAATTATTTTTTAAATAAAAAATAATTAAAAAAATACTGTGTTAAACATGCACTAAAACTATTATCCTGGTTGAGTATCTACTTTCTAGTAATTCAATTAAAAAAGATCATTCACCCTCGAACTAAAACTTTTATGAAAAAAATTAAAACAACTCTCTAGACAAGATAGGAGAGCACTATTGATTTAAATTGAAAAAACAAGTCAATTGAAGATTTTAGTTCTTTTTTATTGGTTTTTTTTTCAATTTTCTTTTCCAAAATAAATTAATGAAAAAGTCTAAGAATGAGTTTTTAAACATATCAAATGAAATATAGAAAATCAATCCCATGACAAAAATGATTTTCAAGGAAACAATAATCGTAACATTATTATTTTATATATATAAATTCAGTTTCAATAAAAAAAAAAACCAATATTTTCGATTCTGAGAACCAAAACCCATATAGAAACTTGATTCAGGTTTGGTTTTGATTTGACTCGGTTAACCAAAAACTGAACCGAATTTATCGAAATCACAACCAGACAGCCGAAAACTGACCCTAATCATACTCGCCTAATAAGCCAATTCTCAAGGTTGGTGGCCCCAGGGGAGATAATTTGTCATACAAATAGGACAAGGGATGTTTTCACTTTAATGCCAAGAAAAAGAGAAAAGGAAAAAAGTTCTAGTCAGGTGATAGATACTGAAGTTACAAGCTATTTCAGGAGATATCGTGATCCAGCTGTTGCTCATGCTGCTCTCTCTCATTAATGTTCTAAGAGCATACAAAATGAAGTCTTGGCGAGTCTCTCCCGCTCAATGCTTTCACATAAACGGTAGCCATTAGGAAAGTAATTTAAATTTAAGATGCTTTTGAGGGGTATGGCCGTATAGGTTCGTGTATAGTCCTGCTATCGACTTCTTCCACTGATAATGTCAGGTTCATGCAAGACAAATACCGAATACAAAATTCTTTATGCATGAGAATGGAAAGTATAAAACTCAAGATATCTGTTGCTTTTGCCCCAGTAGAGCTGTTAAATCACCCCAAGAAAAGGTTGGCGAAGAGCAATTGAAACGGAACCTCAAACATGTTTAATAGCATTTACACAATCTAAATCACCGATTGCATCACATCACGATTGCATCACATCACGATTGCATCTGGATTCCAGCAAGGAAAGCTAAGCAGCATGGACGTGTGCCTGCTCAAAATTCTTACAAAATGCGTTCATTTCTATGAGAAACTAAATGAGACGAGATCCCGTTGGTTTTTCTCCTCTCTTAAATGGATCCTGTTAGGTTTTACTGCAGATAATATATGGAGTCAACTTACCTTGTATGAAGAACCTCCAAGGAATAAGACCGGCATCTTTATCTAAAAGACAGTGGGTTAATAAAACTTATTCGGATAGTGTTAAAAACAAAAACAAAAAATATGGTACAGTACAAATGAGAACAGTAATATAACCTACAAAGGAAAATCAAGGGAAAAAAAATGTTTAACTACATTTTCAATGGCAATAATGCTCTCCTTCTGATATAAGAGATCAGCACTGCAAGAGTTATGGCATGGCTCAAGAGTCAATAGCGATGCACTGATACTTAGACGTTTCGACAATAGATGAGAGGCAGCAGTGGCGTTTTAAACAGAAGTCTGACCCCGAAGTCTCTCATTCTTTGCACATTCTTCCTGGAAATAAAAAAAAAAAAAAACCTCTATTGATGTAAATTGGGCGAAGTAGGAACAGAGTTTGTTTTACCACAATAAATAAATAAATAAAACAGTAAAAAAAAGGCCCCACTGAATTTCTATTTTCTTGTCCAGCAACAATTTCCACGTGCACGTGTAGTGACACAAAGAAATTGAAATGAAATAGGTCGTACTCGTGAACCACTTTTGTTAAAGAGGTAACTATTTCCTTTTGTTAAATATGACAAACTAGCATATATCATAAATAAAAGTGCTGTCTAATAAGCATCACTACCAGTTAACATCCTATCTAAATGAAGCCCCAGGAAGGAGAATTGTGATTTGTATGAAGGAGCTATTCTCAAAACTCGAACTTGGGCCCTTGTGGACCTGTGGTTGCAAGTCCAAGTCTTTCACCACTGAACCACTCAACAGCCATTCTATAGTTCTTTAAAAATAAACCAGTGCATTTCCGCATGATTAACTTAATTCATCGACAATAAATAGCTTTTCTTTTGCCAAGAAAAATCCAGGCTCGGAGGTGCCGAAGCATATTCATACATTGCCAAAGTTTAAAAGAAAATGATGTACAACATTGAAATAACTTTGGACGGATAGCGGAGTATAACATTAAGCTACATTCTTGTAAAAGTCTTAAAAATGTTTTTTGCTCAGACTATCAGAAACCAGCAAGAATTAATATCAGATAGACACGGTGAAGTATTTGTGAAATTTGTTCTTGCATAGTATAACCATTATGACTAGCATAGTTTAATGACCAGTGCTTACCTGAAAAGCCTTCAAGAGGGAATAGCAGCGCCTTTGCTCTGCCATGGCTGCAGCATACCTCTTCTTGAGAGCATCAGAAACCTTCTGCTCTTCTTGAAGCCCAAGTTCGACCTTTTGCAGCTTCTGCAAGATGGATGCGGTAGTAATTATTCCCTCAAATAATTAAAATCGTTATCATGCAAAAAAGTGAGCAGTATTTTGAAGAAAGAACATGAAAACACATCCAAGAACTTAAAGTAGGCCAAAACTGCATTTCTCCACCGAACTACTAGTGTTAGTAATTTCAATAAACTACTTTGAGGATGGTTCTCTCTTGAAAAACAAATAGAACAGGCAGGCATATCAAAATAGACCAAATTTTTATGGACCTTATCCTTCTTTTCTGACTGTCAAGCATCCAGACCCTTTTATCCTCACAGGAAATTAATGAACTCTCAATTCACCTTACTTAAGGTCATATATAAGAAAAGATTTCAATTACCTGTTGGCTGCCCTTGACAATTCCTTCCATGGAAGCAATCAGTTTTGTGCAACCATTGGTAGTTGTAATGGCATCCTGAAACTGTGAATTCAACATGCAAAACAAGTCAGCAACATTGAAATTAACAGATCATGGCCAGATCCGTGCAAGTGAAGACATCTATTATACGTATTATCTCAGTAATCAAAAGTTTAACATCATTGAAATAATCATAATGTGGGCTTTTCTCGATTGAACTCCAGAAGTGAGGTAAATGCATTTTAAGGGAATTTATAAGCACCAGTCTTTGTTACTTTGATATCATATAACAACACAATAACATTCCAGTCAGAGTCAAATAATTTTAGTTATGCATCGCTTTGTTCCTTAACAGGTCAAACTGCTGCAACTAATTAGCAAGAAAAAAAAAGACCCACAAATTAAAAGAGGATTAGTCAAAGAGCATCATAAATGCATTTGTTAGTAGAACTGAATTCATAAAAAGAAACAGTGATGATGCAAGATGATGCAGATTCTATGTTGTTTGACAAATACCTGTGAACTTATTGAATTCAATAAAGAAGTTTCCTTTAGCATCAATTCTTTAATCTCCAAAAGAGTATTATAGGTTGCATAATATTTGCGGGTATGTCGATGTTTTTCCTGTACATTAGCAAACAAACAACACGTGATTAAAGAAACTAGTTGAAGATAGATCCAACAAAAATTTCAAATGAAGGCCAACAAACCAACATGCGGAATCTTAAACCTGGATATGATCATTCACATCTGAAAACCCACGTTCATACCTGAAACGAAAGCATTGGATCAGGAGTCAATCAATATCAGCCATTCAAAAGTTAAACTGGGTAGCAATAATCGTAATATCAAAAAGTAGCCACTACGTTCATACATAGAATGATAGATGCAGCATTGGATCAGGTGTCAATCAATATCAAACATTAAAAAGTTAAAATAGGCAGCAAAATGCGTAATATCAAATAGTAGCAATTACACTCATTCGTAAAATGACAGATGTATAGGCACACTCGACCTTAGAATGTGGAAAATTTTGGAACATAATCAGAAAAGGCATTTCTGGCAGCTATGATGATAAGATGGAAGTCTAAGCAATGGGATAGAAATTCATATTTGAAAGAGGTAACTTATAAAAGCTCTGCATGTCAGTTTTCATCCTAAAATCCTATAGTTTAATCTATTTTACACTCACCAATGATGTAAAATATAATTTTTCAAAAGTGAGTAGGTAAGTGCAATTTCGACCAAACTATAGGAAGTTATGGGTAATTTTCCCTTTAAAAATCGATCTTCAATTTATAGAAAATTATTCTTCATTTCAAACTAAAGATTTAAGCAAAATTAAGGGGTGTTTGGATTGTGGTTGGACTGCCCTTTTGAAAAAAATTGAGTTTTGTTTTAGCTTCATATTATTATTTTTGTGTTTTTGTATCGTTTTGATGTGCTGATGTCAAAAATAAGTTTTAAAAAATGGAAAAAAATATATTATTTTGATGCATTTCCAAGCAAAAAGCACTTTGAAAAGCAACATCTACCGCAATTCCAAACAAACACGAACAATATAGAGGACTTGATTTTAAACAAAATAGATCACGACTAACAATGTATTGGATGGAAGGTTTTGATTGCAAACAAAATACAATGTAAAAGGACTCAATTCATCAAATTAGTAGTGAAGAGACTCAAATAATCAAATGACCATATCATAAGGATGACATGTGTAATTCACCCCTCCTTTGAAATGAAAATCCCAACAACTTGGACTATAGTTGAAATCATTAAGGATTAGAGATGAGGACAAGGACTTATGTCATTACTAAATTCACTATTTCCCATGAAGCTACAAGAAAATCTCTCTTGAACATAGTGACAATATCTGTTGTCAACAAGAAACAGATAGAAAAAAATAAATTGAGGCAAAAGGAGAAAATTAGAGACAAAGAAACCATGGCAAACTTAGATCAATAAATGTGTCTCTACGGAGGAATCACTAGCATCAATTTCCAGTCACCACTGTAATGTAAAGCAAAGAGAAATTTCCCGAAGACAACTGAGAAAGGCATCATCTCAATGATTTGGTTTTAATCGACATTATGGAACATGAAGATTGGTTTGGGGCGTGTAGGGGTGTTTGTACATTCAACATTAATGCGTAAGGTGAATTATGATTTACCATGATCACTAAATTGAAGAGTACCAAATTACAACTGATTTTTGCTAAAGCTCATAGAAACACCAATAATACTGCAGCCGACTTCTAACAATTTATGTGAATGAAATGCTCATGTGTTACATGATTAAAAATAACCCCATGGCATTTCAGCATCTATGATATTTTACTTGCTCCAAGTTTTAGAACATCTTGTGTACTAGATATGTGAAGTGCTAAGGGGCAATAAAACTAGACAACAAAACTTAAAAATACAGAAGGAAAATGAATCAACATACTGGATAAGTTCGGATTGTGTTGGCACTTCACCAAGTTTCCGCTTTACCGACATCACTGCCCTCAATCTAGCTGCTAATTCCTAACACAACAAAACACCACATCACCATCTCTGAAGAACTTAACTTTAAGTGCAAATCAATTCAAATTCCCAAAAAGAATTAAACAAACTAAACAGTAACAGAAAGAGCAACTTATTTAAGTTTTTTAAACCTTCTTTGTTGCATTGAGTTTCTCCAGTGACTCACTCAATAAACAATCTAAGTCCTTACACAAACCCTCACTGTCCATCCCAGCAGCTATTTTCTCCTCCAAATTACAAACTTCAGCTTCCAATTCAGTTCTCTTCACATCGTAATCAGATTGCAAAACAGATTCTTGCGATTCCAAATCCTATAAAAACAAAACAAAAACACAAAAAGGAAAGAACTTTTCTCAAGATTCACCACTAACACCTTACAAAACAAAGTGGGATTAGTTAACTTTTAGTGTTTTACTACCTTTAGTGACTTCAAAAGAGGGACTAATTTCTGCACCCCGGCATAAGTAGCATCGCCTTCTTTATTGATTCTTTCTCGTAATTGTTCCAAATTGTTCAAAACATCAGCCTTTCTTTGATTCTAACAAGAACCCACCAAATTTAACAGCACAAAATAAATAACCCACAAGAGAATAAGAAAAAACAATCCACCTAGATTAATACATGTTTAATAAATAATTTGCTGACCAGATTGTCCAAATTGGCAGTCAGTGTTTCTACTGAAGCTCTTGCACTTTGTAGCTCTTCCTCTTCAAATCGCGTGACCTTTTTAGTATCGTCATCGTGTTGTCGTTGCATTTGTACGAGAAAATCACTTGGGTTTTTTTAAGGTTTCTTTTTATTATGAAAAGATCGAAGAGGTCGTGTGCTAGCCTAAATCAGATGATGATAATGGGAAATTAAAGAGTTTTTCGGTTGTTGGATTAATCGTTTATTTGGTCCGTATACTCTTGAGATTGTCTTTATATGATCCCTTAACTATTTTTTGTTGGTCCCTCAGTTCTATTAATGTTTTTAATATGGTCCCTTTATCCAAACTCCATTCATTTTAAGAAACAAATTCAGAAAACATATAAGAAAAATGGACACTTCTCTAGAGCATGTCATGCCACGTGTTCAAATCTAATGATAAATTGGATGGCGAGGCTAGATTAAAAACTTTTCTTGAGTTGAGGGACCAATTGAAAAAGAAAAGGAGTAAAGGGTCCATAGAAATACAATTGTAAAAGAATAGGGATCAAACGTGCGATTAATCTTTCGGCCATTGGTTGATTGAAGCTTCAAAAACAGTCATTTTAATTACTTGAATATTCTCAAAAGCATAGTTGTTAAACCCGATTCGGTAACCGATCTAATTTAAAACTTAGATTTTGGGTTTTGATTGGGTCATCGGGTTTTGACCGGGTCAATTTCTATTTAAAAAAATTCAAAATAATATCGTTTTAGTTAAAAAAAAATCAATGAATTGTACCGAATCATGACTTTTTTTTTTATCATTCTGGCCAGTTCTAACTCTGAATGAACCAGATTTCAAAACTATGCTCGAAAATCCAAAATGTTAAGTGTCATAATTAAATTGTTTTATAAGATTCGTAGTGTTCGGCATAGTATCATAGATATGTTTGGTTTGTATTTCAAGTGGGTTTAATAATATTTATATTATATTTATTGTTTATTAAATAAAATAATTATTCATAAAAATACAATATGATTCGGTTCGAGTTAAATTATTATTCTTGTTATTTAGTATCGAATTAACACGTAAAGTGATATAATGATATTTTTTATATTAAATGAAAAAAAAAATCAAGTTAAGTAGCCATCTAAGATCCATGTAAAATTCTGCGTTTCGTCTAAGCTCGACATATGGATTTAACGGCCAGGAATGTATAAAAAAAAAATTATTATTATTATTATCAGAAAATTTAATTTGAGCCTTAAAACTGTACTAAGTGAAATGGTAATATTTTTTTAGGAATTAAAATTACAATCAAACTGAAATTCCTGATATTATATATCAAAATATATGTTATTTTTCTTTTTCCACTTCAACTCTATCATATACTTGGATGAGGCATTATTCAATTGAGCTTTTGTTTTGTTGAAGTATGATTTTTTTTTAGAGTATAGTATGTGTTGCTTTTTAAAATATTTTTTATTTAAAAATATATTAAAATATTTTTTTTATTTTTTAAATTTATTTTTGATATCAGTACATCAAAACGATTCAAAAATACTAAAAAAGTAATTTAAAGTAAAATTAAAATTTCAAATGGGGAAGTAGTTGAACATAATTTTGGTAAAATTGAGAAATTGATATTAGTGTGATTCAAATCTCATAGTTAACAAAGTACGTAGACCAATATTAACACTTATTGATGTCTTACATGATAAATGAGAACGTACAAGGAGAAAATTACATAATTTTATAACTTATATCTTAATAGTTTATCTAATAGTTTTAGGTTGAGATGATTTTTTGATATGATATTAAAATTTTATTGATCAAACAGTCAATAGTTTAAATTTTATCATCTTCTTTCTATTTAATAAAATTAAACACAAAGTAGTGGTGGACTTGTACAAGTTTCAAACTCAAAGAACTCAAATTTGAGGTGGTGTCATATCTTGAAATCTTATCTCATAGTTTAAATTTTTAGGATGAGATTAGATCATTAGTCTGTGCTATGTTGTGTATAAGATCAATTTTTTTTAAAACGTTTACATTACTAGTTTAAATTGTTATCCAAGCTGAATGATTTCTATTTAATAAAAAATATCTTTTGACTTGTTATTAGATATTTATTATTAATAGTTTTGAGGACATGAAATAAAATTTTTAGTACTTCATTTTTAGTAGAATTTTTATTATGTGATTATTTATGAAATGCATATACTTAAAACCTTTTGATTTAGTATTTGTGGTTTTTTGTGAACTTCATAAAATTAGCTCTGATATGCTAAGGTTGAATGCTAGATGATATAGGCATGTTTATATCCGGTTTCGGGAGCGTGACAAAATAAATCACCACAAACAGCATATTGGATGGAAGGTTTTGATTGCAAACAAAATAAAATGCAAAGGGACTCAATTCATCAAATTAGTAGTAAAGGGACTCATATAATCAAATGCCCATAAAATAAGAATGACATGTGTAATTCACTCCTCCTTATTCAAAGAAAATCCCATCAACTTGGACTATAGTTGAAATCATTAAAGATTAACTAGAAAAAAAGGTTAAGCAGGCCATAGGATTTTGTCATTACGAGAGTGTTTGTTTCTTGGTTGCTTCTGCTTTTAAAGTAAATTACAGAAACATAACGTTTGGTAAAATATAAAATGTTAATTATTGTGTGTGAGAGTTATTATCATTTACGTTTCGACCGCGGGTTACCCGAAAGCAAATGCAATCTACTTCTCCCCATGTCGCGTCAGTGCAGATTGAATTAATTCACTTTGCAGAACAATGGAGAACGTTTCCATTGTTCATGGCCGAATTGGATACTGCCCAAACTTAAATGCATTCGACCGCATCCAATCTAATAAAAAAAATACAATTTTTTTAAATTGTGTTTTACTCGAAAAACTAGTGTTTAATATTATTCAATGACGCTACATAAATTAGAAGGAGATCGCAATTGTTTTTGATGATATTTTACCTGATTTTTTTGCACACC
>Ga0325405_1007520_pt1 | contig 10960 bp, 4 predicted proteins | sample PopdelMetagenome_21_FD_205663 | JGI IMG/M metagenome (GOLD analysis project Ga0325405, IMG submission 205663) | Populus deltoides microbial communities from Bellville, Georgia, United States - Xylem-Control-R2 | ecosystem: Host-associated > Plants > Phyllosphere > Stem > Wood/Secondary xylem...
TCTGCTCTCTCGTTCTTCACTACTGCCTCTACAGTGGCAGTTTCATTTTAAATCAAAGAGGCAGCCAGCTGCCTCCTTAATTAATGTGGTGGTCCCCCCATCACATGGTGCGGGACCACACAACAAAGTAGCAGATATATTTTGAAAATTGGTTTTTGACATGGTTAATTGACATATTTAAACCAAATTAAATATGGAGTCTATTAATTACATTTAAAGTTGAGACTTATTAGACTATCTACAACTCTTTAATTACATTTAAAGAGTGCCATGACACTCTTAAATTTTGAAAAAAATTATAGTTTAATTATAAAATTCTAAATATTTTCTTAATTATATCATTAAAATCAAGACTTATGTGTTAGGAAGTATGCATTTTGCAACCCAAATATTATGTATTATCCCTGTGGCATTTTGTTTTTCAAGGCTGTTCTAAGCCAGCCCCATTTTGAAGTTCTAGTTCCGTCCTTATTCAATCCGTACATGTAAAGGGCCAAGTTTTGCTGATGTTGCATCTACTTTACGCCTATGTGTATGCTGTGTTCTTGTTGGCTGGAATGAGCTCTTGTAATCGTAGTTTTAAATCTTGGTCTAGTTTTGTGGATTGATCAGAAATTCAGCTTGATTAAAAAAGATAAGAAAAAAAACTTGGTATAACTGTACTGATTTGATGGGTTGACCTTGTAAGACCCGGTCAAAAATCTGGTTGCAACCTGTTAACTTTTGTTTTGTTTTTTTACTAAACGACATCGTTTTGATTTTTTTAAAATTTTTTTGACTCGGTGACCCAGTTAAAACTCGAAACCTGGATTTTGAACCGGATCGTTTATCGGATCAGGTCTAAAAACTATATTCATAATACTTGTTGGTTAGTAAATCACCTTTATGAGAGGAAAAGAAGGATGAGGAGAAGGAGGAGAAATCCATTTATATTAATCAACAGCTCAATGTTATTTATTTATTTGATATTGTTAATATTCGGCGAGCACAAATATTGTTTTTTGAATAATACATTTTACTTTATAAAAATTACCAATAATTAAATTATTATTATTATTATAAAACTCAATTTATATGCCATTATAATACTTTTGATATATTAAAAAATTATTACAGAGAGTAAAACTTAAATGTGCTCGATTTTGTTAAACGCTATATCCCGATTTTGAGAATAAAATTCTAAATTAATTTTAATGATGCATAAAATTTAAATACTTGGAAGCTATTATAATCATAATTTTGCATTAGAAGTAAAATAAAGGGTGAAAACAAATAATAGTAATAATAAAAAAGAATTGGGTCAAGTGGCTCGCGTGCTAGGCTGGGCAAGCCTATGCCAGGAGCTAAACCTGCGTTCTGAACAATCACTACCACAAATTCCAACACTTATATGGTCCCAAAATCACCATGTGCATTTTTTAAGGGCAGCATAAATTATGACAGTTACTTGACATAACTAACAACTAGTGTGTCTTAGAATGAACCTGACGGTAAGCTTGTAACCTTCAGACATCCTGCTAGGTGGGTTTACGAACACTGTACGTATAATTAATAAAGATTCGAGTCCTTTTTTTTTTCTAACAGGTAAAAAACACTTATTACCATATCAAAATAAATAAAATAAAATAAAGCAAAGCAAAGCGGATACGTTTTATTATTTCTCTTTGTTTTTTTTTTGGTATAAAATGTTTTTTCATTCAGTAAAATGGAATACCCCACAGTTAAAAGAATATGGCCAAAGGATAGCCATTTGCAGGTGTGGAGAATGAAAGACCTTCAAACCAATGTAAAAGGCCATAAATAGATATTTCTAACAGGATAAATATATAAGCCTCCGCTATAGTTAAACGTCAACCCAATTGTATTGGTGGCTATATACCAAAATTAAGGGCAAACTCTGTGAGAATTTATGAGCAGATATAGTGACTACACTAGTAAGGAATATAAATTTAAAGTTTTAATTGTCTCAATTTTGAAATTGAGACTATTGATGAATCAACATTTATTATTTTTATTTTGATATGCCTTTCAAAAAGATAATTAGAAATAAGATAATAATCCATCACCTTTAAGATCAAACAAGCGTTGACCCAGACATACGTAGGTCTTGCAAGCTGTGAGATTCATTATCTCTAAGTTTAGCTAAGCGTTGAGCCAAGGTTTAAGTAAGTTTGACGAGCTATCAGACCCACCACTTTTGGCTCAGTCAAGTACGGAGCTAAGATGTATGTTTTTTTTTTAACTCTAAATAATTTTGGGCTTCCTATTTAGACTATCATTCAGAGATATTTTTATCCTAATAAGTCAGAGATATTTCATCTTGATGGCTTATAGATATTTTATCCTTCAAAAGGAGGAGATATCCTTTATCTTCATTAAATAAATCCTTATATATATCCTTTAAAAAAAGGTTCAGTTTTTCTCCACTACAAATGAAATAACTATTTTTAGGGTTTTCTTCTAAATTATAACTATCATTTCTCTTATACGATATTTATTTAATCATCAGAGAGTCCTTAAATACATAAAAAAAATCTTTTATAGGTATCAAATATGATCCAATAGCCACATCGCCTAGGAAGGACAAATTAGATTGCCAAAACCAGGAGATTAACCAAATATCTCAGATATCAGCTTAGCCCACAAGCCTATGGGATAAATTGGCATCATCTGTGGGAAGTTGATAAAAATGCCATCGATTACTCTTTCAAAATTCGGGCTATTATCATCCCTAATTACCATCAGAGTTGAAGCCTTGAGGTTTTGAAAAGCTTTTAATGGGTATTAGCAGAATGTTAGTTCAAATCATACAACTTCAGGAGTTATTACAAGTCAAGGACTTCATCCAAGTTTTTGAACCTAGCAAGGTAGATTATCTCTTAGTATAGGGGTTGTTTTATTATTCATCAATCATACTTTCACAACAATCCAAAAAGCTATGCTGATCTAGGAGGAGTCCTTTTAGTGACCATCTAAAAAACCTCTATTGGAGAAACGTCATTCCCCCTACTTTTTAAAGCTGAAATATAATGTTATTCTGGTTGATTATACCTTAAGGAGAGATAAAAATGTATTATGGTCAATGACTAAAAATATACGTTTCTTGTATGAGTTAAATTATTCAAAGTAATGATGTTTTCTACTCTTTAGGTTCTCCTAAGGCACAATCCCCTCAACCTTCTAAGGGTGAGATAAATTCATTCTTTCTAGTGCAATAACACATTTACTTTGGGATGAACGAATGCCTTCCTAGTGTTACGACATAGGTTATCTTAAAGGATTGTCATGGTCTTACTAGTGCAATCGAACATCTTTTTAAGGATGAGATGGACACTGCCACTGTAATGGGGATGTATACGTTCTCCCCAGGGCACAAGCTCTTCAAACTTCCGAGGATGAGATGATTTTACTCTCCTTACTACGATAACACATTTACTTTGGAAGGAATGGACGTTTCCTAGTGTTAGGACACAATTTACCTCAGAATAGATTGACATAGTCTCCCTAATATGATCGCACATCTCTTCAATGATGGTGTCGTGTCATGTATAACATTCAATGACGAGTATAGCTCCTAGATCGATGGAGTTTTAGAAGTGTTGGGAAAAAAAGGATTAATGGGGTTCAGGAGTCATCACCTGATATCATGATCACTAGAAAACTTGATGGTCTACAAGAGTCTAGGTAAGGAGACTAGTTGTGCATGAAAAAACGCATCACCCCCAGTGCATCCTATTTATGATAATTTGCATTGTTGATTAATTTTTTTTTCTAAGATGGTATTTATATTCCTTAGTTTTTTTAAGATTTAAGGAAAGCTCCTCTTAATGAGGTCCTTATCTTAAAAGATTAAAATCTTAGCCAATCTAGAGTCAAAACATAAAAAAGAGAAAAAAAAATTGTTTTTTTTTTTCAATATCAGGAATATATCTTACTTATAAGTATATAATCCTGTTTATTAAAAGAAAAATAATAACAATTTGGTGTTTTTGAAATATAGATCAAATTCTCATTATTTTAATAAACTAGTTATTAAATCCAAAATGCATGCAAAATAAAAAAGCCTATTTTTTCTAATTTTTAGTATGCTAATTTACGCAAATATGATTTATTTGTTAGAAACTTGGCCATATACACACAAATAAAAATGTATTTTTTTTATTTTTCAAAACATGGAAATTGTTTTTTGTATTTTTTTTTATTTTAAAAAAACATGTATATTTAATATCGGATCGGTATCTTATAGTATAAGTCTACAACCATGATATTAAGAGAAAATGTTAAAAAACACGGGAGAAACTCATAAATAATTTTAAAATGATCTTGAATTTTTTAAGAATTTTTTTGGAAAATATTTTAGGTCTATTTGGCAAAAGCATAAAAAATAAGAAAAGAAACACTGCTGGAAAATCAGTAGAGCATGTTCACCAAACACGCCCTTAACTAAAAATCAAAGACTTAAGAAATGTCTTAAGATCATGTTTGACAAACACGCTTTAAGGACAAAATATTGCATTTTTTCTTTGATAAAAATTGAACATGCCAGACACTGTCTTATTGAAAATAGACTTAGCCCAATCACGAGGGATGGACTTCTTAGCCCAAAGGCCTAAGCCTATAAACACTACTCAAAATCAAAAAGAAAGAACAAAGATCAAAGAAAAAAAATGCTCGAACTCTGCCAAGAACATCATGATCAAGAAAGATGAACCTAGAAACACATATTCGAGATCCAACCAGATTATGGAAAATGGAAGCCAAAGAAACATGTAAAGACATCATTTAAACAAGATTTTAAAGGTGGATTAGGATAACAATCAAACAATCATGATGATTATTTGATTTTTTTTAAGAACATAGACAAAGAACCAAAGATTAAACGACAAGATTTAAGTGTTTTTAAACCATCAGGACCCTGGATTTGTGATCACAAGTCTTGTGCGCATGTGTAAGAACCAATAATCGATAAAAAAAGACATGAAATCAAAGATCTAAGGCAATGTTCAATCGAAGAACACCAACCTAAAAACCTAGAAATGCAGCAACAAAACCTAAACCTAGAAAAACACAATTTATCATAGAAAAGCAAACTAAACCTAGCAAACAAAGCTTAAGCATGCTTAAAATGACTTGTTTGAATAATCAAAATAACAAAAAAAGAAAAAAAAACAATAAACGAAGTCCATAATGACAATAAGCAAAAATAACATTCTATATGTATAAACAATGTACTATTGATTAAACTTATTGTCTAGAAGCTTAAACAACATCCATACAACTTCAACAAACCCAACAAACTATCCTAAAACAACCTAATCCACATCAACATCAAAACTTAACATAGCTTGACATGACTTTTTAAATGATTAACCAAACATTAAAGCATGCAAAACAACCTGATACATTATCATATACCATACCTTAACATGGCTTGATATGGCTTTTTTTTATGTGATTTCTTCTCTTTTTATAGCCCTAAAATGGTAGGTGGTTGTGAAACCACTTGTGGGTTTGAAGGTGGTCTTTTCAAACTAGGTCATAAAGAATTTGTTTTTCATATTTTGCCTCTGATATGTTAGAAGACCATTCTTCTCCCTTCTTTTTTTGTTTCCCTTTTCCCTAGATGTCTAACAAACTTTTAAAACTTATAGAAAATGTTGGGAAATTCATAACTGAAACTTGGCTGAAAATGACTAATTAGGAGAGCATTTTCCATGAAGTAATCATAGCAAATAAAAGATTATTTAAGCCAAACAAACTATATACCTTGTAGAGAGGATGTATATCTAACATGGGGATGAAATCTTGTTTGATCTGGAGGTCTAGAACTCCACATTCATTGATTGGAAGGTGAGCCCTCGATCAACTTGAAACTATCAAATGCAAGGGAAGTTGATCAGTGACAAGATGTTGTTGAGTTCGTTGAGCCAAATAAGGTATAAAAGTGTGATGAGGATATCAAATCCTTGTAAAAGAGATATTTCTCGGTCGAGTGGTGTTAGTTGAAGCATTTGAGATGGTCGCAGATGCCATATTCATTCGCTTAAAAGTAACAACTTGATTAACCTTCTCAAATAAAAAAGACAATAAAACTGGGATAGACTGCGTATCACTCAATGTATTCATTAAAAATAAGTGACATATCACTTGCTTGAACCCTATAAATTAGGGTTTTCTAATTGGAAACTTGATAAATTTCAATTTGATCCATGTTGTTTTAATTTAAGCTCAGACATCTTAAATTGGGATATAATTAATTAATTTTATATAATTAGGCTCCTGTCAAAAAACCAATTGAAACCCCTCAAGTTTGATGCCTTTTTTAAAGTAGTCCTTGTTTTCTAATTTGTTCTATTTAATCTCTCTAATTAATCTTTAAACTTTGATTTTGCTCAATTTAGTCCCGGAAAAAGTTTGATACAGCCCCAAATGTTTCTCACCTTTTGCAGACAGGTCCTTGTTCTTGAATTTCTTTACTTTGGCCTTTAATTGAACCCTAAACTTTGTTTTTCTTACAATTTCATCCCTAATTTCATCCAATTAAGTATTGTCCTTTAAAATTCTAATTTTCTCAATTAAACTTAAATTAGGCTTCCCAAGTTAATTTGTTTCACCAATTATATCTTTAATAAAAATTAATTTGACCCATTAAAAATATAATCAAGTTCTTGCACTTAATTAATTCTTTTAATTTTAGCTTAAATTAATTTATAAACTTAATTAAACCTTTATTTAGATCCATGATTAAATCAAATTAGCTTATTAAAAATCTAATTAATTCTTCAAACTTAATTTTTATGTAAACTCATCTAATATCCATTTAAGTTAAATTTGAATTTGCATTATCTTTCACATTTAGGTCCTTCAAGGGTGCAATTGAGTTTTCAATATTGTTAAAGATTCAATTTGGTCTCTCCACCCCTCATTTATACATGTAGAACCCTCTTCAGCCTGTTTTTACCAACCAAGTTGCTCGTCTTCCTGTATTTTTTTTTTGTTTTTCAACCTTTTTTTTATATAAAAGAAAAAAATATTTTTTGAGGAATCCAAAATTGGGTTATGACAAATAAGATGTGCATTACCTCAATAACGAGGATGGATTCGTTCTCTTCAGAGCACAAACCCCTCAATCTTCCAAGGATGGGATAAATTCACTCTTATTGGTGCGATAACACATATACCTTGGAAGGAATAAATGTCTTCCTGGTGCTATGACACAATTTACCTTGAAAGATTGGCATGATCTCTCTAGTGCAATCGTACATCTCTCTAAGAATAAGATGGGCATTGCCTCAACAACAAGGTTGAATACGTTCTCTCTAGGGCACAAGCCCCTCAAACTTCTAATAATGAGATGGATTCACTCTTCCTGGTACGATAGCACATTTACTTTGAAAGAATGAACGTGTCCTTAGTGCTACGACACATTTTACCTTGGAATGGATTGACATGACCTCCTTAGTGCGATTGCATATCTCTCCAAGGATGGGATGAATATTGCCTCAATAGCGGGGATGGATATGTTTTCCCAAGGCACAAGCCTCTCAATCTTTCAAGGATAAGATGGATTCACTCTTCCTAGTGCAATATCACATTTACTTTGGAAGAAATGAACGACTCCCTAGTGTTACAGCATAGTGCAATCGCATATCTCTTCAAGGATGGGATGGACACTGCCTCAGCAACATGGATGGTTATGTTCTCTTTAGGGCACAAAGCCTTCGACCTTTCGAGGATGGGATAGATCCATTTTTTCCAGTGCGATGATTAATTTGAAGGAATAAACGTCACCTTAGTGTTACAGTGCACTTTACTTATCAAGCATGATCCACTAGCCACCTCATTTAGAAAGAATATATCATATTGCCAAAATCATAGGATTAATCAAATATCTTAAATACCATCTTAGCCCATAACAAGCCTGTGGGATAAATTTGGACCTCATCACTAATCACTCATTCAAAATATACAATTGTCTTTTATTTTAGATTGATGTGAAGAATCGATTGAAAGATAAATGTTCAAGACCTTCCTTTATCTCATAGAGAGATTGGTTCATCTTATCTCAATTCTTCTAGTTTCAACTAGGGGTGATCATTTTTGGTTCGGTTCAGTTTTTTCCTTTAAAAAACAACCAAACCAAAAAAAAAAAGAGGAACCCAAACCGAACCGGAACCGGTCCAAACCAACCGGTACCGACCGGTTCCGGTTCGGTTTGGGTTCGGTTTTTGAGGTCCAAAACTGAAAAAACCTGCAGTTTTTTTGTTCTCCATGATTGAAATGTGCCTCAGTTCAGCATTAAATTTACTCCCACAAAACCTCATTAACATCATAAAAGGAAAGAAAGAAAAGGAAATGAAGTCCTGTTAATTGTTATCTTCTCTGAAAAAACACAATCACCAACATCAAATGTTGGATACATGGACAGAGAAGGAATAAATCTTGGCTCTGCTACAAAAGAACAAAATGCAAGGGAAACAGCAACAGCAGTAAACAATCTTCGCATCATCAGCAGTAAAATTTAACCACTCTGGCAAAATCCCATCTTTTTTCTCCATCTCCCCATCGCCATCGCCATCATCCCCCCAGGCTTACCTCCACCTCCACCTCCCCCACCATCACCACCAAAATCCACCATTGCTTTAGTCTCTTCATCAGAATCCTTAACCCCATAACAAATTAATCTCTGAAATTGAACCCAAAGTTTTAATCTTAGTGAGATTTTAAGTTTCAAGTTGGAGTTTTGGGGGAAAGAGAGGAAATGGCTTGGTTTATTTTTAGACATTGTTTGTGTCTCTAAAATTTTAGAGGGAGGGGGCGGATGTTAATGGGAGGGTGTCACTGTGGATGAAAGGGTAGAGGGGAGGGGAGGGGGCGAGGCGGCTGCGTGAAACTGAAAGTGAAAGAAATGAAAAATGTTCTGCTAGGGTTAATCTTTAATGCATAATGGCTAAGGAAGGGAGGAGGCGGGCGTGGCTTGGTTTGTTAATTTTTTTCATTTCTAAACCGAATCGGTTCGGTTCGGTTCGGGTTGGCCGGTTGAGGCACACCAAAACCGGAAACCGAACCGAACCGGACATTTTTCTTAATATTTTAACCGGTTTAACCAGTTTTTTTTACCGGTTCGGTTTTTTCGGTTATTTTTTTTGTTTTCTCGGTTAAATCGGTTTTTCGGTTTTTTTGCTCACCCCTAGTTTCAACAACAACAAAACAAACAAGCATTTTCACTTAGTTGAAATAAGATTTTCAATAAAGATAGAAGATGAATTTCCTGTAGATAAATTGGTATTTTAATACTGAAGAGGTTGCAAAAACTTTAAATTCTAGATTTTATAGAGGATGATTTTATAAATATAAAAGAATGTGGTGTACATTTAAAAATATTTAGCTAATCTATTTTGATTATATTTTTAGAATTATTTGTTCTGTATTGAGAAAAAAAATTAAAATATTAAAAACATGTTAATAAAAATTCATGTGTTAAAAAATTTATTTTTTATTTTTATCCCTTAAAACAAACATGTTTATATTTTTTATATATTTTTTTATTTGAGCACTCTAAAAAAAAAAAAATACAAACAGATGAAAAAAATAAAATAAAATTATTGGAAGTAGATTATTGGGCTTCTTCCGATGCTGTGAGAAAAACCTTTGCGCATTTCCAGCGCTCGTGTCCCAAATGAATAAGATTGAAAGCAGCTGCGAGACTGAGACGATGATTTCGAAGTGAAAAAAAAGGGTCCAAAAGAAAACTAAAAAATAAAAATAAAAATCATAGTTAAATTGAAAGAGCATGTGAAGTGCGCAGGGAAGGCATATGCTCTCTCGCTGAGTCTGACCTCTCCACCCACAGGCCACAACCCAACCAATCTTTTCCTTTTCTTTTCCTCGTAGATCTAAAAAAACAATGAAAGAAGGGAAATCTGCTGCTAAATTGAACAACAGTAATAATCAACAGCAACACCAGCATCAAAATGGGCACTTTTCTCCTTCCAAATTCGCCAAATTGTTGGATCCTGAGGCCTCTTGGGACAAGGTACTCTTTCTATTTGTACTGTGTTTGTAAAATTTTAGCTTTGAACTAATGAATGCAAGCTTACATACAATATAATTTTAATGTTGCTTAAAAGTTGTATTGTTAATTGCAGTTAATAATAATTCATTTAATTCTTGAGTAGAAATAAAAATTGGGTTATTACTTAAGAGGAGTTGTAGTGATACGCTGCTCACTACAGGATCAATTGGGAGATGTGTTGCATTGGATTAGGCAAGTTGTTGCCCTCGTTTGCGGTATGCTATGGGGTACTATCCCTTTGGTCGGCGGTATTTGGATCGGCCTGTGAGTTGTTTTTTCTTTTCACTGATCTTTCAGTTTGTGAATTCTTGCTCTTATAATAAATATTTCATTACCAAGCTTAAGTGAATATGTTGTTGTTGTTGTTCATGTCTTATTTCCCGGAAATAGAAGTGGTTGATTCATGCATACATATGTGCCAGACTCAAATTTGTTTCTTTTTCTATTCTTGGTATCAATGCTAGAAAAACCAGCAGTTTAGTGTAGATTCTTTTTGTTCATAATTACTGCAGTTTTATATCTACTACACTACTTCCTTCTAGCTTAATGGATGTGGATGTCCTTTACCTCCTTTCCATAAAAGTTCCATGTGAGTGCTTCAAGGCAAAGTACTAATATGACTGTCACCAATATTATTTTGAATATCGTTTAGTCGTGCTTTAGATGAGTCTAGCTATTCTAGCTTCAGATTAATCTGGGTGGTTTTGATGAGTTCTCTGGCTTAGCTTGAACATCTTTGAAGCACTACATGCAAAATTTACTGCAATAAGCAAAAATATTGCATGTGCAGGACCCTTTTCCTCTGAAGAACACCAGTATTGGAATTTCATTGTAATTAAGAACCATGAATAGCAGGACATTGAAACCCATGTTGCATGATTGCAC
>Ga0325405_1007523_pt1 | contig 10957 bp, 11 predicted proteins | sample PopdelMetagenome_21_FD_205663 | JGI IMG/M metagenome (GOLD analysis project Ga0325405, IMG submission 205663) | Populus deltoides microbial communities from Bellville, Georgia, United States - Xylem-Control-R2 | ecosystem: Host-associated > Plants > Phyllosphere > Stem > Wood/Secondary xylem...
GGCCCTTGGCGGTGGTGAGGGAGCCGCGCTCCACTGTTCTGCAACGTGAACAGTGGAGACTCCACTGTTCACGTTGCAGAACAGTGGAGACATGGTGCAGAAGAAGAAGAAGGAGGAGGAGGAGGAGGAGGAGGAGGAGGGGAAGGAGAAGGAGAAGGGGCGGCGGCCTTGGGCGGTGGTGAAGGAGCTGCGCTCCACTGTTCACGTTGCAGAACAGTGGAGACATGGTGCAGAAGAAGAAGAAGAAGAAGAAGAAGGGGAAGGGGAAGGGGAAGGGGAAGGGGAAGGGCTGGTTATTTCTCTGCTGCAAGGTGCGCCATTGTTACTGTGTTGTAACACAGTTGTAACAAAAGCAGCCCCAAGCTGCTTTGGAGAAGGAGAAGGAGAAGGGGAAAGGGAAGGGGAAGGGCTGATTATCCCTCTGCTGCAAGGCGTGCCATTATTTACTGTGTTGTAACACAGTTGCAACAAAAGCAGCTCCAAGCTGCTTCGATTGTTGCTGCGTTGCGAACGCAATAAAAGACGGGGCTCATGAACAGTAAATCCCATTTTTTTGGTAACCAAACATGCAAGAGCTGCGTTTCAAGCGAAACGCAGCCGCAGCAGCGTAAACAAACGCTCTCTTAAATGGAACCTCAGTCTCATCATGTGATAATCTGGCATGAAGGGCATTACCATACATGTGAGTTAGCCTACCCGAACACTGTAGGCGTTGATGCTATCTTCCACCCTTTCCCCTGTAGAAAAAGCGTCTGCTACTCGTGGAGGGTTAACTGGATTGAGTAACCCCCCCCCAAAAAAAAAAAAAATAATCCAGGTTTTGCATTGAGTAGATTTTAGTCTCTTTGTAGCATTTCTAATGTTCATCAGTTGTTCATGGCATTGCCTTGCTTGCATGAAGAGTGTCAAACACTTGATTGCATGGATGTTGTGCAGTAAAGTGGAGAACAGAATTATCTGGAGAAACATTGCATCCACCTGTGTGCTTCTGTGCTTACAAAAGAGGTTTGAGTGAAGATCGGCAGGTCCTAAACATGCAAGCTCGTGTAAACGAAGAGGCAATGAATTCTGAGTTCAAAGTGAAACCTAGTGAGTTCAAGCCGATAACATCCTAAAATTTTGACGAAAAATAACAGGAGAGATGATGCCCGTTGAGCTTGGTGCTCACCTCTCGTGTCAAGAGGGCTTTAGCCCCTCGTCTGTCATCCACTTTCCTGCTGCTCATTACAGCACTCAAGTAATTTTAGACTCTTGACCATTTGCCTATAATTAAGCCAACTTCTTCAGTCTCCTTAAAAAAGGATTAATATACATAAAGGTATAATCCACCCACTCTTTATAACACGTTTCGTGTCACTATTGAGTTGCTCCATTGATGAACTGGTAAGCTAAATCTACCTGCCAATCTCTCATCATACAAAAGAAACATTGGAAACATGCAAGCTCAACTAAATGCAAAGAATTGGATGCTCGGTTCCAAGTTAGACCCAGTGAGTTCAAATCACACTCCAGTTTCCTTAACTATGTGTCAGTAAAAACAATAGACAGCGAGGTAAAGCCAAAAACCCAACAGCATCTATGATCCTGCCAATGCCATTTCTGTATTTATGCCAACTCTAAAGAATACCAGACCTGCAAATTGCCAAATACAGAAAATAGTTCTCTACCACCACCTTAATAAATCTAGAATACAAAATGAACAAAGAAAAAATCCCTGCTTCACAATGACAATCAATGCAAGTGACAGAGGAGCATCTCACCTTCAAGTTCAACCAACATTTACATAAAGTCATTTACAAACACAAAATTCTCAGACAAAAAAACGAGGAACGGTAACAAGATAACAAGATAACAGGAATGTGACTAAAGAGAATTAGTGTGATGGTTGACCACGCAATTTGTTTGCGACATAGAGCATATGACTAATGTTTGTTGGGGGATAGTTCTGGAGTAGCTTGAGAATAGAAGTGAAATCCCCTGCTAGTAGACGCCTCCGAATGAGAATCAGCATTGCACAACATACCCTAAGCAATGTCTCCTGCAAAAAAAATAATAAAAAAAGGGTTAGTTTGTTGGCTTTGACAATGTTCATCATCCTAAAATTTTGATCAAAACTAACAGGCTGGCAATGCTCATCATTCTAAGATTTTGAGCAAAAGTAACAGGGGAAATGATCCGTTGTGTTCCACTATATCACCTATGCAATATCACCACTACTAATTAACCATCTTTCTTAAGCTCTTAGATGAGATCCCAGGATATGATTTATATTATTCTCTAACATCGTATAAGACCCTCTTCAACATAAATAGTGCACAATCACTTCAGTCCAATATTGAACAGGCTTGTAGCCAACAGGTGGAACCATAAGGGAGCCATTTTCCAAAAGTATGCCATCCTACAGCATTTACACAATCCATTTCATGATTTTCTACCAGAAAAATTTCAGCTCAATGTGAATGGATCCAAGAGTCCCATTACTTTTCCAGCCATAGAGATACAAATGTTCATCAAAGTACTTAGCTAGATTATGATATAAAGAGGAACCCTAGGGATAATAGAGGTCTAAAGAGTTTATACCATATTATTAGGTCCTTGGGAGGGTGGCATCCTTGTTCTACTTATCAAAAACACCTTCAGGGAAAAGAATAGAGAGGAAATGAATTTTACCTGAGGACCCTCAGGGTCACTTAAAAGTGTGTCCCAAATGTGAAGACTATCTGCGAAATTGAACTCCTGAGTCAAGAGCAGAGTAATCCACCGAAATGCATAAAACTGGGGGTTTACCTGTTGTTTTTAGACAAAAAGAAGCAAGCATTTCAGAAGAATTATTTGACCAAAAGATAAAGCATACGCCATAACTAATCTATTGTTCAAATAAATGTTGCTTAAGGTTTAAAAATTTATGAAAGCTGATGCGAGTTATGAGCACAAACCCAACTTATACCATTTAAAAAAAAAAACTATCTGAAATTCATGCACTTATTTTCATCTTGTACATCAAAGAAACTATTGTTTCATAATTATATTAGAATACAAAATCATCCATATGTGACAAACAATGTCTTGGCAACTGAATATATATACATTACAATAGTGTCTTACTTTGGTTGTGATCTCAAGATGACGCCAAAGCTCTTCATCATGCTCCTTCAGAAGCTGTGACAATCTTGTAATAGTTGATCGAATTCCCACAACACTGTTGTCAAGTTGCTGACAGAAATGATCCCGAAATCCACTCAACAGCTCAACAAAGCAGAAAAATGTGTCTGCTTCTGCACAAGCCTGCAGGACTTGAATAAAGGAAATGATAAACAAAATGAAACCTAAAAGGATAACTAAAACATGACAAAATGGTTACACCAAATCACAGGATCAATGATGATAGTGGATATGATGTACACTCTCATTATTATGCATCTGTCCTGGTCTAACAATTCATTGGTGCCACAAGATAATGCATTGACATATTAACACCTATCAAATCTTCATTAATTTAGTTAACTTCATTATGCTCTCTGGATAGCAATGGCATTGATGCATTAAATTATGTGTCTTGAAATAACACTGGCATTTGATGTGTTAAATTATGGAGACTTTCTCTGCATCCACCATTTCCAAAGAAGAACACAAAGAATTCAATAATAAAATATCTTTCTGACAAAGAAGAAAGCAACAGCATGAGCTTACCGCCATTTCCTCATCAGGGTCATTTTTGAATATGTAGAATAGTGGTGCCAAAATTTCATTCATCCCTTGAACATATCGTATACCCGGATTTAACTTTGCAAATACAGTCAGTATGTTTCTCAAAGCCTCCTGAAGATGAGAGGCACAAATAAGTCCGCAAAACAGATTTTAGGTTAATATCAAATATATATATATATATATATATATATATATATATATATATATATATATATATATAAAACAAAAACAAGAGTACACCTGATTAGATTTTGCATGAGATGAGTCCCCAGAAAAGAAGTGCAGGTCTGGATGAGTGCGTTTCACATCTCGATCAATCTGCTCTATGATCTCTGAGTCCTACAAAATGCCAAGGTTGGAGATGGATATTTTAGACAGACAGTGCAAATATCCTGTGAATATTAGTATGTTGTTTTGCAACAGCAAAGAGTGTTCGAAATTTCACTTCAAGTAAAAAATATCATGGACATGGGCAACAGGCTATCATCCTTACACATATCAGGTCACATGCACAAACTTCATACTAGCAAAAACTAATTTATAGCAACCAAGGGCATTCAATATACATGACCACTTGCTCTCATGATGCGGAATGAGGCTAAATCATATTCCCAGGACATCTCGAAGAAGAATGAGTAAGGCATTATCAATTTTACTTCAGTATTTGTTTAACATTTTTCTGGTCAAATTTCCAAACCAAGACCTATCCAGTTCAAACCCATTACTACCCCTGGAGAGAAAATTCACGTTTCCTCAAGACTTCATTTTCCCTTTCAAATTCTCTAAAAAGAAGCTACATGCAGATTGGTTTTGCCATACCACATCTCATTATATTTTAACTGACTGCAAAGTTTCTACACCCAGAAAGAGGGGGAAAAAACTGACTGAAAAGTTTTAGAGATTTTAAACATAGAGAAAGGGAAGTAACAACTGTTGGTAGGCTTGCACAATAGTACACAATATCCAAAGTCTAAAGTATCTGTGTCATGAACCAGTTGATTTCATACCTGAAAGAATTGATTCCAAACGCTGCTCTTACCAAGGCTCAAAGGATGCTCCCCATGAGTTATCTCTGATCTTGAGAGTACACAACGGCTTTCAGATTTTCCATTGTCATTGTTGAGAACAGTGGTTTTCTCCAACCTCCTTGCTATTTCTGACTAACCAGCCACAAAAAAAATCAGAATCCCAGAAACTTTGACGAGAATTAAAACATTAAACTGAAAGCAGCAGCACATCCTCCTTATAGCAAAAAGGACTTCGCTAGTCCACTAGCCCACACTAGTATCCTACTTATGAGAGCCCAAGCTAATCTAGCTCACCTAGTTACATTTCATGAAAGCATACAACCGGGATGGAATTTAACTTATTTTTGCAGCATCTTCATAATTTAACATTTCCCAATGCTGTAAAAAATGTGAGGACTTTCCAGAAAACCCATTTATTTAAGATGTTAAAACCAAAAGAAAACATCAACAAAAACCCAGCAACAAATTGGATAACAATCACGCTGTATTGTATTTTATAACCTTTACAATCGTTTTAATTCCCCATTAAATGACTAACTAAATAAGGCATTAAAATCCATGCCATGTGACTTACAGGATTCATCAAAAGCTCCTCTTTAAAATGCTTGTACTGAGATCTCTTCTTGGCCAATTCAGACGACCAAAGTGAACGATCAGGTGCCAAATACCCCAACAAGAGCTGCCACACACAATCAATAAGCTTAAATCCAGACCATCCCATTGCCCCAAATCAACATGCAAGACACTCACTCCATTCAACAAAGGAAGGAGAGAATAATACTTTAACGGCCTCTAGGCATCAAATTTCATCTCTCTTCAAACCCAAAATCTCTACATTTCTAATTTTTCACACCCAACTCACCATAAGCTTGGAAAATCAGATTTTCAAGTTTGACCCATTACTACAGTACATTCATCTCAGAAAACACTTCTTTTACTTAAAAAAATTAAAATCCAGTTTTCTTAAAAAAAAAAAAACCAAAATCTCTAATTTCTTTCGGATTCTCTCAACAACCCCAAATTTTTTCAAAAAAAAAAAACAAATACAAATTTATTACCTTCCAAACCGTGGAACGAATACCAGCACCATCAGGTATCCCTTGAGAAGCAATTCTTCTCAATTCCCCCATATTTATCACCTTCTTTGATAGCTGCAACCACAAAAGCGACACAGCTTTAAACAGAAATTTCAAAAATTAAAATTAAAAAAAGAAGAAAAGAAGAAAATTTGAAGTGACCTCAGTCAGAAGCAGAGCCTGCTTAGAAATATCCTCTGCAGAGCTCTCATCATCATCAACATTTCGAATATCATTATTAGTAATAATTATTTTATTATTAATAATATTATCATCACTATAATTATTATTAATAATAATATTGTTGTTGTCGTCGTCGTCAACGATGCTGCTTTTGGAAAGCTTATCTTTAATCTCAGGTTTTTGAGGATGATGATGATTATGATGATGACGCGGCTGCTGTTGTTCCTCGTCTCTGATAGCCGTAGGAGGTAGCGGTGGATTGATTGGGGATTCGAGGGGTGGAGAGGCGGTGGTGGGTGAGTGGTGGTCGAAGATATTGGTGTCGGTGGTGGCGGTGGAGGAGGAGGCAGCGGAAGGAGTGGTGGACCAGAGAGAGCTGTTGAGCCAATCTGGTACTTTTTTCTTCACCATTTTAATTCAAAAAAGGAGAGATTTTTTAACTGATTTTTACAAAAATAAAAATAAAATCAAGGATTAATTGATTGATTGATGGTATGGTTAGTGAGGGTGGATGGGCGCTTCTTCTTTCTTGCGAGTAAGGGGGTGAAATGGGTTTGATGGAGTGACAGCACGGGTAGGGAAGGGTTGTGAAGGAGCGATGGAAGAAGTCCACCTTCATACATGCTTTTTTCTTTTATCATTTTTATTTTCAAATCTTCTGTTTTTTAACAGAAGGGTCCATTTTAAGATTTTCTTTTCAAATTTTAATTAATTAATTAATTTATTAATAATGATATAATTAAGTATTAATGTAACGTTAAATGATGATATAGATACCAAGATTTTACACGAGAAAATATGGGCAATAATAAGTTTAAAGTGTCTTTTCTTAATAAATTAGACACGGACAAATCCATTGCGTGTTTTTTTGTCATGTTAGGGGTTTTTTTTTCAACTTTTTGTTGAATTAAAAAAAAAAAACCTAAAAACCATCAGCTCAACTATTTACTGTGGCTTTTGATAGCAAATACTGTCGATTGGAACAATTCTTCTCACGTGGTTGCTTCGAATTGTTTCTCGCATGAAGTTGGGTTCGCTAGGGATCTGGCTGTATGCTGGTTTCTTTGCGCGAGTTGGGGGATTCTGGTCTGTTGGCTCTCCGTTGTGGGTGCATCTATGGCCTTGGGAGCGGTGGCTCTGTGCGGAGGGGTGGCTCTGTGCTATCTTGGCTTAATGGATCCGGTTTGAATCTAGAAGGAATTAGGAGAAGCCCCTCTCGTAGAGTCGTAGTTGCATGACCTTGGTAGAAAATGCTATCGCAAATTCACAGTAGAAGTTTTTGCCCTTAAAAATGGAGAGATTTTGAAAGTAAATCATACCATCTCAACAAAAAGAAAGAAAAAGAAAAATCATTGATACAGAAAAAACAGCATCCTTGCAATCATGAATACATGATAGCCTTAGGTTCATAGTGCGTCTACTCATGCAAAGCAACATACCCTCCAAGCCAAATGGTAGACTACCGTGACCCCATGATTCAGCACTCTCGGATTTTAGCTATTGTTTTGACAACATTTTCAGGGTCCATTTGCTTTGCATGATTGCAATCCTCAGGCACATGAGGGGGGGTACCTTGATCTTGCTCTCTAGTCTATGCATGCATTCAAGCAATGATGGATAGTAGTTCAGTTTCTGTGTTGTCTCTTTTTAAGGCATCAATCATGTCAAATACAAAAGTAGGCATGCCCTTCTGGACCTTGATATTGCTCTCCCACGTTGTCATGCTGTAATGGGACACACTGAATCAAGATCTGTTCATCAGGTCTTGTAACTCAAAAGAACGTCCTTTTTTCTTTTCTATGAATAGTTACTCTGATAAATATGTTATCAATACCACGCACAAATGAAGAGTGTGATGACAGTAACCAGGAACCCTTGAACCATATTGCTAACTAGTTAGAAAATCTGAGAGCTATTGACGAGACAATTTGTTGTTTTAGCCTGCTAATATGGTCAGATTAATGAAGTCCTGTTCCAGCTTTAATCCTCACTCCCCATAGTTCAGCCTCCATGCGTTAGTTGCTTCATCCAAATGGCTGTGAACCAAACAAACCAACAACCAAAGATGTCCCAAAGCAATCCTCCAGTAATAGAGCAACCAAGCTTCCCCATTGAGATGCCATCTAGAATCATTATCATGTGAGGAACAGTTCCACCAACAAACCTCAGATTTCATACAGCTGGTGTCTTAGATCTCGGGGGATGTGCAAGCATGCCATGCCGTCTGCTCCTGAATCATGTCAAAATGCAGCCCAAGCCATCCTTAACTTACCTCATCCTGAATCATGTCAAAATGCAACCCAAGCCATCCTTATCTTACCTCAGATTTCTGACAGCCGGTGTATTAGATCTCAGGGGATGTGATGTTTACAGATGAGCTTGTAGATCTATTGCCATAGATGTGAGACTATGTCATAGAGGTATGATGTTGGGTTCATATGGTTTGGGATCCTATATCAAGCAAAGAGATAGTATTGCAGTAATATCAAATACAAGTATGAAAAAGACTAGAATGCTGAGTTATAGAAAATTGAACAGACATGAATATATAAGTAAATTTGCTATACAAGGCCTGGATCGCGTACCATTTTACCAGTGATCTCTACATGAACAAGATCCATCCTTGAAATGATGGAATCGCTTCATATCTCTCAATATGATCTCCCTTTGACTTATCTTACTAGCATATTTCATCAAAGAATGGCAATCCCCACATACTTGAAGATTTTTCACAATCCTAATAGTCATCCCAGGAGAAGTACAAATGAGCGCAAAAGCAAGTGCTAACTTCTCACCATGACTTCCCAACACATCTTCTTTTTCTTCTTGTTCCATATTATGAAGTACCCACTCAGTTCCAGGTATGTATCCTTGTTTCACTGCACCTGCCATTATTTCTTCTAATTTCAGGCATATCGCTTTTGAATCCTTGTGATCATGATCACCAGATACAAAGCGTTGCACTTGACCCTCCACCTCAATGCAACTCCATCCACTATTTTTGTGAACACCTCTATTCTGCATCAGAACTCTTACTCTCTCCGCATCTACCCATTGGCCTAGAGCAGCATAAGCATTCGACAAGAAGATGTAGTTCCCAGTATGTGTAGGTTCAAGCTTCAGGAGTTTATTTAAAGCAAATTTTGCCATTTTGGTTTTTTTGTGAGCCCTACAAGCACAAAAGAGTGCTCCCCATATCACAAAATCAGGATTCATTGGCATGCGTTCAATGAATCTGAGGGCTTCTTTAAGCTGACCAGACCTACCTAGCATATCAACAATCAATGTATAGTGTTTCATAGAGGGTTCAATGCAGTAATCAAGCCTCATGCTATCGAAGAAGTTAAGTCCAATATCTACTTGGCCAGAATGCATGCAAGCAGTTAATAAGGCAAGAAATACAACCTCGTCTGGTTTTATACCTGCAAATATGACAAACTCAAGTTTTCGAGAATTGCAAAACAATTGAATGGGATTAGAGTAAACTGGAAAAAAAAGAAAAAAAAGGAGGTAAACTGAATGGAATTGCACCCAAAAAAAGTCACACCTGCAAACATCATCTGTTTAAAGCATGCAATCGCTTGCTCAGAATTTCCATGGATTGCCCAACCCCATATCATAACAGTCCATGTACGAATACTCTTCTGTTCTGTCTCTCCAAACACCTCACATGCGGACTCAATATTCCCACATTTGGCATACATATCGACCAAGGCAGTCCCAAGTGCTTCAGTCAAATGGAGACCATTATCCTTGATATATTTATGTATCCGTAACCCAGCTTCAAGGGCACCAATCTTTGCACAAGCAGAAAGAGCAGAAACAATGGTGAAAGCATTCGGCCTCACCCCTTCCTCCAACATTTTAGAAAACATTGACAGCGCCTTCTCACTATCTCCATTCCGCGAAAACCCATCAACCATTGTGGTCCAAGAAACCACATTCTTCTCTGGCATTTGATCAAAAAGCTCCATAGCACGATCCATATCCCCATTTTTTGCAAATCCGTCAATCAAAGTACTCCAAGACACATTCTCCTTCTTTGGCATGGCCTTAAAAAGCTTCACAGCCTTCTTCATACTCCCAGCCTTACAACAGCCCTTAATCAACACATTCCACAACAACGCACTGCTCCCACTATCAAATCTCTCAGGGCTTTCATCAAACACCTTGAAAGCCGACCCCAACTTCTCAACTTTTACATACATATCAACCAAAGAAACTCTTACAAATGAATCGAGTTCAATCCCACACCTCAAAACCATACAATGAATAGCCATACCAAGCTCTGTTGAGAACAAACCCGCCATAGATTTAAGCACAAACGGATATGTAAGCCGGTCAGGCTTAATGCCAGACCTTAACATTAGCCTAAAATGAAAAATGGCATTGAAAAAATGAGAATTTGTGGTGAGCCCACGAATTAATGCATTGAATGTAAACAAATTCTTGGGTTTATGGTGGTTGAAAACTGCTAGCGAGTGGTTGATGGATTTGCGCAAAGAAGAGGAAGAGATTAGCTGGGTGGTAATTAGGCTGCTTGAAGAGAGGTTGTGGATGATGATTTGGGCGTGGATTTGGTGGAGTTGGAGAATTGTTTTGGAACCGTGAATTAGAGAGATGAAATGGGCTTCTGTGGGTGGAGTCGGTGGAATAAAAAGAGCAGAAAGTGAGCTCTTTGGTTTGTTTTCTGATGTCTTGGAGATGGTTGTGGTGATTTCTGGTGGATTTGGAGAGGGAATTGGTGCATTTGAGGAGGAGGAGGAGGAGGAGGTTGCGGGTTTTCTAGTCTTTGATGCGGTGGTGGTGGTAGAGGAGGAGGAGGTTGTGGTTTTGGTGGGAGAGGAGGGTGGTTTAAACAAGGCATGGAGTGATTTCATCGCTAGAGAAAGTACGGAGGCTAACGGCCTGATAAATAATTTATAACTAGATGGCTCACGATAGGTCTAGTTTAATTTAATT
>Ga0325405_1007528_pt1 | contig 10955 bp, 3 predicted proteins | sample PopdelMetagenome_21_FD_205663 | JGI IMG/M metagenome (GOLD analysis project Ga0325405, IMG submission 205663) | Populus deltoides microbial communities from Bellville, Georgia, United States - Xylem-Control-R2 | ecosystem: Host-associated > Plants > Phyllosphere > Stem > Wood/Secondary xylem...
GATATATATATATATATATATATATATATATATATATATATATATATATATATATATATATATATGTAAAGAAAAATCATCATATCATATTTTCATACAACATAGAAAAATTTCAATAAAAGGGTTTTAACATGCACTTTTGACTTTAATAACAAGTTTGTTAGAGCCATGAGAACTAGACCAATATTTCAAAAATTCTAAAAAAATCTTTTTGTCTTCTTTTAGTATCTGAGATTATGAATTTATATGTAAAACGTATTCCTGATATTAAAAATATAGTTTTTATATAGACGTTAGAACAGTTAGGTTTTTACCCGATAAGATAAGGACCTTTTTATTGAGGAGGACTTTTCTTGAACCATAGATGGACCAACAACTAGAAATACAATAACACCGTAGCTTTTTATCAGACAATCAAACAATGCAGCTTACCTTAGGTAAGGCGTATTTGGGGTGCTAATACCTTCCCTTTAAGTACCCGATCTCTGAGACCAGTTAGAGTTCCTAGTGACCAAAATACTAGGTGGCGATTCCCATTCTATTTTCATTAATAAAAGACAAGAATTTCTTGTCTCTCCATATTTGCCAGATATATATATACATACATTTTAGATTTAAAGTGGAAATTTTCGCCGCGACGCTGCACACGTGCGACAGAAGTCATGGATGATTGTTCATGGATGTATCGAGATTCATCACATGGATTGTGGAGGATGAATTATTGTAATGGGGTTCAGAGTTTTATTAATTTTGCAACATCTATTTCGAGAAATATTAGTAGAGGCGGTATTAGGTGTCTATGCAGGAGGTGTAAAAATAAAAAAGTTTCTTCATCTAGATGTTGTAACGATGCATCTTCTACACAAAGGGTTCATGGAGGATTACATGTGTTGGTATGCACACGGAAAACTATTTGTTCGTAACAAAAGGATGGTGGGGTCACCTTTTAATGCTAGCAACGTGCATGGAGTTGTAAATGACAACAGTAATCCTTACAGGAATATGGTTATGGATGCAATGAGAATGAATCAAGGTAATGTCAGTCACGGTCCAATTGTAGAAGAAGAACCTAATACAGACGTGACCAGGTTTTTTAATCATTTGAAAGATTCTGGTGAAACATTATAGGATGGTTGCATAAATCATAGTAAATTATCGATCGTTGCACATGATTATGGGTTGAGTGAGGCTAGTTATGACAGAATTGTCAAATGGCGAGAAGCATTTTATCTGAAGGGAACAAGCGAGAAGAAAACTTCTCTACTAAATCCATGATGAAACCCCTCGGTTTAGGATGCCTAAAAATTAACATGTGTCCAAACTTCTTTATGTTGTACTGCCTTGAAAATGTTGAGCTAACTGAGTGCATGACATGTGGGCATTCCCGTTATAAACCCAGAACTGGCATAGGAAAGACTCTTGTAGTATTTTAAAAACTTAGATACTTGCTAATCACACCTAGATTGTAGAGGTTATTCATGTCACCAAAGACTATTAAGCACATGACATAACACCAATCACATGATGTGATGGATGGAATGACGGTGCATCCTTCTAACAGTGAAGCATGGAAACACGTTAACAGTGTGCATCCTCACTTTTCAGTTGAATCAAGGAATGTGCGTCTTGGGTTGTGTATAGACGGATTCAACCCATTCAGGTCATTTGCTACTCCTTATTCTAGTTGGTCGGTTATACTTACAGTTTACAATTATCACGGGGGATGTGTATGAGGCTGGAGTTCATGTTTTCATCTACAGTCATACCCGATCTTAACAATCCGAGTTGGAATATAGATGTTTGTCTTCGACCATTGATTGATGAGCTGATGCAATTGTGGTCCTTTGGGGCTTTGACTTATGATGTATCGAGAAAACAAAATTTTTTTATGAAGGTAGCTTTGATGTGGACTATCAATTATTTTCCAGCTTATGGAATGGTTTCTGATTGGAGCACGCATAGAAAACTAGCATGTCCATACTGCATGGAAAACAACAAGGCATTCATGCTAACAAACGGGGGTAAAACATCTTTTTTTTACTACCACTAGCGTTTCTTGCCAACAGATCACAGGTACAGAAAAAATAAAAAGGATTTTTTTGCTGGCATAGTTAAAAAGGATGTTGCACCCCCATGTCTTTCTGGTGAAGAATAGCATGATGTAGTGTTAGAGTACAGTGATATTGTGTTTGGTTTCTAATCTGGTAAGTAGAAGTTTCCTGGTTTTGGTTTGACCCATAAATAGGTAAAACAAAGTATTTTTTGGGAGCTTTCTTATTGGAAGACCAATCTCCTATGCCATAACTTTAACGTCATGCACATAGAGAAGAATGTGTTTGAAAACATTTTCAACATGGTCATGGACGTGAAGGGGAAGAAAAAGGACAACATCAAGGCTAGAATGGATATAGCATTGTTTTGTCACCATAAAAATAAAGAGTTGGTTTTTTATGGGTCATGGGTCGCAAAGCCGAAAGCAAACTTCGCCTTAGAGAATAATCCACAACTACTAGTCTACCAATGACTTAAGACTCCCGATAGTCATGCCTCGAACATATCAAGGTTGGTTAATTTGGATGAATGCAGATTATATGGAATGAAGATCCATGACTACCACGTGTTTATGTAAACACTCATTCCACTAGCATATCATGATTTATTGCCAAAAGGAATATAAGATGCACTAACAGAAATCAGTCATTTCTTTAGAGATATATGCTCCAGCAAGTTGCAAACACAACTAATTGAGAGGTTTGAAACGAATATCATCGAGACAATATGCAAACTTGAGATGATATTCCCTTCATCTTTTTTTGACTCTATAGAGCATCTATTCATACATTAATCATATGAGGCCAAAGTTGGAGGCCTGATCCAATATAGATAGATGTGATATTTGAGAGGTTAGATATTATAAATGGAATGTATTGCTAATGTATTTTTATTGTTTTTTATAATTTAAAATATTTGTTTAATTCCATGCAGGTACCTTTTCAATCTTAAGAAAAAAGGTTAAGAAGAAGGTGCATGTTAAGGCTTCAATATGTGAGGCATATATTGTTGAGAAGATCTCAATATTTATCTCATACTATTTCGAGCCTCATTTGAGAATGAGAATCAATTGCTTTCCACGATATGATGATGGTGGTGAAGTGTCTTCAAGTGAAAACTTGTCAATATTATCCAATCCTAGACAACCCGCACCTAAAAAATGTTGTAAGAGGAAGATATTTGTCTGAAATAGAATTCAAACAAGCACATAATTATGTGCTATTTAACTGCGACAAACTGAGACTTTTTATTCGGCAAGTATATATACTACTTAAACTTAGTTGTGAATTGACTATTTATCTATTATAATATCACAAACTAATACATTTTTTAAAACCTCATAGGCAACATCAACAATATTTACTATCTAATAACTCACAACTAACGGAATCTCAAATCTTTTTATTACAAGATGAATAATTTTTCACGTGATTCAAAACACATGGAAGTACTATCACTAACTCATTATCTATCATTGTACTTAATTTTGTTACAGAATTCTTGTTTAGTGTTCATTATTGTACTTCATGTACAAGGTTTATCAAATGGGAAGGAATGCTAGTACTTTATTGTCTTTACTAAGCCTGGATCCTGAAAGAAAAGTGAAGTGCTACAACGGTTATTTTGTCAATGGATATGTGTTTCATACTAAAGAATAAGAGCATGGAAGAAAGACATATAACAGTGGTGTTGTTGTTAAGGGATCGACTTGTAGGGAGTTTGAAATTAACTATTATAATAAATTAAAAAAGAGGTCGTTGAATTGCAATATCATAGTGAGTATTGTCACACGTGTGCAGTGTCGCTGCGATCGTCCACTCTCACTCAGGTATTTGTATCTACCTAGCAAATATGCGGAGACAAGGAATTCTTGTCTTTTATTAGTGGAAAATTAGAATGGGAGTCGCCACTTAGTATTTTGGTCACTAGGAACCCTAACTGGTCTCAAAGATCAGGCACAGAGATTGGTTGCGTAAAGGGAATGCATTAGCACCCCAACTACGCCCTACCTAAAGTAGGCTGCATTGTTTGATTGTCTGATGAAAAAACTAAGGTCTTGTGGTGTTTTCTAATTGTTGGTCTGTCTATGGTTCAAAAAAAGCCCTCATCTGTAAGGAGATTCTTATCTTATTGGGTAAAACCTAATCATTCTAACGTCAAAACAAGAATTTAATATCTGAAATACATCTTACGTATAAGGTCGTAACCCTAGATACTAAAAGAAAACAAAATAATGTTTTTTGGAATTTTTGAAATATTGGCCTAGTTCTCGTGACTTTAATAAACTGGTTATTAAAGTCAAAATGCATGTTAAAACGTATTTTTTGAAGTTTTCTTTATTGTATGAAAATACAATATGATTCTTTTTTTTTTGCTTTGAGAGACTTGGCCGTATGCATGAAAACAAAAACATGTTTTTTTATGTTTTGACGAAAACCATGTATTTTAATACTAGATTTGTATTTTTACGATATAAAAATACAAACCAATATTAAGCAAAATTTAGTAGAAAAATACGCGAGGAAATCACAAATTTTTTCAGAAATGTTATTTTGAATTTTTTTTATGGACTGGGCTGGACCCGACTCACTTATTTTAGGTTGCGCCGTACTTGTCCGGCCCAGTGAACAGTGGAGACAGTGCAGCGAAGAAGAAGAAAAAGAAGGAACAGGGGCGGACCTGCGATGGCTTCGAGGCGGTGCTGCTGGCGGTTGCTGACTAGAGAACATCTTGGACGGTGGTCAGCCTTTCTTCTTCTTCTTAGTGTTTTTTCTTCTACTCTGTTCTCCTTTGTTTTTATTTTTTTCTGTGTTTCTTCTTCTCCCTGCTTCTGTCTCCTACTTCTCCTTTCTTCTTCTATTTCTAATGGTGGTTGTTGTTGTTGGTGGCGTTGCTGGTGGCGGAGGAGTTGTTGTCGCGGCTCAGAGGTTGTGGCAACCAGTGCTGCTGTTTTTCTCCTTTTTCACAGTGTTGCAGCAGGGGAGGAAGATGGTGAGAGGCTGATGGTGGTGCTGCTGGAGGTTCACTACAAGATTTCACAGTTTTACTGACGAACATATTCCGTCGATGTGTGATTAGAAGTTCGTCAGTAAATAAATCACCGACAGATTACGTCCATCGGCTTTCCTTTCGTCGGTGATTCCCCATTCCGTCACTATATCGATCAAAACAAAAAAAAACCATTTGCCGATGGTTTTACAGACGGAATTTGCGCGCCAAAAAAAAATATTCCCGCTTGAAATCTACCGACGGATTTTTATTTCGTCGGTGATATCGTGATTGACCGACAGCTACAAACCGTCGATAAATTTGTCAATGAGTGTATGAAATATCGACCGAATATATCCGTCTGTAAAGTCGTCAGTAAGTGTGGTAGCTACTGTCAAAGGCCGACGGATTAAGTTCGTCGGTAAATCTGTCTGTGAGTGGTTGAAATACCGATAGAATATATCCGCTTGTAAAGGCGTCGGTGAATGCTACTGTCAACTTCCGACGGATTCATTCTGTCGGTAAAACCCTTTGTAATAGTTTTTTCTAAATTTGTTTTTAAAACAATTATTTAGAATATATAATATAAAATTATTTAAATTAATGGTAATAAAAACCAATTATGCAAATAAAATTTATATTAAACATCAAAAACAAAAAATCAAAGTTAAATAATATTCATTACAAACTGAATGTGTTTCAAAAAAAATATTAAATGAAATTTTAAAGGTAAATAATATTTATTACAAATTAATATAAAGGTGGAGCTGGAGGAGGAGGAGGAGATCCTGGAGGAGGAGGCTGGTGGTTATACGGCCAAAAAGGATTGGCGCACATGTTCCACTATGTGTTGCCATGTTCATGACCATTTCGCGAAGTTGTTCATAAGCTGCTTTTTGTTGTGCAGACTCCGCTCTTTGTTCTGCATGAGACGCTTTGAGTTGCGCGTACTCCGTTGATAGGTGGTCGTATTTTTCGGTGAGCTGAGCCGTGTGTTGCTGCAAGGCCACGAACTCCTTAGATTAGGAGCTCGATATTTAACGAATTTCTAGTAGTGGTTGCTTCCCAGTGGAGTCGCCATTCTGCTATTATGATCTGGTTGAAATTAACTCAAAAGCTAGACTCCACAACGTAAACGATGTCTTTGTTTTCGCCAAGCAATGCCAGCAAATTTATTACACATACACATCTTTCTTTAGAAATGATTGTTCAAGAGTTGATTGGTTATCTATTTTAAAAATGAAACCCAAGGGTCGTGTCGAGGTTGTTCAGGATGAGAACGAAGACACAAGTGTGGGAGATGATGTCTTTCAAGTTATTGAGTTGGTTGAACCATATCGAGTTGCTCCATCGATTGACTTAGAAAAAAATTCAATTTTTTGCGCCTTCGATAATAGTAAGAGTTGATGTTGACGTGAGGAGTTAAATGTTGTTCTGAGCTTTAGTGAACAAACACAAGTCGATGAAGATGATGATAACAATGTTATCAACATTGAAGATTGCGATGGAGCTGATGACGATTCAATTGAAAAAGAAGATGGTAATTCTGACTAACTATTAGAACATATAATATTTATGGATAAAATTATATACAAAGAAATATTTATTTTATAATTGTTATGTGAACTCCTATTGATGCAACCATATTATTTGATAGTTTCACCCACATTTAATTAGTGTTTTGCCTATGTTTTATATATAAAATGCCTTGATATTCTTTGTTTTATGTTTTGAAGGCATTTTTAGATGAAAAATGCAAAAAGAAGTAAATTGGAGGTAATTGGCAGATTTGACCTTCAGTCAATGTTTTGTGCAGAGCGTGAGTTCTAGAGGTCAAAATGAAGTGATTCTAGTGGAATTAAAAATCTAACCTCTATACCTTTTTGGACATCTAAGGCAAGAAAATAAAATAAGGAAGAGCATGGAAATCACAGCCTTCAAAGTCAAATATCACAATCTGCCAATGTTGACCTTTGTCCATTCCGACTTGAATATCTGGAGCTACAGAAGTCCAATTGATGCCAACTTAATTGTTTTGGATTCCTGACTCAAATTCCTATTAATGCTCCAAAGTTCAGCCAAAAAAGATGTCATATGAGGGAGATATGATTTTTCAAAGATGATAACTGAATTCTGCCAGCAAATAGGTTTCGTGAAGAAACGAGTCCAAATTACGTTCCAAAGCATCTAAACCGATATCCAAGTTTGTATTTCAGCAATTTAGCTCCTCTAAGTCAAAGCTTGAAGATTTCATGCAAGGCTATTTCTTTTTTTTTGGTAAAATATTTATTGAAGTACTTAAATGTAAATTGTCTACTTAAGAGAGTACTATTTTGTAAAATAGAGACTAGGGTTTCCTAGGATATAAAAAGAATGAGAGAAGAGAAGGGGGCAACCAACTAGAAGGAAGAAACACAAACTCTCCTCTCTACAAACCAGAAATAATGCTTTCTTCTATCTTTAAGAGTAGTTATTTCATAGATATGCAAGGCTAAGCTCGTTTTATTGGTTGCAAGGACACAACAAACCTTCGGATTCCAAGAATCGTGAGATTTATCCTTCCTTTTATTTTCAATTTATATTATGAATGAGTATGATTGTTTTCCTATGCATATTTTCTATGATTGTTGTTGATAATTGCTAGAGCGGACTCTAAGTTATTATTATGAACAATCTATTGCTAAGTTTGATATCAAAACCGGAGTTGTGATATATGAACTTGTGAAGCAACTAAGCTTGATAATTGTGGCGGAACTATGTTATTAAACTTAGGGAGAACACTCAAATAAAGGAACACAAGCTGTAGACAGCTTGGTTGTCAAGAGATCAATCAATTTATCTAGTTCTTAGGGTTGCCATTGAACTAAATCATTAAAGTGGACATTGTGATTGTTTATTGGTTAGGGTTAGTATATGGCAGATCCGTTAATTAACTAACGTTAAGAAAAGATAAAAATTCAGAATATAAATTGAAGTTTCGTTGTTCTTAGGGTTGCCATTGAACTAAATCATTAAAGTGGACATTGTGATTGTTTGTTGGTTAGGGTTAGTATATGGCAGATCCGTTAATTAACTAACGTTAAGAAAAGATAAAAATTCAGAATATAAATTGAAGTTTCGTTTCAAGGATCGGTTCTAATTTCCGTTGGTGGATGTGTGCTTGCGACCAAGGTTTGTTTTCTTAATAAATTTCAGTTTCAATTGATTTTGTTTGCTAGTTTAGATCATCACAAATCAAAACCCCCCAATTGCATAACATATAGCATAAAAATCTGAACTAAATCTTCCTTGTGGGATCGACCCCTTGCTTGTTCTATACTATCTTGTGTGTTGTGTTTGAAGCTAGGGTAATTAATTTATGTGAGCACGACATCGCAACACCTATTATAGTGTTATGCGTGCAGCTTTCAATTTAAGTATTTCCAGGGAGGATATACAGGGAATACAGACACAATCTGTCATCACTGTGCATATTACTGATGGAAACATCAATGGCTTGTGTTCGTCGGTGTATTCTAGATGCGAGGGAACTAATGTTATTAAACCCGGCCCGGCCCGGCAAGTCGACCAGGACCCGGTCGACCCGGTGGCTATACCAATCCGAGTTTACTAAAAGACCAGCTGGGGCAACAGCCCGGTCAAACCCGGGCGACTTGGCGGGTCGACCTATGACCTGGGCGAGACCCGGTTTTTTTTTCAAATGTGGGATTTGAAACCTATTAGTATATAACTATATATACTCTATGTTTCCAAGAAAAAAGTCATGTTTTTTCAATGTGTGATAAAAAAACCTTTTAGTTTAAATACTTCAACTTAAAAAGATAATATATTATCTTTTCAATGTGGGATTTGAAGCCCTTTCGTATATATACTCTATGTTCCCAAGAAAAAATTCATGTTTTTTCAATGTGGGATAAAAAACCTTTTGGTTTAAATACTTCAACTTTAAAGGATAACATAGTATCTTCTCAATGTAGGATTTGAAGCCCTTTCGTATATATACTCTATGTTCCCATGAAAGAAGTTATGTCTTTTCAATGTGAGATATGATACATATTAGTTTATATACTCTATGTTCCCAAGAAAGAAGTTATGTTTTTTTGATGTGAAATAAAAAATGTTTTTTGGTTTAAATACTTCAACTTAAAAGCTTAACATAATATCTTTTTAATGTGGGATAAAAAACTTTTTAAAATATTCTTTTAAACTTCATTGTTTACAATATGTATAACGTATATTTACATGGATTTTTTCATATGAAATATTATAACTTTAATTTTTTTAAAATTTTCCAGGTTGACCCGAGTTGACCCGGGTGACCCATGAAACCTGGAACCCGGCCCCTTGGCCAGGTCAACCCCCGGGCTGAGTTTAATAACTATGGAGGGAACTGTTCACATATCATGTCGGTGATGTCAATTAAAGTCCTCTAAGTCAGTTGCAGGTTACCGATGGAATTACCAACAGACCACCGATGAACTGCGTAACCCAAAGCGCGGGTAATTAATGCATCTTTGATCATGTGTACTATTTAACATTAGCAAGGGAATTACCGATGGACTGTAAAAATTCTGGAGGGTTTTTTTAAAAACATTTAGTGCGAAATTAAAATTTCAAGATGAATTTACTGAGGAACCACCAACAGATCAATTAAAATTACTATTATTTCATATTATGTCGGTGATTTTATCGGTAAAAACACAATATAAAACCCAGTGAGAATCCCTTCAGTTCATTTTTTCCTCTCGTTTTTTCCTCTCGTTTTTTCCTCTCTATTTAGGCGATTTTGCTTCAATCTCTAGTTCTATCTTCATCTTCAAAGTTTAAAAGGTATGTATTGTGATTCAATTTATTTATTTTCTTCTTATTTTTCATCTTTTTTTTGGTTTATTAACAATATATTTTGTTTTTTCTGTTCTTTTTGTATTGTACGTAGAAAAAATTTAAAAGTAAACATACCATTAAGGTAAGCATTTTTTATTCCTAAAGCCTATAGTTGTTTTTGTATTAATTTGTTGCCTATTTTATTGTTTTTATTGAAAAATGATTAATTGTTTTTTTAACTGTTATTGTTGAATTTATAATATAAATATTAATTGAATATATAGGAATAAATTTTATTTTTTTCTCTATTTTATTGTTAAATTTGTATAGATGTTAGCTTATATATATGATTTTTTTCTCTCTATTTTATGATTAGAAACATTATATTATCATGTTGAAAATGTGATGAAATTGAATAATCTGAAATTTTTGGTAGAAATAAAATAAAATCAATTGGATTGTGGCATGATATTTTGAATATTTGCAGGTTTGAACATTTTGGGTAGTCTACATTATAGGGGATGTGCTACCGAATGTTTTTTTTAAAAAATCAAATTTGATTGTGTAATTATACTTTAAATTTGTGTAGAGGTGTAGAACAAAATCAATTGCACGTCGTAAGCATATTATCGCAACTAGTTCTTCTAGCGACGATGATGATGTGTCATTAGGTGCCGACCAGGAATAGACACTTGCGTCGACTCATGACGTTGCTGATTGTTCATCATAAGTATCATTAAGTCTCTTATTTTACATATGTATTTATTGTTTTTATTTGGGTTTTTTATAATAATTAATGTGCTTTTTAGTAATGAAGTTTCTTTTAATATTTCGATAGGTTGTTGGAGCTTAAATGAATTATTTCAGAAAATTCAACGTCGGAATTTGGAACAAAGAATTGAAGAGAAATTTAGTTGAAGATTGAAGAAAATCTTGGTTCAAATAAGTGCTCCAAATTTGCCCTAAAAATCAATTCTATTCCAATTCTAGAAAAGAATATCATATGATCTATTTCAAGCCCAAACTTGCCTTATGTTGTGTGCAAACTTCAACCATCAAACACTTAAGGTTTTAATGTCAATCTTAGCCCA
>Ga0325405_1007537_pt1 | contig 10952 bp, 5 predicted proteins | sample PopdelMetagenome_21_FD_205663 | JGI IMG/M metagenome (GOLD analysis project Ga0325405, IMG submission 205663) | Populus deltoides microbial communities from Bellville, Georgia, United States - Xylem-Control-R2 | ecosystem: Host-associated > Plants > Phyllosphere > Stem > Wood/Secondary xylem...
TTACAACAATATTCCAATACTAACTATTTCATTTCTCATTAAGTGAGAAATCATTTCTATTTTTATCATAAACATATGAAAGTTCCATTCCAATTTACACTTACCTAAAATTAACAAACATCTTCCGCACACCACTTTTCATGGAATCCATACACGTAGATTTAACAAATCATTTAATATAATTATCAACAAAACTTAAATAGTTATATAACTCTCCACGGGTTAACACATTGTCGTGAAGTATCTGAAAATTAAATTCAACATAAAAATTAACCATACGCATCAATCACAACATTTATAAATTTATTAAATGCATTTCCATTATTTAACTTGACTAAGTTAAATTAAATCCTTCCTCGAACATCCATCAACCAGGGTACTCAATCACATTGCCCACACTGAGCGGTAGTCCCTTAACTAGGGAAACTAGCTCATATTGCCCAAACCGAACGCTAGTCCTTAAACCAAGGCAACTAGCTAATATTACCCAAATCGGGCGCTAGTCCCTAAACCAAGGCAACTAGTTCACACTGCTTAAACCAGAAGCTAGTCCCTAAACCAGGGAAATTAGCTCACACTGCCTAAATTGGACACTATTCCTTAAACCAGGGCAACTAGCTCACTCTACCCGAATCGGATGCTAGTTCCTAAACTAGAAAAACTAGCTTACACTTATTATTAATAACACAACCCTAAATCAAAAGAAGTTGCAATTGCCTACTTAATTTAAGAACATAATTAGCTTCCTTAGGGTGTCTAACACCTATTTGTTCCTGTTGAGGATCCTGCATTTCCAGCTGGCGGTTTAACTTCTCGTTCTTCTCATGTAACAACAGGACACAAACAATTATCAAACCATCCATTAAACTTATAATCCCACAATTGATTCCACACTAGTTTCCTTCAATCATTTATTAACATAAACACATTCATACCATCACCCTTTTCTATAATACATTCATTGTTTAAGCATATTGTTACCCATTTTTATAATACCCTTTTATGTCCACTTCTTTACTTAATTACCATGATATAAACACAATACAACTACATGTAGGTCTGCACAAACCAAAAAGGTCATAAAATCAAAGATAGTAAAAAACATAAAACAAGCACTATTTATACAACATCAAAATTTACTATTCATCCAATAGTAAAAGTCATTATTCATCTAGTACTGAAATTTCATGCATTTTAACATTTAATACTTTCATCAATCCTTTACCTGGTCTGATTTTTAATATCCATAAATTTTGTCAACTAATACTCAATGTCTAAGTGTCTATATTTTTTGTTGATGAAATTCAATGTCCAAAAACATACTTTTTCATCATCGATTTTTCAATGTCCAAAGACATCACTTTTCATCACTGATTTTATTCAATGTTCAAAAGTCTTATCATTATATCAAACACATGGTAGGCATTGGATTCAAACACATGGTAGACATCACTTTTCATCATTGATTTTATTTAATGTTCAAAAATCTTATCATCACTGATTTTATTCAATGTTCAAAAGTCTTATCATTATATCAAACACATGGTAGGCATTGGATTCAAACACATGGTAGACATCACTTTTCATCATTGATTTTATTTAATGTTCAAAAATCTTATCAATATATATATATATATATATAACCATTAAATTACAAGCTTCTAGATCAATTTCCAAGTATGCAACAACAATTAAAAACACTAATATTTATACAATATCACTATTTTCCATACTTTCCTTTCACATACAATTAACAAACACAATTCAATACCCAAGCATCAAAATCGCAACCATAATTGAACACAATTCCATCACCGCATTAACAAAATCAATATAATTTCTTCAAATTTTTTTTATAATTTTCACATTCTCAAACATAACAACAATAATATAATTTGGGTAATTTGCATCACAATATTCATAACTAACTTTAAATCTTCCTCTTCATCATTAAATACAAACAATTTTATATTTAAAGGCATTTTCTTTAATTATCCCATGAATCCTAAAGTTAAAGAATGATAAGTTTATAAATTCTTCCAACAATTTGATCCAATTCAACCATTATTATACATTACCCATAACCTAATACATCCTAATTTCTTCAATTAACAATAAAATCTCATTTCCTTGATTTTACTTCTAAGAACCCTAACTAAAAATCAAAGAATAATGCATTAACATAATTTATTTTCAATAAAACTTGTATAAATAGGTTTGAAACCTCTTACCAAATGATAAAATGGACTTCGAACATTAGCCTACTGACTTTTCATTACTCCTCCTCTTTTTCCTTCACCAATCCCTTCTTTCTCTCTCTTAGTGTCACTTTCTCTCTCCTATGTTCCTCTCACAAGCCCTCCAAATGATGCTCCTCTCATTGGATTTGCCTACTCTCATTTTAATCTCTCAATTCCTATGATTTCCCCTTGAATTTTGGTGTTCACTAAGCCTTTCTCTCTTCCTTCTTCTTTTTTTTTTTCTAGGAACTTCTCATTAGTTTAAAGGGAAGGAGAGCTAGGTTTTGTGGCCAAAAGACCATTATCCTTAACGAGCCCATGAATTTGTCCAGCTTGTTGTTATTCTCGCAAAACCTTCCTAAACTCTAATTGCTTTGAAGGTCTAACCCTATGTAGAAATATGTGTCAAGAGACTCCAAGTAAAATTTTAGCTTGATTCGATGGTCATATTAAGAGTTATGCTCGATACTGTAAAACTGGCTAGAACATGATTTTTACGCTAAAAATTTGAATTTTTATATTGTTTTATCTACTTGAATCATCAAGATTTTCCAAATAATTCATAAAAAACTTTCATCCCTATTTATACTACAAATTCCCCTTAACTTTTTCTTCTATCGGGTTTAAAACTACGCGATTATACTCAGGGCTTATACCGATGATCAAGATCATTCACGCGTAAAACCATATATTAACTTATTTGAAAATTCTCAATTGTTTTTCTAATTATTTTCACCCTAAATTTATAAACGTTATGCATATTTAGCACTAGTTTATGAATTTCTTAGCTAAAGGTTTACATTGTACCTTTTATGTTTGTCGGGTAATGTTTTCCAGATTCCATCACCTGGTTATACTAAATTTAAACTGGGCTATTTTGACTAAATACCTTTCTTTCCTTATACATCACTTCCATTTAATTTTTATTCATGTTTCTGTATTTTATTTTTATTTCAACCATTTTTCATATTTTCATTTTTAAATTAACATCTGAACATTTTGTTTCAAGTTTTCAAAATCTAAATTCATCTTTTTAATTCAAATAGTCAATTGATTGCCTTAACATAATATTTACTTCAAATATTTTATCTAGAGGTTTACATGTTTACTATTAAAAAACACGCCCTTTGGCATATTTTTGCCTAAAGATTTTTACCTGTTTCATTTTTGGTCTATTTAGTTTGACAATTTAATGTTTCGATCCCAAACTTCATTTTATTCTTATTTTAATCTTTAAGTTGGAGAGAGGAGGGATAATTGCTGAAAAATATTAAGGAGAGAGAAAGTTGTCGAATATTGACTTTCTAGTCATAAAAAAGGTGATCTTAGTGTCAATAGATTGAACTTTTTTAGAGGAGTTTGATGGAGGTGAATTTCTCTCGTAATGCCAAAAAAAGTAGATTGAGATTGCTCATTTTATTTTAATTTGATTATTTTTTATTTTTTAGAGAGATTATAGGTTGTTTTGCAGTTAAAAATGAGCTTTTTTTTAAAGTCTTATAGAGTGTGCTTTTTAGGTGTTCATGTAAAAACATGTTGAAAATGGATTTTTTAGGTCCTAAAACTTAGAACCTGATTTTCTAGTCACTGGAGGTAAACAAAGAAGTTTTTAGAAGATGAATGATTGCCTACCACAACGGATGACCTATCATCCAATAAAAAAAATATGTTCATCCTATAACGATCCCAAATTTATCTCTACTTATGATTAACATGTCAAATCATGATTTCTAAAGATAAGGGATTTTTATTTATTTTTTACCGAATTTTTAACAGAGTTTTTCCTAATATTTCATAATCCCAAGTGTCGACATCAAAGCAATTTACTCAAATGAATCTCAACCATCAATTCAACTTATCAGGAAGTTTCATCTCATCCATATTCTCATGACATTCACCACATCATTTTAACCTAATCAATTTAGTATACTAATAAAATGATAAGATAATTTACATAAAAAAGAAGAACATAAAATAAAACGTAGTCACTATTTTTTTTTCATTTTACCAGGTATCATTTCTAGGTTTATTATTTTAAAGCTTACTATACTTTAAGATTTAAATTCGCAAATCTTCATCTATAGTCATTTAATATCTATACATTATTATTCATTTTTTTGATGTTCAGATTAAACTTCTAATATTTTAACTAAGGTTTTACATTCTTCCTTAAAAAAAAAAAACAAAACTTATCCTTAAAATTAAACTCCATACCTGCATCCAGAAATAATTTGGGATGTTTTTTCCTCATTTCTAGTTCCCTTTCCCAAGTTTCTTCTTTGATTTGGGAGCTCCTCCACAATACTTTCATCACATGAATCTTTTTAACTTCTAAGTTGTTTTTCACCTTAATTCCAAAATTTTTACTGGTCTCACTTTCAAAGTCAAGTCCTTTGTAAATTCTAGATAGACTTGCGTCAATATACGAGTGGGGTCTATTTTTGTCTTTCAAGTCCTTTCAAAGCATTTTTCACAACTCATATATTGTGGTGAAAAATACTCCTAATTAAAATCGGTGAATATTCAAAAAAATTATGTGAATTTCTAGTCAACTCTTGATATTTAAATACTAACTTATGTGTAGGTTCAATATTTATATCAGAATATTAACCATTAACTCTCGAAGAAAAAAAATTAGAGTGATTGAAATATTGATCAAATCCTTAAGAAATTTTACAAATTTATTGTAAATTCTAAAAAAAAATGTATTTTTTTTAAAACAATGATAAATTTTTTCTCCCTTTACTTTTTGAGTAAATGCAAATTTTTTTTATATGGATTGGGTTGAATGCAACAACCAGAAATTATATTTTTTTAAGGTTATATTTGAAAAAAAACTCATTTTCTCTAAAATCAAAACTATTAAACTAGGCTTAGGGTGTGTTAGTCAAACACACCCTTAAGCCAAAGAAAACCTTTAGCAAAAACATTGCTGGCTAAACATGGTCTTAACATTTGACCCGGTTTTGACCCCTAACGGGTTGACCTGAAACTTTTGGTTTTACTATAAGCCGAACCAAAATCCATTAGTTTGACCCGAAAAACAAACCAAAACCTAAACCAAAATCCAAAACAAAATTAAACTTAAAAAAAAAACTTAAAAAATCAAAATTGTTTTTATCAAAATGGATCAAAACCCAGAAAAATAAAAAAAAACATGAAGAACACCGAAGAATATTCAACATGAACTCAATAACTTAAATTTCAAATTAGACCAGATATGGATGAATTAAGGACACAAACATGTTAGAAATCATGCAAACATCAATAATTTAGCATTCATGCACTTGGATTACTAATAAAAAACCATGATTTTGTCAGAATAGGTTTGGGTTCAAAACCAAAACCCTAGGATCAAAACCTACTGAAAACATGTTATTGATGCAAATAAACCCTATATTATTTTATTAATAAAGTTGCCTGAAGGATTCTATGCAAATAATTGAACCAAAACCGATTCAAATCACAAGGCTAAAATATTTTTTTTCCCAAGAACATGAATAGCGCCTTAGAACACAAAAAATGCCCTGATATAGAATTAGTTACTGTCAAACCTAGAATTGGCATTTTAGGCCTCTGAAATATGCTTTCTTATTTCTAACAAACAATATTATCATAACCAAGCATATCTGAATTAAAAGAACCAATAAACAACATCAAATCATCTAGATTATGCAAAATGTTCTAAATCTAAAAACTATCAATTTAAAACAACCTACAAGTTCATGCAATATGGATTTCATATTAGTTTTCTAGGCTCATTTTGGTCGTGAATAGACCTTGCAGATCCAAGATAAACATCATTGCTTCAAAATGAATTACTTAAGTTAAAATAAAATAACATTATTTTATGAAAAAAAAACTTGAATAAAAGACTTATTAAATCTAAAACATATAAAAAATTAAACTTCAGAAAATAGAATCAAACTATCATAATAACAAAAAAGGCAATCACAACACTACATGCCAAGCATTCTAAATGTCATCTCTATGCTCGTAAACATAAATACAGACCAAATAATAATAAAAAACTCTAAAGCATGCCACATGGACTCCACTTTTAAGTTAGAAAGTATACCTTCAAGACCCTAGAGTAATTACTTCCCGTTTTGCTTTCCTTGTAAGCATTACTACTACTAGCTTGTTGCCCTTTCAAAATTAAAAAATCCTTATGCTAGACTCTTAAACCTTTACATTTAGAGTTAATTTATCAACCTTTTTATCTTTTTTTTTCCTCCTCTTTGCTCAGATTTTCCAAGGGGATATTTATATGGTTTTGCTAAGGTTTTTTATGGGTTCAAACATATGTGAGCTATGTCCTATACTATTTTTTCAATGGTGATTTTGCAAAATTCTTGGTATTTGGAGGTTTTGGTGGTTTTTTCAAACTTGGAGACTAAAGAGCTTGCTTTTGGCTTTTGATCTTGAGATAAACATAGTCAACTTTTGATAAGAACCTAATGAGAAGGCTTAAAGTGTGAACACATGAAAATGATTAGTGGTTTTGTGAAATGAGTATCACAACCATCAATGACTGAGTTAAACACTTTTGAGACTTCATCAAAGCAACTTCAGCATCATCGTCATTAAAGACCACCTGATATTAATAGAGAGGGTGCACACCTTTCATTTGGATTCAACCTTGTTCAATTTGGAGGTTTGTAGCTCTTACATTCATTTGTTTGAAAGTGTCAACCCGATCGACCTAGAATCTGAAAATAGAATGATGGTTGATCAGGGACAAGATTTTGTTGAGTTCATTGAGGAAAATAGGATGTATACATTTGATGAGAGTAATTGATCTTTTTAAAGAGGATGTTTTCAGTTGAATGTTGATGATTACAACCCCAGAGGTGGTCGAAAACACCATATTTATTCGCCAAAAAATGCATACTCGATCAACCAAAACTATCATAGAAAAAGCTAAACAGTGGCTGAGTGACGCATTGTCTAGGCTAAACCCTAGAAATTAGAGTTTTTAATTTGGGATCTGATAGTTTTTATTTTAGTCCTTATTCTTCCAATTACTTTTAATTGCACGTGTAACTGCTTCCCAAACTCTTAATTTCATGCAAGTTCACCCCTGCTAAACTCAATCACCAACCTTAAAGTTTAGCAACATTTTCATCTTGGTCCTTGGTTTTTAATTTGTGCATTTGGACCTTTAATTGATCATCAAACTTTCAAGTTTCATTAATTTGGCTCTTGATTTGGTCAATTTCATCCTCTACATCACACTCCTTTTTTAGTTTAATGCTTGATTTTGGATTTCTTCAATCAAATCCCTAATTGCCTATCAAACTTCAAAATTTATGCCATAAGCACCTGATTTGACCAAGTAAACTCTTTAAAATTACAATTCAACCCTCAGACTTTAATTTCTTTGAATGAAAGCGTAATTTGTCATGAAATATCAGTTTTTCTTGTAATTACATCTTTAATAAAATTAATTCTTTCAAAATTCTCATTGAGTCCTTATCTATCCAAATTTATATTTCTTTACCCCAATAAAAATATTTTCATCAAAAGAGCCATTTTTAAATAAAAAATAGGTTGCTAATTTTGTCAATGTTATACATTTTTATCCTCTAACTTTTCCACTTGTCATTTTAATCTTTCACCACCGACTTGGACAATTTTCTAGGCTTTCTTCATGTATATCCTCTTGTTTTTTATATTTGTTTTAAAAAAATTTCTTGATTTTTTGTTGGGTCAAAGGGGGTTAACAACATTAGGCATAAAGTTTTAGGGCCGTATTCAGAATATGAAAAATTAAAAGCCTAATATTTAAAATTAAAAAAGGGTAGGGGTAATTTTCTCAAACTCTAAAAAAGCACAAGGAAAATTGTAATTATGTCCCTTTTCCTTCTTCTTTATTGCCAATAATGGGCTTTATGCCCACTGCCAGTGGTTAGTGCAGTGGCAGCCACTGCTGCCACTACAAGACAGTAGTGTAAGGGACAACCCCTTTTGCGCTGCGCAGCCTTTAGTAGTTCTTGGCGTTGATCGCATGAAGGCCGCAACAACAGCCAATGGTTATTGCTGCTTGGGAGGCTGCCTCTCAAGCCTAGGTGGCAACCATGAAAAACATTTTTTTTTAATTTCTACCAGATGCAGGCCAAAATACTAGATTCTGGCTTGATTCAAATAATCGAGCCAGATCTATTCGGAATAGTAGCTAGTCTTTTTTTTTTTTGAAATCATAAGAGAATAATTACTTTTAGGAAAGATTATATTTGCGTATAAAATTAATTCAGAATTAATATCAATAACAATCAAAATAAGCAATCAACAACTTTAATTTTCTAATGATGGCTTTGATGCCATTGTTGGGTTTCCTGAAAAACATACACACAACAAATACAATATAATAAAATTATTCAGGAGTTCTTAGGATCCCGTTAGACAAATTTAGAGTTGTTTATAGATTTATTATCTGAAAATGTAATCTTATTTAGCTTTCAATAATTCTTTAAATACTGAGTTATTACAAACAATATGCTATCTAATTGTTCAGCCTTCAACGGTAATCAACACGAACCACTAATGATAAATATTTTAAATTCATATTTAGAAGAGAAATTGCTATGCTAAGAGTGCTAACTTTTTTTTTTTTGTGACTTACGTAGTTTTTTTTCTGTATAACAAACAACTCTAAAATAAAAGGCATAGCTTACTATTTTTAGAGAAATATAAAATAACCATATAAATCAACAAAATATTAATTTATCTCCTGAATAATATCCATACATTAATTTAGGATAATTTTAGAAACTAACTTAATCAAGTCCTTGATTTTTCTAGGTCTAGAAAAATAATTAATGTATTAATTATATTCTTATCCTTAATTTTTAAAATATATTTTAATCAAGTTGTACTTAATTAAATCATCTCGGTTTGATTTCTGATTAATGATTCTTAATGTTTGTAATCCATTAGGTTCCTTATATATTGTTTCAAATATAAATTATAACTCTAATTAAATAATTTAAACAATTGATTAATTTATATTTGAATATCAAGTGCATCGTTTAGATCATTTAAATATTAGAAAAGTCATTAGTGGTTTGACTTAACATTTCAGTGACTGTTTCTCAATGTAATTAGTATCATTTCATCAATAAAGTTCTCATTTAACATTAAAACATATAGTATATTTGTCATGTTAAATCATGTTTGTTCTCTACATAATAATTATTGATCGTTTGAATAAAATTTAAAGCTTTTTTCAAATCTCATTCCATTTTTGTCAAAGATTTCTTAGTCAATACTATTTGAGAAAAGATGAAACATTTTATACTCTCTTATTTATCTAAGGTGATGAATTCTCTCTTGATCACTTAAATACATTTATATAGTTCATGTTATACTCAATGTCTTCCCCTTCGTTACCTCATTTAAGATAACATGTAATAAGATCAAAGCATAACATTCTCTATATAAGATCACTTAATGATGTCAAGTCTAAAGATTATTTACACAACCATCATTTGAGTCTTTCTATAAACATAGGTGATGCATGTCTTATAACAAACACTTACATATTAGTTATAGGTATTGCTTATACCCCAGTATATAAGAACAACTACTCCCTTTCATAAAGAAAAGAACGCAATATGTATTAATCTCTACGGTTCTAATAAATTATCAGTATTTAAGAAAGCATTGACAAAAAAATATTTTAAAAACAATACTTTAATTCAATAGAAATCTCATAATTATAATAACTTTTATAATTTTCTTTACAAAATATTTTTGTCTCATAGACTTTATCTTTACTCTAGATTCATAAATCAAATATTAGATTTATTATTCTAATATTATATACATATTAAAGATAAATTAAAATTTTATTAATAATAAATATGTATTTACATGAATATAATAATGTCACGTCACGTATAACCAACTGATTGACTGCAAGGCATATTAAATGACAAAAAAAAACATTTAATAAATACCTTTAGAATATAAACAACCAATTTATCAACTCAAAAATGTCTAAAAATAAAAAATCAAATTGGAAATTTTTTTTATTTCTAGACCCTCATTTACTTTTTTTTAGGCAAGATGAAGATTTAAAATCACCACCATTGAACTTCTCTTATTCAAAGAAACTCATTGACATAAAAATCAACAAATTTCATTGTCAAAGAGTGGTCAAACTAAACTAAACTTTTTTATTTCTTTATCGTTTTTAGAAGATTTTATTTCTCATCTCTTAACCTCAAGAACTATAATATTAAGAAAATAATTTTTTAGTCAAAATTAAAATTAAAAACACTGAAGGGACTGGAGTTAAGAAAAAGAGAGTAGGTCGACTGGACATGATATTTTCCACCAAATTTGATTTTGTCCATGAGATTTCCTTTTGTTTTTACACTTTGGGCGTCTTTTGTTGATTTTTCTCTTTCCTTAACAAATTTTAATAAATTGATCATTAATTTGAACATGGAAGGCTAATGTTAAAAAAAAAAAGGATGAAAATTGAATTACTATAAATTACAATAGTGTTTTACCTAAGTATTTTAATATATATTGTAATTGTAATGTAATAATCCTAATTTCGAGAATACTTTTATTCAAATCCAATACCAACAAAAAGAATGTCATACTGGTGTAATTGGATAGAAGTTAATTTATTTTTGCTAATAGAATATCATGCCATTAACTTTTGGTAGAATTACAAATGAAAAATTATGTGAGAACCCA
>Ga0325405_1007540_pt1 | contig 10952 bp, 5 predicted proteins | sample PopdelMetagenome_21_FD_205663 | JGI IMG/M metagenome (GOLD analysis project Ga0325405, IMG submission 205663) | Populus deltoides microbial communities from Bellville, Georgia, United States - Xylem-Control-R2 | ecosystem: Host-associated > Plants > Phyllosphere > Stem > Wood/Secondary xylem...
CTAGGGGAGAGTGAAATTTTAAATTATGAGAATTTAATGCCTTCTTGATGTGTGTTCTTAGAAATTATTTTAGAAGAATCTTACTAATTATATTGTTTTTCTTTAATTGAGAAGGTATTATGATAATTAAACAGGGTTTTTTATAGCAGAAATTAAATCACGAACAATAATTCCATGCTTTCATTGAATTAGGAAATATGCTACTTCACTAATTTTTAAAGTTAACATTTAAAAAATAAGAAATATTTTTTTATAAAATAAAATTTCTTTATTCATTATAATAAGGTGAGAAAAGTTACAATTTTTGAAGGAGACAATATCTATATATGACAACAATACTTTTGCTGGTGGCATTTCTAATAATTGTTGCGGTAGTAATAATATTAATATTAATTGTGTGTGGTGGTGATTACACATAATTATTATTGTTGATGGTAGCAAAATGATGACAATTGTTATTGTGGAAGTGGTGGGGTTATAGGTTATGTTTGGGAACGCGGCTTCGGCTGCGTTCCCAAAAATTTTCAAAAATTTTTTTTATTAAAATTAAATATGATTTGTATGTTTTGGATCGTTTTGATGTGCTGATGTCAAAAATGATTTTTAAAAAATGAAAAAACATCATTGGTATGCATTTTGGTACGAAAAATTATTTAAAAAGCACCCGCAACCACACTGCCAAACACGCTTATAATGTGGTAAAAACTACGGTGACATTGATAAGAAGATAATGTTTTACATTATAGTCTAACTGTATTTTTAAATATTTTTTATATTTAAATTAATTTGTTTTATATTTTTGGACTCTTCTGAAATGTTAATATTAAAAATAAAAAAATAAATATTATTTTAATATATTTTTAAATAAAAAACATTTTAAAAAAATCTAAACTACATTTTTCACGTTAACACTAAAATAATAATTATTATTATGGTGGTGCTTGATTGGGTTGTTGTTATAGCGATGACTAGATATGCTGTCAGCACTCCATTGCAAGCCAAGCAAATTTTTTTGATGTACAAAAGGTATAAAAAAAAAAACACTTGCAAAAATATAATAAAAATTATTTATATTAGATTTATAATAAAAATTAAGTTTATGATGCTGACTAAATATAAAAATATAACAAAAAATAATTCTTTTTATTGCTAAAAAGTACATGCATATATAAAAAAATATTGTTAGAGTTTTTTATTCATTCAAAAATCAGTCAAAACTTGTGTAGAGAAATTGTGGGGTGTTTTCAAAATTCAATGTTTTTAAAAAACTGAAAAATTATATTTTTGAATTTTTTGGATAGATATATATTGTATATGAATAGAAAGTTCCAATTTTTCTTTTCAACTTTTATTAACTACTGTCCTTATCGTTGATTAACTATCTTATATTGTCAAAATTCTAAAGAAACAGGAAAATGTATTTGGGCTGAATAAGATTTCGAATATTTTTGAAGACTTCGCCATTGCTTTTACCTTAGATAGTGTCGATCTTGATGAAGATATTTGAACGCACTGAAAATAGAGTATGTCATGGTCCTGAACTGGACCAACTTTCTTTTAGTACAAGTTATTGAGAGAAACCGACCAACTGCTAAGTTCTAAAGTCTGCTGAGCGCTGACAAGTCTCTGTCTTAAAGGGCTTATATTGCTTATATTTTTTGTTTGCTTAGTCAATAATCTTGATTTGCTACTACAGTGACAACCCTCTCACAACCCAACTTCTACCTTTTACACTTTTCTTCAAATTCTGTACTTCTATATGGTTCTTGACTCCATTTCTTGACCATGAAAAAATCAAAAAACACAGAGACAAGGGAGTCCAACTACAGGGAGATACACTGGGAACTTAGGCCTGGTGGCATGCTTGTTCAAAAGATGGATGTTGGGGATGGCTCTTCTGGGCCTATGATCAAGATCAAGGTCTCTCATGGCTTATGTCACTATGATATTGCTGTCCCTGCTCAATCCACTTTTGGTAATCTTTTGTCACTGATTAATTGCGCTTGAAATTTGCTCTCTTTGGTTTGATCCCATTGGATAAAATGCTAGAATCTCATTTCTCCCTTCCGGGGTCGACTTTGCTGTTGATTCGTTGGGTCAGAGCCAGAACTGTGGCTGGTCCTGGTTTTTCATTTAGTGATTGTTTTGAATTTAATTTGAATGGGTCTAGTCATGCTTGGCAATAGATTTTGACATTTCTTAGCATTTTTGTGTAATGCTTCTTTTTTTTGTCATCGAACAAGCCTTTTGGCTTTTGTTTCTATTTCAATATGCACTGCATATTTATCCAACGGACAAAAGTCATGCTTAAAAATTAATTTTGCTTAAGTTAGCTTTATGGGGATGTACATTGATCATGGTCATTTGTTTTCGAACGTTCATTATATGTTTCCTCTCCTTCTTGCATGCAATTTGATTGTCCATGACGTTGGCTGAGTTTACCTTCATTGCCTAATATGTATTAGACTGGCTGCTGGGTTTCAGTGAGGGTACTGGTTGCAATATTTTGCTGTCCCTTATTCTGCCTTCGCAAGTTGATGCTTAATTGCTGTATTTGGTTGAATTGAAGGGGATTTGAAAAAAGTCCTTGCCCATGAGACTGGTCTGGAGTCTAAGGAGCAGAGGCTATTGTTTAAAGGCAAAGAAAAGGAGAATAATGAATATCTGCACATGGTAGGTGTAAAAGACATGTCAAAGGTGATACTTTTTGAGGATCCAGCCAGCAAAGAGAGGAAGCTTGAGGAGATGAAGAGAAATCAGGATACATTAAAAGCTTATGAAGCTGTTGCCAGAGTGAGGGCAGAGGTTGATAAACTTTGCGAGAAGGTTAGCTTTCACATTGAGATAAAAGTTAAAGCCTTCCTTGATGCAAATCAGAGAACTTATTGGTTATCTATGTGCTGATGATTTCTTAGGTTGTTGCATTAGAGACAAATATTCGCAGTGGGACCAAGATTGCAGAAAAAGAATTTTCTGTCTTAACAGAATTGCTTACGATACAATTGCTTAAATTGGATTCAATTGAGGCAGATGGACAAGCGAAAGTGCAGAGAAAGATTGAGGTTATTTATAATGCCTTCCCTGCTTGCAAAACTTTTTCCTTTGCTTGTGGTATTTCCATGATTATCTTCCATTAGTTCGTTCAAAAGCACGAGGGAACATATCTTGAATTTATGATTTGTTGAAATTTCCCAAGTCAGGTTTCAGCTTGGGCTTGAAAGATTCTTGCTCTTCATGTGCCTGAAAGCTTAAAGTGATCTAATAATATAGGTAAAACAATGCTAGAAAGTGGAATTATATGATTAAACACAGCTTAGGTATAAGTTGGAGCCTATGGTGGTCCTGATTTATGGGCTATTTCAACTGTTTACAAGGAGTTGTCAGTTTCATATTTCATTAATCATGCTTTCCCACTCCATCTAAATAAAAAGAGAGAGAGATTTGAGAAGAGTAGATAGAATAGTGCTTGCTGATGAAAAATTGTTGTCTCCACACTTGAAAAGAAAGTGTATGCAAGAGGTCCTCTGATGTCATTATTTGTAGGAAACAGGCGAGGTTTTTTCACCCAGAATGGCCTCTTAATTATTTCCCATGAGCACTATTTCAGCCTCGCGTGGCTATTGCTTCAGGATGACTCATAATGCCTCAGGCTGCCAGGGCGATGACCTTGATGTTCACGTTTTTCTTTTTAAGGAAATGAAAGTCCTTAACCAATGGAATCGCTTCTATTCAGATCAAAACATAACGACAAATATGTTGTTCAGTGCAGTTCTGTGTCAGAACGATGATATTTAATTTCGGATTTTCATGGCAGGTTCGTCGAATCCAGAGCTTTGTGGACACACTCGAGAATTTGAAAGCGAGAAACTCTAAATCGTTTAGCCATAACAGCAACGCAGTATCGGTGACTACTAAATGGGAGACATTTGCGTCTGGAGTTGGAAGCCTGAGCGCCCCTGTTCCACTACAATCTGCCACAAAACTAAATCAGGACTGGGAGCTGTTTGACTAACCATGAGTTCTGTTTACTGGGTGGTTTTTGTACAAATTCAAAATGGTTTATGTTTTTCCATAGTTGATAGGACTTGAAGTCCATATTGAGTCGCATCTCTTACTCTTTTGATCATCGAGTGCTGTTTTTGCCAATAAATGGAGGGGTTTATTTCGAACTGCTTCCATATCTGTACATGCAGTTTTTCTTATGATACATGAGTTTCTTCTCGTCTCATCCATTTACCTTCTTGTATATAGATGAATTATGCTTGGAAGCATTGCATGAACCATATTTAAAACTTTGATCTGAGACATGAAAACTTGTTTTGGTTTGAATTCTCAAATACACTCTCAAAAGTCTCAAACAAAAGCAAAATAATCTGTCTTTATATTTTTATAATTCTGGGTGGAGCTCGAAACACTCCCCCTGTCCGCGGGGTTATCGTTGCTCTTTACCATTTTCCATTTTGGTTTTGATTTTTGAAATCATCTTCCTGGCTTAGTGCATTGGCATTGATCTATAGTACTCGCTGCTGCCCATGTGATGAGGTGAGGAAAATCATTTCCCTGGACAAAATCTTGCCATTGCACACTGCACGTCTCAAAAGATTTTGAAAAAGCAATCATACACTGCATGTTAAAGACACCGACGTCTTGCCCATGTTTTCACAACATGTTTTTACAAAAGGACCAAAGCTTTTGAAACAAAAAAAATGAGCACGCAACAGAATAATAGCTTGATCAATGATCAGTAAGAAGATCACGTAGTGGTCCAACCTTCCATCCTATAAGCCTAGGCCTTCGAATCCAAACCTCTTAAAGCACAATTACACTGGTGACACAAGTGTAACTGCTTCTTCGAACTGTTACCACCTGAAAGGATCGAGTGAAGATGTCTAAATTCCCAATCAAACATGGAATATTCAGTTGATTTAATATTATATAATATTATTCTTAGCTGGGACAACTATAACATGAATCCATTGCCGTTTAGTTGGTCATGGATATTCGGGTCTCACCTTCAAGTCCCGGCAACGGAATTTTTTCCTCACTGAGGAAACTTCATATCCCACCTCAATTGATCTTCACTGTCGGACGTTTTAGTGTTAAGAAATGAAGTTGGAAATGAAATCCGTTAAAGGGCATGAAATGCAGGAGCATAGCGTGATCAGCACTTCTTTGATACCATGCTTTAGCCCTATACCTTCTCTCCTTTCCCCAAATTTCTCGTAATTATTCAGTACGATATATGAAGATTGAACTTTCATGTCTTGTTGGCATAGGAGCCGCCCTTTAAATATAAGGATGAGCTGGGAATAGATATACAAGTGAGATGTAGCAACATTCAACTGCAGCAGGAGGTTTTGCTCTCATTCCATAATCGAAGTTTCAAACAAAGGATTAATTTGCAATATTTACAGACAGATTGTGCCGTAAAGTCCTCTTTTGATATTAACTTTAAGAAAACAAGACAACCCTCATTAATTGTAGTTGCTACTTGTCTTGAAGTCAGCCTGCATCACTCGTGTTTTATTCAGGGCCCTTCACATGTTCCATTTGAGTACTCTTCGACTGTGTGACTGTATGTTCCATTCAATAACCTGTTTGTGCTGGTGGAATTTGAGTGAGGGGAGTTTGCGGAAACAGGACTGCCTCGTGAGTACCGGTTCTGTGTGGCTGTGCTACTTCTTGTGGCTTTGGCACGAGCCTTCCTACCCTGAATGGAAGACCCAAAGCACATCAATGTGTAAAACAGAAATCCAATACAAACATCCTAAGCATAAAAAAAGGTTTTCATAGAGTGAAAATTGGAGAATTCTTGTAAGCGTAATACTGGCCAAGATACTTGCCAGATATTATACTGAACCATGACATGAGAAAGAAAAGTTAAAATAAAAATAATAATAATAAGACAGCCAAGCATATTAGCAGTCAAAGGCTCACCTTTCCCATGCACTTCTCCAGATGAGGAGCAAATCTTCCAGCCACAATTGGTCTCCCGCAATTCATGCAGTCAAAAACTTCATTTGCAACACATGGATGAGTTTGTCCAAAAATGTCTACCACATACTTGCCAGTGGTATCACCACTATTACTAGGATCAGCTACTGTAACACGAGCTTGTGCTGACAACCTCAATTCTTCTTCCTCTTCCTCCAAATTGCGATCAAGACCCAGTCTTGCCACCCGATGACACTCAGAGGCAACATCAACAATAATGGAATCGAGGAGATCCCCAAAAAAATGGGATGAAAGCTGTGATAAAAACATCACAACCATCAAAAACATAGACTAGAATTGTATAAGAAAAAGAATGTCAGAAAGAACATATGAGAAGAGCCATATAAGCGGTAAGAGTGATGGGTCATGGACGGTTCATTTCCAAGTGGAACACATGATTCCTTAGCAAAGAACCAGCAGAGCAGGAGGGAATAAATCTCAACATCTTTAACCAGGAGACATCCACATCTTATTCTTCCATTGTTTTAACTCAATAATTCTCCACAGAGAATGGTGAGAATTCAACTTACACCACAAGTTCCTTCCTTACTTCCATTTCTTAAAAAGGTTTTAACTCGGAATCATTTTTAACAAGGAGCAATATAATGCAAAGCTGCATTGCAATCACGACGGTGCGATGTATTATATGCCTGTACGGTCTCACATTATCACACGATAGCGAGTATTAACTATTAACAACCAGATAATTGTACCAGCAGCGTCTCTGTATAGAATTTCACTTGGAACAAAAGAAAGACGCAATGATCAAATCCCATCAATAATAACACAGCTCTTCAGACACAATATCTTGTATTTAACAAGAACTCGTAAAATAATCACTGACAGATTACCTTAACATTAAAATCACCGATAAAAGAATGGTCTACTTCAGTAAAAAAAAAATCGCGAGTTTTTTTCAAGAAAAATGAATACCTGCATATGAGGAGACATGTTATCCTCGTTGGGCACAGACATGGACCTTTAAGCAAAGCCCAATTACTAAGATGCAAAATCTTCACTACCTAGCAAAAAAGAATACAGAATCATCAAGCCTAGTTTCTTCACACAAGATCTAAAATTCAAAAAACAAATTACGATAACCTGCTACAGGTGTTAGTTTATCACTCCCTGATTACAGATTGGCACAAGTAACTCAATTAATTAGCTAAAAATCTGGAAACTCACTATAAAAAATTGTAGTCATAATGGGCATAGCAATGTATAAACACGGAATTGAAATAGCTATGACTTACAGATCGAAACGATGTAGCGTTAACGGAGAAAGAGAGGGATTCTGCTTGTGCCTACTCGGGTGGTGCTAATTTTGGTTTTGATTTGCAGGGAGAGAGAGTTGGTTGGGATCTGCTGCTTCGCGCGCCTCACAGAAGACCAGTCATGGCTCGCCACTGTTTAGGAATCCACATTTTCGACGTAATTACAGATACATCCCTAGCTTTAGACATAAATATATATCGTCTCCTGTAGTTTTAGAAATTACAATAACAGTCTAAACTCATTGTAATATTATAATACAAAACTCTAAACATTGTGGCGTAAATATTGTGTGCATTATTCATCCTCTCGCTTTACTGTAGATTTATTGTTTAATTTACTTTTTTTAGTTTTTAAACTTTTTTTTCCGTGATTGTATCTTTTTTAAATCAAATTAAAGAAAAATTAAATTAAATTTGTTGATTAAGGACAAAATTAAAAGATGAATGACCAAAGTAGAAAAAGCACCATAAATAGATGATGGTTTTAAAGTTCTCGTAAAAAATTTACTTTAGTCCTCAAAATTTATGAATTATACATATTAAATCCCTCAACGTAACACCTCGTAATTTATATACATAAAATAGCTTCTTTAAGCCTTAAACTTGAAATATCAAAGTAATTTTTTTAAAAATATATATACAAAACTATTACGGTTTATTCTTTACATTTTTATCTTCCTTTATTAAATTAAAGTATAAAGAATCGTGTTTATAATAATTTTTACTTTCTATTCTAGTTCTTAGGGAGTCAATATATATAATATTCAAAATCAATTATAATTTGAAAATAAAAAAACTTAGTTTATGCATCATTTCCTTATTAACATATACATATGTCACACTCATCAACTTAACCATTCTTAATTTTGCTACTTACATCCAATCCATTATTTGAACCCTTCATACCGGATTTATATAAGTATATTTCTATACACCCATTATGTTATCCAATAAATAAATTTTTTTTCTATCCACATGTTAATAGGCAACATTATTAATATAAAAAGAAACATAAGAGACTAATTCCCTTACAAATAGAAATGATATTATATACTTTTTAGTGATTCGACTTTTACACTCAACAATTTAAAATTCTCGTTCAGCATACTCTTGTTCATTTAGCAACTAACTTTTCTTATAACAGTTGATTTTAGTTGTATTATCATCTTTTTTGGCTTGTCATATTATATCGACACCACTACCTTGTCGTTAACGTATTTGCACCTAACCGAGTCAAAACATATTCAAGGCTTACTTCACCTTTCAGTTTAATGTTCCATTACATCACATGATTGAAACATCAATACGTTTATTTTCCTTTATATACTCAGGTTTAAAGTGGATTCTCCTCTCATAACTTTATAATTTTAGCCATAATTGTTCTTACCTTTTTTGTGTTAAACAACATGGTTGGTAGTTACATTCCAACACGTGTCATCATCATTGCTAATGGAACATCATTTTGCCACCAATACAACCATAATTTATTTTCTTATCACATTTATTATCAAGTCAATTTATATCATATTACAAATATGTTATTAGATACATATTTTATAATCTCATACATGCACACTAAGAACAATTCCAAATCGTTTCCCATATACTCTAGTAACACATTATCAAACACATCATATACATATTTTAAATAACCATTACTTCTGTTGTTAGTGACCTTTATCTATTTTTGTTCTTTTTCTGTCATATATTCTTATAACAGTTCCTCCTAGGAACTAAACAAGGTTGTCCCTAAACACATCCTCAGGTTATGCCACACAAGTCATTTAAATTAATTTTTTATTTATTTTGTTATATTATCACAATAATCACAAAGCTTTCTATGCAAAAATCCATTTAATACAACCTTATTTATACTTTACTTGACTTTCCAAAATAGTCATGCACCTAATCCCTTTTTATCTCTAAGTCATCCTTTATATTATAACATCATCTTTCTCATTATAGAGATCATCCTCCTTATCACTATTTAAGTTTGCTAAATCATCTAACATTTTATGCATTCTTTTTAGGTGATACGATCTTTGTCTTTATCCTTCACAAATGTTAGACATTTATTAATTCAATGATCTATATCATAAACTCAATCACAAGATTCTTATTAATTTAGCATTTAATGCCATAAACATAATTTACCACTTTTATTTAACAGGTGGGTTTCACCCAACATTTCATTAACAATTTGACAAATCATTCATCCAGGCAATTTTAACTCCACACAAGTCTATTTAAATCAAATTAAATATTCTATTCATCAATCAAACTGATCTCACTAACCCATTATCGGGCAATGGCTTCATTATTGGGTAACTAGTTCTACAACATAGCTCATTACCAAGCACTAGCCACATTATTGAGTATCTAGTTCTATCCTTATCGTTTTTTTTTATGGCATATATTTCAATTTAAAATGGGTGCCTAATACATTTAAAAAATTGTTGGGCACCTACCTTGAGTCTATGTACGTGTTGTTGCTCTTTGCTATTTTCTTATCTTTATAGCCTCCTTTGTCCCATCAAGGATATAATTATCACCAACAATGTTGTTAATATCATGATTTCATTTCACTTTTTATTTAACTATTATTCTCAAGCCAATAGCAAGGAAAGTCCTAAAATTCTATACACATGTACATTTGTTTCATGTTTATACCTGTTTTTCATAGTCTCACACCTTATGACACTCAATTAACAATAATTCCAAACAAACATTAGATATTTGCAACTCTTGGTGGGTTTAGTTTAACCAATCTGGAATATTGTTCGGTATTTTAATCATATCTAGAGTTGTAAAGTTTATTTTTGGGATATATTAATGTGTTAAGAGGAGATTTTGAGTGATCGAACACCTAAATTGAGTTAATTATGGAAGTTTTAGTGTTTGGGAGATTCCTTAGAAGCTAAAAGGAAGAGATAAAGAAAAAATTTGTATTATTTTATATAATTTGCTCTAAATTCCTTGAAATTTAGAAGCAAAGATTATGCATAACATGATGGATTGTGATTTTGCTATGTAATGAGCTTGAATTAGTGTAATATATATTATGTAATTTAGGGTTTTAGTGTAGTTAATGGTTTGAATGATGATATTAATGTTTATTGATGATTATTTACATGAAAAATTGATGGGTAAAGTATTAATTATTGGAGATTTGAAGAAATTTTATACCTCCCCTTATATATGGATTTCGACCAACAATAATAAAAGGAGGGATGGTATTTTTTAATTCAATTGATTAAGAAATCTTGTTAGTAAGTATTAATAAAGATGTTTAAGAGTATATAAGGATTAAATTGCTCAAACTTTTAAAGAAATACCATAAACCATATAAGTTTAAAGTTTCGGCCAAAGAGGGGAAATATGACATTGATAAAGAATGATGAAGTTAGTTCATATTTCGTATAATATTTGGGTTATATTAGAGTAGATGAACTTGACTAAGACAAATTAAATTGATTCTTGTGAAAGGAAAACAAAGAAAAAGAAAGAAATAAGAAATAAAGGATTTTAATAAGAAAATAGAGAATCATGGATAACTAAAGGAAGATGCTTGCATAATTAGAATAAGGGTGTCGTATTAAGTTAAGTATTGATTTCATGATAATCTAATTAAGGTTCCCAAGTTATTAAAAATGATTGGTAATATATAGGTCCTGTATTGACAGG